>Ga0163152_10006262_pt1 | contig 13503 bp, 10 predicted proteins | sample OliLakLV19MP8IB2_FD_148635 | JGI IMG/M metagenome (GOLD analysis project Ga0163152, IMG submission 148635) | Freshwater microbial mat bacterial communities from Lake Vanda, McMurdo Dry Valleys, Antarctica - Oligotrophic Lake LV.19.MP8.IB-2 | ecosystem: Environmental > Aquatic > Freshwater >... | reverse complement strand
GCTCAAGGTCTTGCGAAGTGATAAAATCACTTCTCGCTCGTCGTTCAAGAGAATAATGTCGGATTACCTTCTTATTCTCTAAACTCCTGTGCAAGGACTTGGGAAACTTGTGACTCAACGAGGTTAACCCACCATTGTGAGAATCGTGCCTAAAATTGCGCAAACGATCGTAATAACCCAATACCGCATCACAATCTTCTCTCGCGACCAGCCGAGCGCTTCGAAGTGGTGGTGGAGTGGTGCAATTTTGAACACGCGATATTTGTTGAAATATTTGTAGCCAGTTATCTGGATAATCACCGATAGAGTGGTCGCTACGAGTGGTACTGCAATGATCGGCAAGAAGAGCACTGAGTTCGTGAGAAATGCGACGACAGAGAGCGTGACCGTCAGTGCCAAGATTCCCGTTTCGCCCATGTAGAACCTGGCAGGTGGAATATTGAACCAGAGAAATGCGAGCGTTGCACCGCCCACGACTGCACAGAATGCTGCAAGGTCGATTTGATTATTGAAATATGCGATTACAGAGTACGCAGTGAAAATTGTTGCCATGATACCCCCTGCAAGGCCATCCATACCGTCAACCACACTCGTCGAGAATACTGCAAGCATAACCGTAATAAAGACAGGAATAAACCAAAACCCAAGCTCAAATGGTCCAACAAATGGAATATGGATTGATGTTGCTTCTAGTTTAAAATAAAACCAAAGACTAATCACAAGACCAATCAAAATCACTGAAATAATTTTTACTTTTCGATATGATAGACTGTCGAGTGCATAGGTGCCCTTACCAAAAATCTGGAGTAAGTCATCAATGAGGCCAATAAGCGCTGCGAGGATGAGTGTACCAAGCGGGATAAGAGTCTGATTTCGAGAAAGGAAATTTAGTTTGAGGGTACTATCACCGGGAAAGATAACTGATGTAAGATAAATGAGGAAAACGGTGATAAGGACTGAAGTCCAGATAATGATACCTCCGACTCGAGGAGTACTCACTTCTTTGTCGGTATTATGAAGACGGTTGAACTCCTCTGACGTAGCTTCAGGGTTATTGGCAGATGTTCGTGGACTTTTCTTCCACATTTTGTACTTATAAAAATACTTAGTAAAAAAAGGCGTAATACCGATGCCGATACAGAAAGAAAGTATGCTTGGTATGAGGACTTTGAGTACGTCGATGTTCATAGGGAGTTAATTTTAAATTTTAAATTTCAAAAAAATTAATTGATTGAATTTTGTAAAATTTTTAATTTGAAATTGTTACTTTATGTACACATCATACCACAAGGCGAGCACATAGAGGATGTAGATATGTCTCGCATTATCCTTACTATCGTCAACATGCTCACTGATTAAATGTTCGACAAAACTCATATCAAGATGTTCTTGGATATATTTTGATTCTCTTATCGTAGCATAGGCTGGACACAGCGGGTCGCGAAGCCAAATCCGAATCGGTGTGGGAAAGCCAAGTTTACGGCGGTGGCGAGTCTCTTCGGGAATGATACCCTTAAATGCTTCTCTGAGTGCATATTTTGTCACTCCTCCTTTCCATTTGAAAGCATCAGGTAAAGTGCGTGCCAGCTTTGCGACTTCAATATCTAAAAACGGTACTCTAAGTTCGAGTGAATTTGCCATGGTCATCTTGTCTGCCTTTGCCAAGATATCCCCAACAAGCCAGGTGTGGATGTCGACATATTGCATTTTTTGCGAGTCACTCGCTTTTCCATTCATTGTGCTCCTTTTATAAAGTGGTGCGAGCGTATGTTTCTCTGGCTGGGTGCCTTTCCATAACCTGTTGATCTGAGACTGTGTGAAGATCGAAGCATTGCCGATATACCAGTCTTCTAGCTTTTGGAGCGCTCGTTTCGCATGGTTCTTGCCCCAAAATTCAAACGGCATTTTTGTCAGAAGTGTGAGAAACCAAGCAGGTACCCATGCTAGGCTTTTTTGGTCGATGGGCTGTAGGTAAATATTGTATCCACCAAAGAGTTCGTCCGCCCCTTCTCCAGAGAGCACCACCGTTACTTTCTTACGGGCCTCTTTTGCTACAAAGTAGAGTCCAATTGCCGAAGGGTCTGCTACCGGCTCATCAAAATGCCATACAAGCCTTGGAAGTACCTCGAAATACTGTGACGGATCAATTGTGATTTCTGTATGGTCGGTACCAAGAAAGTCAGAGGTAATGAGAGCCTCTTTCCCTTCGGTGAGCACATCGAAACCCACAGTAAAGGTCTTGTTCTTCGTGCCCGGTTTTTCTTTTTCAATGATTTCGTTCATTAAGACTGCAATGATTGAGGAATCAACTCCTCCAGACAGGAATGAGCCAACTGGAACGTCACTGATCATGTGATGAGCTACAGAGTCTCGAAGTGTTGCCACTATTTCCTTTTTGGTCTTTTCCAAATCCAAACTTTCGTTTGGGGCAAACGAGAAGTCATAATACTGTTCAATATTGTGCGTACCTGCTTTTGTATCGATTGTAAGTGTGTGCCCAGGTGGCAGAGAAAAAATATTCTTAAAAAAAGTCTCAGGGATAGGATTGTACTGGAAGCGTAAATAGTTGAAAACGGCTTCGTGGTTTACCTCTTTTTTAAATTCTGGATGCTCCAAAATACTTTTTATTTCAGAACCAAATGCTTTGATTTCCCCTAAAACATTCTTCTCCGAAGAATATTCGGGCGACCCAATACCTTCAGTCTTGGGTTTAGCCCAGAAATATAAAGGTTTAATACCAAAAAAGTCGCGAGCAATAAACACTTTTCCTGTACGTTTATTGTAAATCGCAAATGCAAACATGCCGCGAAGCCGACTGACAGACTTTGGTCCATGTGCTTCATACATTTGTAGGATCACCTCGGTATCAGAATGTGTCTTGAAGATCCGTCCTTCAGCCAAAAGTTCAGCCCTGAGCTCTTTGTAGTTGTAGATCTCTCCATTAAAAATGATAAGGAGTGAGCCATCAGCATTTTCAATCGGTTGCTTACCCGAGGAAATATCAATGATTGAAAGACGTCGCATCCCGAGACCTACATTCTCGTCAGAAAAAAAGCCGTCCTGGTCGGGCCCCCGATGATGTATCACCTCTGTCATTTTACGACTCAGAGCTTCTTTTTTAGTTGTTTTTACGCCAAGTATTCCGACAATTCCACACATATTCTCAGTATAAAGGAAAAGGACCTTTTCTCCAAAATCTAAATTCATCTACTGTTTAAGATACTGTAATGTTGAAGAAGCAAGTGCCACTACATCAGTAAAGCGCCCGTCAGTAGTAGATCCGAGGACTACAATCGCAATTGGCTTTCCAAAACCTACATCAAATACAATCGCCAAATTCCCTCCTGCTATATTTGTAAGGCCAGTTTTTGAAGCAATAATATTAGGAATTTTATCCAAACTGACATTGGTATTTTCAAGTTTGTGAATATATTGAAGAGAAGACACAGTGTCATTCAAATTATGCGTAGCTTCGAGTAAGTCAGGATATTGTTTTAACGCATACGCAAAAAGTTTGGCAACATCTTGTGCATTGCCATATCCCCCCGTAGTGCCGTCCTTGTTATCAAGTCCTGTTTCGTTGTTAAAAAAAAGCGAATTAAGTCCGAGTTTTTTTGCTTTAATATTCATTTCTCGAATAAACTCGCTTCTTCCAAAGGTATAGTCTGTCGTACCGAGCATAAATGCTCCCGCTACAGAGGCAATCGAACGAGCACCATCGTTCGAAGAAACAATGAGAGATAGATCGAGAAGATCTCCAAGCACAAAGACCTCTCCGTCACGTAAGCCGCTGTCCCCCTCCTCTTCGAGAAATTCTTTTCTAATTGTCACTTTACTGTCTTTTGGAAGTACACTTCGTGCAACAACTGCTGACATGACCTTTGTGATTGAAGCCAGTGGATGGGTCACCTGCGAATTTTTCTCAGACATGACTGTACCTAATGTTATATCCCATACGACATATGAAACTGCCAGAACTTCCGGTTGTAAAAAGTAAGCTTTACTTTCGATAGCATTCTCTAAAGCAATTTGGTCTTTGTTTACTTCAACTCTGTATATTAAAAAACCCAAACTCACCACCAAAGCAATGAGAGAAATATTGAAAACAATCAAGGGTGCGCTCACATCATTTTGTTCAGTATGTTTTTCTAGTTCAGGTTGCATCAGTCTTCTATTGTGTTTTTTTCAGTACGGCTGTTAATTTCACGCACAATTTCGGAATATCCCGGAAGCTCTTCCACTTTCGTAATACCTAGGTATTTTAGCGCATCGAGGCTTGGTGTGTACAGGTAAATCCTTTCATCGAGCTTGCTACTCACTTTTTCAATCAGTCCTCGAAGCAAAAGATTACGAAGTGAAAAAGAGACATTCACCCCACGAATATACTCTATTTCTTTACGAGTCACCGGACTTTTATAGAGAATGACGGCGAGTGTTTCGAGCGATGCTCCCGAAAGATCTTTAGAGAGTTCTCCTTTAACGATACTTTCAATGAGACTCGATGAGTCGGGGCTTGTAGCTAGAGAATACTGTTCCCTGTTTTCAAGAAGAACGATTCCTCGATCACTGAGAGAGTTTTTGAGAGTTTCCAGTCCTTCAAGAACTTCACTTTCACTCACTTCAAGCCAAACAGAAAGATCGCCGAGAGCTACTGGTTCATTCTTGTAAAATAAGATTGATTCTATTTTTTGTTCCATAATAAAATTAGATTAAAGATTATTGATTAAGGATTAAAGAATAAGATTCTTTAATCCTTAATTTTGCTACCTTAATCAGTATCTGGGTACTCCAAGTATTGCTGTGTGCATTTCAATATCGTGGAATGGTTTGTCCTGCTTCACCTCAATCACTCCCTGCTTCACCAGTTCTAGCATCGCGAGGAAATGTACCACGACCGAAACCTTTTCCTGTTTTCCCACTCCAACAAACTCGCGAAAGTTGAGCTTTAAGTGGCGACTAATGCGCTCTGTGAGGCTCACGATCGCTTCCTCAAGACTCATTACTTTCCGTACAGTTGCATTGACTACTTGAAGTGGCTTCGGCATCTCTCTGATCATATTCAAGATCACTTCCTTGAGGGACACGAGGTTGGTCCGCCTATCAGGAGCAAAAACGACAGTTGTTTGTTTTTTGGGAATTGCCCAAAAAAGAATATTCACACCAAAAAGTTTTTTTAGTTCCTCGGCTTTCTTTTTATACTCTTGGTGTAGTGAAAGACGTGTCTCCAAGTCCTCAATCGTATGCTCTTCTTCTTCAGAAAGAGTAAGTGTAGGCAACAGAGACTTTGATTTGATCAGCACAAGGGTCGATGCAACCAAAATAAAAGAAGCTGAGTCTGAAAGTGGAAAGTCAGTCTGTCCTCGCACATACTGCACATAGTCGTCGGCGACTTTTGCAAGCGAAATATCGCTGATAGAAAGCTTCCTCTTCTCAATCATTGAAAGAAGGACATCCAGAGGTCCTTCAAACACATCTGTCTTTACACTGTACGTAAGAGTATCCACTCCTCTATCATACATTACAAAAACTCCAAACTGAAGCACTCTTTTACACAGGATTCCCTTCCGAGGAAGGTACCCTTTCTATTTAATAAAATGTGGTGTAATACTTAGAATCCGTCAGTATTTAGTTTTTCATCAATTCTATTCATATCCCGTGGAAACATTGTAGCTTCACGGATATTTTTCAGTCCTAGCATCTGCATAGTGATGCGCTCTGCCCCAAAAGCAAATCCCCCTTCAGGCGGAACTCCGTATTTGAATGCCTGGAGAAACATTTTTATCTTATCTGGATCCATATTCCATTCTACGACATGTTTTGACAATTGATCAAAATCGTTTATTCGTCTTCCGCCAGAAAGCCATTCAACACCTCGGCATATCAAATCCATTCCTTCGTTGAATTCAGGATTCACTGGATTTGGGTATACATAGAAGGGCTTCTTGCGTGTCGGATACCCGTAAATAAAGACGAAATCAGAACCGGTCTCTTCTTTTATTATTTCACAAATCTCTCGCTCATCCTGCGGATTTGTATCTTTGTCACCACGAACATCACGGCCGGATTTCTGAAAAATTTTCTCCTGAACTTCTATAAGAGAAAGAGTTGGTGTTTTCTCAAGCATAACAGGTAATGTTGCACCAAGTATTTTTATATGTTCTGTATTTTTAGATTCTACTTGCTTTAAGATAAAACGTACAGTTTCCTCTGCCATATCCCGCACATCTTTCCAAGAATCAATAAAGGCCATTTCAGCATCCAGAGAGACAACTTCAGTCAAATGTCGTGTAGTTGATGAGGGTTCTGCACGGAAAACTTTATTAACTGAAAAGCAACGTTCAAAAGCAGACATTACAATCTGCTTATAAAGCTGTGGCGACTGAGAGAGATACGCTTTTTTATCAAAATAATCAACCTGGAAAACTTCTGCACCACCTTCAGCTGTAGCTGGAGTTATTGAAGGAGCTTGGAATTCAAAAAAACTATTTTGCTTCATAAACTCTCGAAAAGAGTCAATAATTGTCTCCTGCACTTTGAAGATAGCCTGCACTTTTGGTTGGCGTAATACAAGCGCTCTGTTATCGAGCTCTGTACTCAAATCGAGATTGTATCCGTCTAGTGACATATCAAAAGGTAACGGAGCCGCTTCTGCTAAAATTTCAAGTCCAGTAACTTCGAGTTCAACATCTCCGTTCATAACTCCTACTTTAATATTTTTTTCTGGGCGTTTGTTTACAATACCAGTAAGGGCGAGTACCCATTCGAGTCGCACTTCCTTTACTTGGCCAATTGCTTCAATATGATTTGGTAGAACGACACACTGAACAATGCTTGACATATCACGAATATCCATGAAAACCATTTTTCCTTGGTCTCGTCTTACCGCAACCCAACCTTTAACAAGCACTGTCTCTCCTACATGAGCACTTAGATCTTTAATGTATGTTCGATTCATGCCTTAAAATATAATGATAATGAGTGTCACCAATTAACCTCGAGAGAAGTTCTAACAGGATTCATAAGAAAAATATACCACACCTAAAAGAAAACACCCAATACATTTTTCTATTGGATGTTTTCTCTTGTTTTGACTATAACCAGCTTTTTATCAGTCTTTCAGTATCAGTCGGGTCTTCTACCTTAATGCATTCCACTCCAGTCTCTTTTACCGGATAATCATTACCTCCCGGAAAGAGTGCATCACCGACAAAAATCACCTCTTCTGGTTTTACATTTAAATAGTTCATAATGCTATGAACACCGCTTGCTTTATTTATCCCCATTGCAGTTACATCAATCGATGTCGTACCTCCTATCTGGATATTGAATTCAGGAATAATCTTTTGAAGTGCATCTACAATTTCTTCACGTTTCTTGTGATCAGGATCCCATGTACTTTTTTGATCGAGTGGAGCATCTTGTCCAAGCGCAGAAAAAGTGATTTGCGAATCTCGATCTTCTAGAAGTTCTCCATGCACTTCGCTTGGAGCATCATACTCTATATTGAGAAACACTTCTGAAAATGCATCGTTGATTTTTTGTTTTTCTCCAGGGGTAAGGTCTTTTGAATAAACAAGCGACCATCCATTGTCCAGGTAGACATAGAGTCGTGTGCCAGATGTTGGCATAAGCAATAGATGTTGAAAATTATCTTTAGTATTGAAACTTCCAAGAAACTGGAGTTCAAACTGACTCATATTTCCCCCAGAAATTACCGCAATTTTTTTCTTAGTTAGTAAATGACCGAGTGTTTCCGTCATTGAGGGAGTCATCGATGATTTACTTCGAGCAAGAGTTGAATCGAGATCAAATATGATAAGTTTTGCATCAGAGAAAGCCATACACAAGTCATTATACACTAAACGGCCAGCATTGATAATAGTTTCGAAAGTTTTATTGTCGCCACACCCACAGTCTGATCCGCTGCACCATAGTAAATGTACACTATACCCGAGCGCACCACGATACCACACGGAAAGACTACGTTTGCCACCACTCCTTTATGCTCATACTCTTCTTTTGGTTCGAAGAACGGAATTGCTGTTCGAGCTTTTACGATTGTTGGATTTTGTAGATCCAACAAGACACAGCCCACACGGTATGTCGTACTAGACGAAACTCCATGGTAGAGTACGAGCCAGCCTTCTTTGGTCTTTATTGCAGGAGTTGAAATACCCACTTTTCCACCATCCCACATCCCTCTCCGAGGAGCGATAATATTGATACACTGTTTGACCTGTAATTTGTTAAAATCAAGTGAAGTCACAAAGTCAGCACAGACATGTTCTCCTATACGATGGATAACCATGTATTTTCCACCAATCATTTCAGGGATAAAGATTGCATCCTTATCTACAATTCCCTCAGGACTAACTGCAGAAGGCATTGTCCATTTGTCCCATTTTCGGGCAAGAAAGTCAGTAATCGTAATCGAGGTAATCGCCACTCTTGGTGTAGATCCATTATATGCAGTGTAGAGCATGTACAGGACATCACCAACGCGTATCAGACGCGGGTCTTCACATCCGTGGGCTCCATTACCATTTTGTTCAAACGGAGCACGTGAAATATAGATCGCCTTGTCAGAGCGATAGTCAATCGAGAGTCCATCTGTTGAGGTAGCATATCCAATTGTTGAGATATTGCCTTCTGCAACGGCACGGTACAAGATATGCACCGTACCATCGATATCGATTGCCGCAGGGTTCAAGGTACCCCCAGCTTCAAATGCAAGTCCTGGTCGAGGGGCGATGATTGGGTTTCCAGCATAACGAGTAACCGGATCTTTCTTTTTTTCCAAAATACTGTCAAGAAGATTATCGAGAGGGATCGTCGCTTTGCAACAGTGGGTGTCAGATGCTCCATAGTAAACAACAAAATCATCGTGATCGATTTCTGCTCCTGTAGGAAAAGTAATATTTTGCACTTGGCCCACTTTTTCATAGTATGCTTCGGTTACCATAAATGGTCCTTTGGTTCTTCCTAAAATCTTGCGAGGATTTTTCAGATCAAGCAGAACGATTTCAATACCGAAAACCGGGTTACCTTGATTGTAATTCTGCACATGAGAATATGCGACAAGCCAACCCTCTTTAGTCTTAACTGGAGTCGAGCCGAGCTCTAAGTGGTCGCTCTCTCTCCTACGCATCGAAAGTTTGTGTGCATCGATTGTTGCAGTCCAGTCATTCCAATAGTGTGGGTCCCACATCTGTTCTGCCGTATCAAACTCTGCATAGCAAATATCGGATGGTGGGATATCAGTATGATATGAAAGCAAGACAGCAATCTTTCCATTGATCTTTTCTGGAAACATCACCATCGCTTTTGCATTGAATGGGGTGACTAGATGCCGTTCGGTAACTGTCTTTAGGTCTTTGCTCAGCGCCACAGCGACTTTGATATTTTCATTACCAAATGGAAGCCCACCAAGTGCGGTATAGAAAATATAATATGTATCACCTAGTTTGGTCACTCTCGGATCTTCACATCCGTATTGGTCGAAACCTTCTTGCGGTGCTACGAGCACAGTACGATCGGTATATAGTACTCCGTCAGATGAAGAAGCTGAACCAACAACAGAGATACTTATATGTGGCTCCTTAAGTTGATCGGGCTCTGACATAGCCCGGTAAATCAGGAATTTCTTTCTACCTACTTTTGCAGGAGAGCCATTGAATGCAGCAAAAGCTTCCCATGGATGTTCTTTTTTTGGGGAGAGTATCGGATTATGCTCGAAACGATTTAATGTAAACATTGGGTAAAAGTTAGATTATAGATAATAATAATCAAAGTCAGAACAATACAAAATCAAGAAAGCATTGATGTTAATAAACCTGAAAGTGAGGTGTGTGCTACGCAGATATGCTTGTCCCCTCCTCCATAATACACATAGAGAGTATCGTCTTTTACTGTCGCACCACATGCATACACTACTCCTGGCTTCCAATCGTCTTCGTACCACATGTCAGGCTCCATGATCGGTTGCTTGGCTCGGGCAATCACCTTTGTCGGATTGTCGATGTCGAGAAGCATTGCACCGAGCTTGTATTTATGCGATTGCTTCTTGTCGATCGCATGGTAGAGCAAAAGCCAGCCTTTTTCAGTCCTAATTGGCGGAGGTCCTGCACCTCGCACAAAATCTTCCCATTCTCCGGAACGTTTCTGTTTTGACTGACTAAAATTACTTTCAATCACATGCACACCATATGCCAAGTCTTCAAATCGTTCGACGTAGTCGACTTGGATAGTTGGCGAGATACTATGCAGCACAGCAAACTTGCCATTTATCTTTTCGGGAAAAATAACCCAGTTCTTATGCACTGCGTTCTTGGGTGAAATCAGAAGAGGCTCTGACCAGTTCCACCGCTTATTCAAAAGGTCATCCTTATGTATCGAAATAATCCCAATCCGGATCGAACCCCAATTATCAAATGCGCTAAAAGTAACATACATTTGCTCACCAATCGCGACCATGCGAGGGTCTTCACATCCCCCATAACTTCCTCCCGAAGGGTACAGCATTCTGTCATACCGACGAGGTATATTTGTATTCTGACCGTAGGTAATAGAAAAAACAGGATACACTTCATGATCGTCAAAATGAAGCTGGTCACCACTTGATGCATAGCCGAGACGAGAGACACCGTCACCTCCTACAGCTCGATAGATCACATGCACTCTTCCTTTTTCATCCGTAAATGCAGCGGGATTAAATGTTCCACCTGCTTGCCAGTCGAGATAGGGTTTTGGTGAAAGAAGCGGGTTCTTATGATGTTTTTTGAGAGTGACAAAGGTATCGAGAGAACCTGTACCTACTTCTTTTTCACCTGAAAAATATTGTATACATAAAGATATAATAATTAACACTATGAATATGATGCAGATCAATAAGAGATTTTCCATAAGTGACTTAGGAAGATACTCGTCCGTATTTGTCGTCAATTCGGACAATATCTTCTTCGTTAAATTCTCCCGTCGCTATCTCGAGAAAAACAAGAGCCTCGCTACCACCTTCGGCGCGATGATTCATGTTTGTCTCTACATGAAAGCGATCACCTTCATGTGCTTCTGTCTTGATATCCCCGACAGTGACGAAGCCGTTACCTTTTACAATGACCCAGAATTCACTGCGATTTTTGTGATATTGCAAACTGAGAGATTCTCCAGGATTGACTGTAATCATCTTGACTGTACATGAAGTGTTTGTGATGTATTCATCAAAAAAACCCCAAGGACGAACAATATGTGTTGGTAAAAGCGGTCTCATAGATGCCTTTAGTATAGCGCATCTGACATGAAGGTATGTGAGGTGCCTGTGTATAAACACATTAAAAAATCTTTTTCTCCCCACCTAGTATGAGAGAATCTATCTGGCAAGATTGCCCAACGAACCTTCATACAGAAGCTGTACACCTTTCGCATTTTAATTACAAAACCTGGAAGGTCTTGTAAAGTGATACGATCACTTGTCACCTCAGCGAAGACAATGAGAAAGCAATATAATATTTTTGCTTTCTCATTTCATTCGTCTTACGTGGCTAATAATATTCTTCTGACAGCTACCTTCTCTTAAACTCGTCAAATAATTTTTCTCCTCAAACAATGCTTTAGGTTACGCCGTCCCGACTGATTATAGTTGACATTGTTTATTCTCTAATACGCTATGAAAGACTCTGAGGAGGTTGTGAGTTAACGAAGTTACAATTTCCTACTTATTAAACCGCTCAGCTTGGAGATTGAAGAGATTTGCATACACCCCTTTCTTTTTTATAAGTTCTGTATGATTCCCTTCTTCGATCAGTCGTGCCTTTTCAAATACAAAAATATGATTGCACTGGAGTATTGTAGAAAAATCGTGGGAGATGAGGAGTGCGGTGGTTGTACTCGGCAAGCGTTCGAGTGAGTCAAATATTTTAGCCTCGGATTCAGCATCCACCGATGCAGTCGGTTCATCCAAAATCATGACAAGTGCATTTCTATAGATTATCTTCGCGATTGAAAGTTTTTGTCTCTGGCCTTTTGACGGTTCCTTGCCTCCAAATTCAACTCCAAGCTGTTGGTTGTAGCTGTCTTTCCACTCTTCAATAAATGTGTGAGCCTGCGCAGTCTCTGCAGCCTCTACTACCTTATCCAATCGCACAGGCGCCCCAGGTCGGCCGATCCCAATTGCCTCACCTACCTTAAAATCATAACTCGCATAATCCTGGAACATGATACCGAGATATGACCACCATTCTTTTGTTGCAATATCTCGTAGATCAATGCCATTTACCAAAATCCTTCCCTCAGTTGGGTCGTAAATGCGACAGAGAAGTTTTACAAACGTCGTCTTACCAGCCCCATTGTTTCCAACTAGGCCTATTTTATTCCCTGGTAATAATTTCAAATTTATTTTCCGTAAGCTCCATGTATCTGCATTTGGGTATGTAAAACTCACATTTTCAAATACGATCTCGGGGGCACTCGTGAGATTAAGTGTTTCTGGATTTTCTGATTCTTTTATCAAAGGCTTCATATTCATAAACTCAATCATGTCTTGTAATACGAGATGGTTTTCATATTGTCCTGAAATATTTTCAAGTAAAGATCCAATTGATCCACGAACGCTTGAAAGTGTTCCCATGATATATACGAGTGTACCGACTTGTGCATCACCAGCAATAACACTTCTTACAACCAAAAACAAACCTCCTGCGAAACCAATAAATGCAAACAAATCAGCGAGTGATGTATGTAATAGTCTTTTTTTCTCCAAACCCAATTGAGTTGCTGTAAAATCTGAAAATATTTTCCTCATCCAAACAAAGATTTTTTTACCGGACTGAAGAAGTTTTGTTTCAATTAAAAAAGTTTTATTGATAATGTGATACCTTAAATCTCCAAGACGTCTCTGTTCCGGTGAATCTTTAGCATATATAGACCAAGATTTTCCTGCATATCGTATGTCTGTCAAAAAACCAGGAATAGCCGTAAGAATTACTATAATATACACAAAAAAATTAAAATGTATTGCAAGAAAAGTACCAAGAACTAGACTCGTTAGAGAATGTATCGTATCAAACTGTGCATTACTCATTTGAAAAATAGGATTTACCCCACCTCTAAAAGTGCGCTGGATCAAATCTTGAAATGTAGGGTCTTCGTATTGAGCAATATCTATTTGTTCGCGTCTCTTCAATATATCCAAATCTGTTTCCATCTGTAGCTTCAGCATACGCTTACGATTTACGTAAAGCTGCAAGTTTCCAATAATAGTCGGTAATGCACTTACGAATGCATAAAGCATGAGTACATACCATATATCTCCATACGCACCATTTTTTGCTCCTAAAAGGATAGAATCTACAAGTTTACCTAAAAGGTACGCGCTTCCATACGGCAAAACACCAGAGAACATATACAGCACTGCCATAATAAATGTTGCGTGTGGCACAAACTGAAAAGAATAACCGAGTGAAAAGCGTATACTCTTAAGATAGTCTGTAATAGTTTTCATTATTATAT
>Ga0163152_10006261_pt1 | contig 13504 bp, 13 predicted proteins | sample OliLakLV19MP8IB2_FD_148635 | JGI IMG/M metagenome (GOLD analysis project Ga0163152, IMG submission 148635) | Freshwater microbial mat bacterial communities from Lake Vanda, McMurdo Dry Valleys, Antarctica - Oligotrophic Lake LV.19.MP8.IB-2 | ecosystem: Environmental > Aquatic > Freshwater >... | reverse complement strand
CCCAAATGGAACTATACAATCTCACCCAATCTGTGATCTTGTTTTTGCGTCAGCCCTTAGGATTCGTTGCGATTCGCGTTCGAGGCAGCCACTGTTTCCTCCGGCACCAGGATGGTCAATCGACAGTCATTCCACTTCGTACACGTACCCTTGGATTAGGTCTACTCCGAAAGATCCTGTCAGACTGCGGCATTGACCCCATGAAGCTAAGCGATTTGCTGTAAGAACCGCGTCAATCTAGCCGGCCAAATCTCCCACAGCTCGCGCAAACGATTCTATATCCGCAGCATCGTTGTAAAGGTGCACACTCACCCGCAACCAGCCATGGCGAGCACTAACAATGATCTTGCGCTCGAACAGTTTCGCAGCCAGCACATTCGAATCCACACCCGCAAACTTGCAACAAACAATCGGAGAATCCAGATAAGCCACTTCACCACCCATCGCTCCGACCTTGGCGCGCAACAAACCCGCCAACTCCAGCACCCGCGCCTCAATCACCGCTGGCCCAAGCTCTAAAAACAGATCCACGCTCTGCTCCATCGCGTAATACAGCGGCAGCGCCGGAAAGTACCCCTCATACCGCTCCGCATCCAACGAAAACTCAGGCATCCCGTGATGCAGGTTCGACCAATCCCGCCAATTATGATGTGAACGCCAGCCAATCACATTCGGTTCCAGCCACTCCCGTACCGACGGCTTCACATACAAAAAACCCGCGCCAGTCGGGCTCAACATCCACTTGTACCCATGCACGCTCAACATGTCGATGCCAAGGTCATCCACGTCGAACTTGATCGCACCGCAACCCTGAGTCGCATCGACATACAACAAAGCGTGAGGCGCCAACCTTCTCAGCTCCGCAATCGGAGCCCGCATCCCGGTCACATAATTGAACGCGCTCACAATCACCAGGCGCGTCCGCTCATTCACGTGGAGGCCAAAGTCCTCAACCGGAGTCTCGATAAACTCGACACCCTTCCGCGTCAACAAACTAGGTGCATAAGTATTGTTTGGAAACTCAGGGTCGAGCGTAACAATCCGGTCCCCCACCTTCCAGTCAATCCCGTTCAGCGCAATCGCCAGCCCATGGGCCGTGCTCGGGATGAAAGCGATATCGCTAGCCTTTGCGTGAACCAACTGCCCAAGCTTCCCGCGCAACCGGTCCAAATCGTCAAACCACTTCGGTGCATCGACGGCAGCCGTATGATCGCGACGCTGCAAGTGCGCAACAACCGCCTCCGAAGCCGTCCGCGGCAATTGCCCCATCGTCGCTGAATTCAGGAAAGTCTTGCCAGCAAGGGAAGGGAACATCCCCCGCACCGCAGCCCAGTCTATTGCCGCAGCTTGCTCTGTGTCCATGCGGCCACCTCGGTCAAAGCGATCTCAGCCATCACCTTGCCACGCCTCTCAACCACCTCTACGATGCCTTGCGTGAGCTTCTTGCCTACCGTGATTCGGAAGGGAATCCCGATCAGATCCGCGTCCTTGAACTTCACGCCAGGCCGCTCATCGCGATCATCCAGTAGCACATCGATACCAAGCTTCTTGAGTTCGTCATACAGCTCGAACGCAGCCTTCTTCTGCCCTTCATCGGCAATGTTCACCGGTGTAACAACCACTTCAAAAGGCGCAATCGACGCCGGCATCGAGATGCCATCCGCGTCGTTATAAAGCTCCACCGCCCCGCACAGCACGCGCTCAACGCCTATGCCATACGAACCCATGATCACTTTCACTTCTTTGCCGTCTTCGTTCAGAACATCGAGGCCCATCGCCTTCGAATACTTGTAGCCCAGCTTGAAGATGTGCCCGATCTCCATCGTCTTCAGGATCTCAAGCGGCGCACCAGTTGTTATCTCCGTATCGCCAGCCTCCACCTGCCGGATATCTGCAAACTTCGTTGTGAAATCCTCACCAGGCGTCACATTACCCAAGTGGTAGTCGTCCTTGTTGGCGCCCGCCACCATGTTCTTGCGGCCTTCCAGTGCCAGATCCGCCCAGATAGGAAGCTTCACTCCAACCGGCCCCAACGAACCCGGATCCGCCCCAAACAATTCGCGAATCTCATCCGAAGTTGCAGCCCGATATTCCTTACATCCGGTAGCCGAAATGAACTTCGTCTCGCTCAACTGGTGGTTCCCGCGCAAAAGCGCGATCATCGGAACCTGCTTGGTCCCGTAGTCCACCACCATCACATAGCTCTTGATCAACGAAGACTCGGGCAGCTTCAAGAACTCAGCCACTTCATCGATCGTCTTCATACCCGGCGTATGGATCTCTACCGGCTCCAGAGCATCTTCAATATCCGGCACTGCCACAGGCTTCGGCCGTGAAACCGCCTTCTCCAGATTCGCCGCGTAACCCGTCTCGCGGCATACCACCACAAAGTCTTCGCCAGCCTCGGTCGCTACCATGAACTCCTGGCTCGCACTACCGCCCATCGCTCCTGAATCAGCCTCCACCACCACATACTCGATGCCGCAGCGCTCAAAGATCTTGCAATAAGCCTGTCGGTGCTTCTCGTAGCTCACATCGAGTCCGGGCGCATCGATATCAAACGAATACGAGTCCTTCATCAGGAACTGGCGCACACGCAACAACCCGCTCTTGGGCCTCGGCTCATCGCGAAACTTCGTCTGAATCTGATACCAGATCTGTGGCAACTGCTTATAGCTGCGCAACTCCCCGCGCGCAATCGAAGTCATTACCTCTTCATGCGTCATCCCCAAACACAGATCCCGCTGAAAACGATCCTTCAGCCGGAACATGTTCTGCCCCATTGCGGTCCACCGTCCACTCTCCTGCCAAAGCTCAGCCGGATTCAAAGCGGCCAGATGAAATTCTTGCGCGCCAATCGCCTCCATCTCCTCGCGGATGATCTTTTGGATCTTCGACATACTGCGCTGAGCCAGATACAGATAGTTGTAAATGCCCGCGCCAAGAGGTCGAATATAGCCCGCCCTCAACAACAGCCGGTGGCTCGCTACTTCTGCGTCCGCAGGGACTTCCCGCAACGTGGGGATGAAAAGTTTACTCCAATACATGTGAAAACACGCCTTCGCTAAACAGGGTAAGTGTTCGAGTTTACCATGCTAGACTGAGGGTTCTTCGACCTATGAAGATTGCCATCGGCGCGGACCACGCTGGATTCCTTCTCAAAGAAAAATTGCGCGATGAATTGCGCGCCGAAGGCCACGAGGTCGTTGACGTGGGCACTACCAGTATGGATTCTGTCGACTATCCCGATTTTGCCGAAAAGGTCTCAGAGCAAGTTGCCTCAGGCAACGTCGACAAGGGCATTCTTGTTTGCTTCAGCGGCGTCGGGATGTCGATCGCAGCCAATAAAGTCAATGGAATCCGTGCCGCCCTCGGCACCAATCCCGATGAAGTCAGCTATGTCCGCAAGCACAACGATGCCAACATCCTCGCCATCGGCGCTCACTTCACAGACGAAAGCACAGCCCGAAAAATGACCGAAGTTTTCCTCTCTACAGAGTTTGAAGGCGGTCGTCACATCCGCCGCATCGCCAAGATCGATGCGCTCGAAAAGCACCAGAAAGGTCAATCGTAGTAATCCAATGAACGACGAACAACGTATGCGGCGCTCCCTCGCACAAGTAGACCCTGAAGTCGCTGTTGCCATCCAGCATGAAACTTCCCGCCAGCAAGACTATCTCGAACTGATCGCCAGTGAAAACTTCACCTCCGAAGCCATTCTCGAAGCCACCGGCAGCGTCTTCACCAACAAATACGCCGAAGGCTACCCCGGTCGTCGCTACTACGGCGGCTGTGAGCATTCTGACGTCGTAGAAAACCTCGCCCGCGATCGCGCAAAAAAGCTATTCAACGCCCCATACGCCAACGTCCAGCCCCATTCCGGATCTCAGGCCAATCAGGCCGCCTACGCCTCCGTCCTCAACCCCGGTGACACCATCCTCGGCATGAATCTGGCCCATGGAGGCCACCTCACCCACGGCCATCACTTGAACTTCTCAGGCAAGCTCTACAAGATTGTTCCCTACGGCGTCCGCCAGGACAATGAGCTGATCGACTATGACGAAGTCGCCCGCCTGGCCACCGAACACAAGCCGAAGATGATCATCGCGGGCGCCAGCGCCTACTCGCGGGTCATCGACTTCAAACTCTTCCGCCAGATCGCGGACTCCGTCGATGCCATTTTACTAGTGGACATGGCGCACTATTCAGGCCTCGTTGCCGGCGGTGGCTATCCCAACCCCTGCGAACACGCCCACATCGTAACCTCCACTACTCACAAGACTCTCCGCGGGCCTCGCAGCGGCTTGATCTTGGCCGAAGAACGCTTCGGCAAAGAGATCGACAAAAATGTCTTCCCGGGCGCTCAGGGCGGTCCGCTCGTTCACGTCATGGCCGCGAAAGCCGTGTGCTTCCTCGAAGCCATGCAGCCCGACTTTAAGGTCTACGTTCAGAACGTCCTCGACAATGCCAAAGTCCTGTCCAGCAGCCTGGCCAGCGAAGGCTTCCGCATCATCTCCGGCGGCACCGATTCTCACATCGTTCTCATGGACGTCTTCTCCAAGGGCGTCAAGGGCAAAGAAGCCGAAGCCGCGCTCGACCGCGCACACATCACTGTCAATAAGAATTCCATCCCCTTTGACGTCAACCCGCCACTCAATCCAAGCGGCATTCGACTCGGCACTGCCGCCCTCACCACCCGTGGCTTCGGCCCTGCTGAGTTCAAGCAGGTTGCCAAGCTCATCGCCGAAGTCCTCGCCGATCCCGCCAGCGAGGAGCGTAGCGCTACGGTAAGCAAGAAAGTACATGCGCTCACAGAAGGCTTTCCGCTCTACTCCTGGAAGCTTGCCCCTTCCCACGCTGGCTAGATCGCAACTATGCGAATAGCGATTGACGTGCGCCACTCCCGCGACTACGGGATCGGCACGTACATTCGCAACATGGTTCAATCCCTGGCCCGCATTGACGACGAGAACCGCTATATCCTCGCCGGTCGCAAAGAAGACCTTCGTGAATTCGGCGAGCTGCCCCCGAACTTTCGCCGCGCCGTCTTCCCACGCTCAGATTCCGGCTTCCTAAACCAGGTCAGCTTCCCGCTCTTCCTGCGCCGGCTCAAGCCAGACCTCTGCCACGTGCCGCTCAATGCCGCCCCGTTGCTTATGCCCCAGCCCTACATCGTCACCATCCACGACATGAGCAGCCTTCTGTTCCCCGATGTCCAACAAGTGGAAACGAATTCGATTCGGCATCAATATCGGCTCTTCCGCTTTCGACGCAGCCTGCTGCGCGCCCAACACATCATCGCCGTCTCAAAGTCCACCCAACGCGACGTCGAGGATCTTCTCAACGTGCCACACGGTCGCATCAGTCAGATCTACTCCGCCCCTGATCCGCGCTTCCTCGAGCACTCCCACTTTGCCTCCTCGGGCAGCCTCGCTTACGAGGCATGGGAAGAAGAGCGAAAGAAGACCCTGGAACGCTACCAGATCAATTACCCGTTCTTGCTCTATGCCGGCAGCGTCAGACCGCAAAAGAACGTCCCTCGCCTGGTCGAGGCCTTCGCGGTCCTAAGGAACGAACTAGAAAACCACCCCCAGTACAAAGACCTGCGCCTCATCATCATCGGCGATGAGATGTGGAAGCACCCCCAGGTTCGTCGGATGGTGATCCAAACCCGCATGGAACCATTCGTCCGCTTTTTTGGCTTCGTTCCCTTTGATACCTTGCGGGTTTTCTACTCCGCCGCAACCGCCTTCGTCTTCCCGTCCCTCTACGAGGGCTTTGGCATGCCGCCGCTTGAAGCCATGGCCTCCGGCACTCCAGTCGTCTGTTCCGGCAGCAGTTCGCTTCCAGAGGTCGTCGGCGATGCCGCTGTTCTCGTCAACCCTGAAAATGTCTTTGATATCGCCCGTGGAATCCGCGAAATCCTAATGGATGGCGATCTCCGTGCCTCGCTTATCGTCCGCGGACATGAACAGGCCCGCACCTACCATTGGGACCGAACTGCTAGACAAGTGCTGGAAGTTTATAAAAACGCAAAAACAATTGGCACAAACTAATTAACATTTATTCCATATATTCATCAATATAAAAATTAGTCATTGGAGAATCAGCTCGAACCTAAAACAACCTGTTTTCAACATTTTATGATGGTACTTCTGGTTCAGTTCTAGTACTCTTATTAAATATTTATTGAATAATTACTCAAATAATTCAATGATTGCTAATGCAGATGCCGGAGGGGATTCTGGGCTGCCGATGAAATAAAAAAATGATAAGAGCAAGGATGAATACCAATGGAATGGACTCGAAGTGAAACAATCGGACTGGCAAGTGCATCGTGTGTTTTTTGCAGGGGCTTGGGCCTCCGCAAAACTCCGATCAAAGAGGTCTCGAAGCCCTGCGGCTGCGTATTTCGCGCGATCTTTCGCGCCTGCTTCGTCCGCTACCGGCACTGCATTGAAAAATCTGGTACCAGCAGTTGCCTGACTTATGACAAGTCAGAAGGCCCTACGGGACACCGTTTCTATGGGCGTCGAAACGAAGAATACATCGCCGATTTTGAACTCGTCTGCCGCCGCAGCCTCAGCCAGGAAGAATACGACGTTTTCAATTGGCATTTCATTCAGGGTGCGGATTGGAAATACTGCATCGAAAAAGTCGGTATAGACAAAGGCATGTTTTTCCATCGCGTCTATGTGCTTCAGGAAAAACTGGGCCGCGTCTTCCGCGAATTGCGCCCCTACGCAATGTTTCCGCTTGACGAATACTTCAGCGGCGTCAGGCTTTCAAAGGTTGCCGTTATGTGCCTGCCCGACGACAGGACCGAAGGTCCTTCTCAGGAGCAACCAATCCTCGACAACACAATCGTCGCCACCACCAACGTGATCGAGATGGCTCGCCGCAATGACAAAGTAAGCCGCAAATTCCCCTGGCGCCGCCGCCCCCTCAAGGCCGCCTAGCGCCGTGACGCGGCATTCAAACCAATCGAAAGAGCCATCTTAGCCACGACTTCATTCGAGGTCATGTCCCAACTGGCGGAATACTCATCCGACGGTTGATGATAGTGCTTCCCGTTATACTCCCGGGCCCATTCGCCGGGCACATCTACCGGGATCAATGAATACGACGAAACTCCAGCCTTCAGAAAGCTGAAGTGATCGCTTCGAAACATGCCACCCGCCTCCGGCTTTGGATCGGGCAACAACGGCAACCCAAATCGCCTGGCCGCTTCCTCAACAAGCGGCCAGGCCTTTTTTGCCTTGTCCTCCCCCAGCGCCAAAATGCCTCCCGGCTTGCCACCCGGCACAATCCCGTCAACGTTCAAGTTCAGGATCAGGCTCGTTAGCGGAACCACTGGATGACGCGAATAGTAATCGGATCCCCTAAGCCCGCTCTCCTCCCCCGTGACGGCCACGAACAGCGCTCCCCGCCTCGGCTTCGGATCGATCGACATCCACGCCCTCGCCATCTCAATCAACATCGCGCAGCCCGTCGCATTGTCTACGGCGCCATTGAAAATACGGTCTCCGGCCTGACTGCCGGTGCCAAGGTGATCCCAGTGCGCGCTATATAAAACGTGCTCGTCTCCAACCGTTGGATCCGAACCTCCCACTCGCGCCACCACATTCTGCGACTCAATCCTGCGCACTGTCGCCTTCAAATCCACCGTAACGGTCTTCCCGAGCGCCGCACCCACAAATCCCCTCGCATCCGCGCTCCTCAGCATGGCGTCCACATCCAAGCCAGCTCGTTTCGCCGCATCGCTCGTTATCCATGCCGCCAATCGCAGCGCGGCCACCGCCGCATCCCGCTCCAATTGAATATCCTCGCGCGCCCACGAATTCTCAACCACATTCCACCCATAGCTCGCGGTCACATCGGTATGCAGAATCAATGCCCCAATTGCGCCCTGCCTTGCGGCCTCTTCAAACTTGTAGGTCCAGCGCCCGTAATATGTCAGGGCCTTCCCCGCGAAAAAGCTGGCGTCATCGCTTGGCGGCTCACCTGTAAATAGCAGCACCACCTTGCCCTTCACATCGAGGCCCGAGTAGTCATCCCATCCATACTCTGGAGCATTGATTCCGTGCCCTACAAATACCACTGGAGCCTCAAACTTCACCACCGGCTCCTGCGTCTGCGTACTCGACACGAAATCCTTCCGCCACGAAAGACTGGCCCCGCCAATCGACAGCTTCGATGTGCTCTCAACCAGCACCCCCGCGAGTGGAACCTGTTGCAATTCCACCTTGGCTCCCGCCGCCTCAAACGCCGAGACAAGATACTGCGTGGTCAACTGCCCGCCACGAGTCCCTACTGCCCGGCCTTCCAGCAGGTCGCTCGAAAGGAACCGCACATGCGCCCTCAATCGGCCGCCATCGATCTCAAGCGGTTGTGCCAGCAGCACCACCGCCGCAAGCGCCAAGCCAACAAAACGAATCATATTGCTGAGTGTACCCAGCCAGTTCGCGGGCCGCTCCTGCCGCACGGTCCCCAACGTCCTCGGGATACTCCCTTGCGAGATCTCGGATCCGATAGCTGAACTCGAGGAAAAGTTTCTGCCATTGCTCCGCTTGATCATTCTTGTAGCGATAGAACCCAAGCGAATTGGCCACCCCAGCGATCCCCTGCTCGCAAGCCCTGCCAGTGCCTGAGGCACCTCTGAACCCCGAATGTCTCGCTTCACTAGAGTTGGAATCGGACGCCAACCGCCCCCTCACCGTAGTCCAAAACTGGTTCGCCGCCGCCAAGCGCTAGCGTGTCAGAAAGCACGTCCGCGACATACCAAGCAGCCTGAGACTTACCTGTAAGATGAAGTTGTGCCTGATTTGCTCCAACTCAGCGGCCCAGACTTGGCTCGTGCCGTCGACCGCCTCCAGAACCCGATCCCCGGAGGAAAAGTGGAAGCAGCAAGAAACTTTGGCGTCGACCTGACCCTGTTGGTGGAGCAAATCCAACTGAGCCCGGCGGAGCGCGCCCGCCGCATGCATGCATTAGCGCAAACGGCGGAGGCCATGCGAGGCGCGGCGAATAAGTCTAGAGTATGAATTTTGAGACGGCCCTTCAATGTCTCTGCGACGCGGGCGTGGACTTCGTAGTGATTGGCGGTTGGGCTGCGATTTTCCACGGTAGCGCGCACGTCACGAACGATCTGGATATCTGCTACTCGCGAGACGGCGAAAATCTCCGAAAACTGGCAGCCGCCTTGGCGCCATACCATCCCCGCCCGCGTGAATTTCCTGGCCAACTGCCGTTCGTTTGGGATGCGACCACGCTGGCCAACGGAACTATCTTTACCCTCAACACCGACCTCGGCATCATCGATCTGCTGGCGGAGGTTTCCGGGATTGGCAGCTACCCCGAGGTGCGCGCGGAATCAATCCAGGTAGACGCATTTCAACGGCGAATTCGGGCACTAAACCTTCCCGCCCTCATCCTGGCAAAGAAGGCGGCAGGCCGACAGAAGGACTTGCTGATGTTGCCCGAGTTGGAGGGCCTGTGGGAAGCCGCCCAGGACGACTAGCGGAAGCTCAGGGGCCATTCGACTGGCCTCGCTTACGATCCTCAGCCTGGTTTTGAGGAACTGGCCCGGCTCGCCGAAACCCTAAGGTACAATCGAGCCAATCTGATGCCGTTTACTCCTGGCGACAAACTCGGCAGCTACGAAATCCTATCGCCTCTTGGCGCCGGCGGCATGGGCGAAGTCTACCGCGCCCGCGACCCCAAGCTCAACCGCGACGTAGCCATCAAAGTCCTCCCGCCCGCCCTGGCCAACGATGCCGACTACCTCGCCCGCTTCCAACGCGAAGCCCAAGCCCTCGCTGCGCTCAACCATCCCAACATCGCCGCCATCTATGGCCTCGAAGGCAACGCGATCGTGATGGAACTGGTGGAAGGCGAAACCCTCAAAGGCCCCATCCCCCTCAACGAACTCCTACCCATCGCCCGCCAGATCGCCGAGGCATTGGAGGCCGCCCACGACAAAGGCATCATCCACCGCGACCTCAAACCCGGCAACATCAAGCTCACTCCCGAAGGCGTAGTCAAGGTCCTAGACTTCGGTCTCGCCAAATCCGTCGAACGATCAACGACATCCGGCGCAGACTCCCCAACCCTCAGCATGCGAGCCACCGAAGCTGGCATGATCCTCGGCACCGCAGGCTACATGTCGCCCGAGCAAGCCGCCGGCAAACCCGTCGACCGCCGCGCCGACATCTGGTCCTTTGGAGTAGTTCTCTACGAACTGCTGACCGGTAAGCGACTCTTCCAAGGTGAAACCGTCTCCCATACCCTGGCCGATGTCCTCCGCGCCGATATCGACCTCACCAAAATCCCCGAAGGCCAGCTCCGCGAACTCATCCGCCGCTGCCTCGATCGCAACCTCAAGAGCCGTCTCTCCCACATCGCAACAGCCCGCTACATCATTGACAACTACGGCCCGCAGTCCGCGATCCCCCCGGTAAAGACGAAAGCAAACTACTGGCCGTGGGGAATCGCCGCCGCGACCGGCCTGGCCCTGATTGCGGTATCGCTCGTGCACTTCCGCCAATCCGCGCCCGAACTGCCCGTACGCATCACCTCGATCAATTCCCCGGAGAAGGCCACCTTCCAGGAAGCCGCTCTCTCGCCGGACGGAAAACTGCTGGCCTTCACGGCAATCTCCGAAGGCAAGCGGCAGCTCTGGGTGCGGCCGCTAAACGCCGCAACGGCGCAGCCGCTCGCCGGTACCGAGCAGGCTAGCGATCCGTTCTGGTCGCCCGACAGCCGCTGGATCTGTTTCTTCGCTGGGGGGAAACTCAAGAAGATTCCCGCCGCCGGCGGACCGGTGCAGGCCATTTGTGACGCATCGAACTCTCGCGGAGGAACTTGGAGCGCCGAAGGTGTCATTCTGTTTGCAGAAGTCGATTCCGGGCTGTACCGGGTACCGTCGCAGGGAGGAACTCCGGTAGCCGTTACGCCGTTGGACCGGACCCGAGGCGAAGGGACTCACCGGTGGCCGGTCTTCCTGCTCGGAGGCCGCCGCTACCTTTATCTCATCAATGGAACCGACCCGAACACAGCCGGGATCCACCTGGGAGCGTTGGACACGGCGGAGCGCACGCGCCTGGTGGGAGATGCTACCAGTCCTGGCTATGCGATGGGTCAGGCGGGCGAGGCTTACCTGTTGTTCCTACGACAAGGGACGCTGCTGGCGCAGCGGCTGGATGCGGACCTGGGTGCCCTGACGGGCGAGCCCTTTCCGGTTGCTGAGAACGTAAGTACGACTGCAATCACCAGCCGGGTCCGATATTCGCTAGCCGGCACCGGGCTGCTGACCTATGCCTCGGGCGGAGGGGATATCAAACAGTTGACCTGGGTAGACCGCGCCGGGGCCGTACTCGAAACCCCGGGGGAGCCGGTCGAGGGCGTCTTGCGACTAGCTCTTTCGCCTGACGAGAAGCAGGTGGTGCTTGGCAGTCTAAGCGGCGCGAACTACGATCTCTGGGTGCGGGATCTGGCGCGCGGCCTGGCGACGCGCTTCACGTTTCACCCGGCTATCGAAGCCATTCCAATCTGGTCACCGGATGGGAGCCGGATTGTTTTCTCGTCCAATCGAGAGGGGCAATATGATCTGTACACGAAGAGCACCAGCGGCGCGGGCCAGGAGGAACCGCTGCTTAAAACGGCGAGTAACAAGGCCGCTTCCAGTTGGTCCTCCGATGGCCGTTTGCTGCTCTATGTCGAACTGGATCCGAAGACAAAACAGGATCTGTGGGTGCTGCCGATGGAAGGCGAGCGGAAGCCGGTCGCGTTCCTGCGCACGGAGTTCAATGAGCAAGACGGAGCGTTCTCCCCGGATGGGAAATGGATCGCCTATCAGTCCGATGAGTCCGGAAGGTACGAAGTCTATGTCCAGCCGTACCCGGCAACGGGGGCCAAGTGGCAGGTCTCCAAGGACAGGGGCTCCGCACCCAGGTGGCGGCGGGATGGCAAGGAGCTCTTCTGGCTGAGCGAGGGCGGGACTCTGCTGGCAGCGGAGGTGACCGCCGGACCCGCCTTCCAATTGGCCACCACCCGGCGGCTATTTGAGACGCGCATTCAAGACATCTTCGAACGCTACGCCGTCAGCGCCGACGGCAAGCGCTTCCTGATGCCGGTGCCGGTGGAATCGGACGCCAACCGCTCCCTCACGGTGATCGAAAACTGGCTCGCCGCCGCGAAACGGTAGACCCGACCGTCGCACCGTCGGTGCTTGCCTCTGACATCAATGATGCTAGACTGATATGTCATGAGCATCCGGACAACTGTGGTTCTTGATGACGATGTCTTGGAGCGAGTCAGGGAGTCGGCGCAACGCGAGAACGTCTCGTTTCGCCAGAAGCTCAACGACCTGATCCGCGATGGACTGGCCAAGCCCAAGCCAAACCAAAAGAAGCCCTTTATATCTAGGACCTTCAAAATGGGGACCTGCTCACTGGCATTCCCCCTGAAGATCGCAGACCTTCACGCCATCGACGACCAAAGCAAGCTCCGGTAGCTCCCATGACGATTCTAGATGCGAACGTCCTTGTCTTCCTCCATAACGAAGACGCACCCCAACACGCCAAGTGCCAGAAATGGATCGAAAACGCCATCGCTTCGGGCGAATTGGTCGGGATTCCCTGGATTTGTCTGATGGCCTTCCTTCGGATCACGACCGCGCCGGGACTGATGAGCCAACCGATCAGCATCGAGGACGGGGCAAAAATTGTTTCCGGCTGGATAGAGCACCCCTCAGTCGTCATCCCGGAGCCCGGTCGCAGATTCTGGAAAACCCTCCAGGAATTAGCTGTTGATAGCGGCGTCCGGGGGCGAACATGGACCGACGCCCATCTGGCGGCCTTGGCGATTGAAAACGGAGCCGCGTTCGCTACCTTCGACCGGGACTTCCGCCGTTTCAAATGCCTGCACTTAGTCGAACTCTAACGAACCAGGATAAAAGGGCCTTGCCTTTTGGCAGCGACCGGCCAGGCCGCCTCCGCACCCACCCCGTAACGGTACTCCAAAACTGGCTCGCCGCCGACAAGCGCTAGCCAGAAGCTTGTTGGCATAGAGTCGGCAAGGGTCGTCTGTAATCTGCACATTCGAAATGGCGATTTTGGGCGGCTCCCCGTCATGGACGCGTTTTGAACTTTGATGGTCTTGCCCCACAGTTCATCCGGTGGTTTTCCAGTCACCGATGCCTCCCGGGATTCTGTCGGGGCAGTGTGCTGCTTGACATTGGCTTAGGTAAGTCGATATCTTACCTGCATGAAGACTACCGTATCCTCCAAGGGCCAGATCGTCTTGCCAGCGGAGTTCCGGAAGATGGACCGTGTCGAACCGGGGCAGGAGTTCGACGTCGAGCGTCTCGATCCTGGCGAGTATCGCCTCGTCCGCCGCGCGACTCCGAACGAGGGCGCCATCGACTGGCTGTTCGCCTGTCCGCGGAAGGACTTCTTCGTTCCCATCGACTCTGAGTCGACGGATGCGCTGTGAAGTACTTGGT
>Ga0163152_10006260_pt1 | contig 13509 bp, 15 predicted proteins | sample OliLakLV19MP8IB2_FD_148635 | JGI IMG/M metagenome (GOLD analysis project Ga0163152, IMG submission 148635) | Freshwater microbial mat bacterial communities from Lake Vanda, McMurdo Dry Valleys, Antarctica - Oligotrophic Lake LV.19.MP8.IB-2 | ecosystem: Environmental > Aquatic > Freshwater >... | reverse complement strand
GGACGAATACGCCAGAAAACGGCGATCAAACTCGGTGTTCTGGCCGAGTCAACCCGGGCCGAGTTCAAAAAAACCGGAAAAAATCCTCCGCGCGAATCACGAATGGAATCGGAGGAGATGCCTGAAAACGAAGCGGCTTCGGTTTCGCAACGAATACCCGCGCGCGAACTTTCGCTGCTCAGGATACTGCTTTTTGAAGAGGAGCTGATGGACTGGACCATCGCCCATCTGGATCCGTCCTGGATCACACATCCGCTGGTGAGGGAGATCATTCTGAAAAGGATTGAAACACACCAGGAGGCCTGCTGGCGGGGAATCGGCGCATTTTTAAGCCTTTTTGAATCTCTGATCCACCAGCAACTGATCACCGAGGCGGCCACCGAAACCAAGATGAAGGAGGTGGAAAAAAATCTGAAAGGCGATTCCTCGCGCCAGGGAGGCGGGGTGATTCAAAAACTCCGCAGCGATTTCTACGACCAGGAGCTGAAACGGATCAGTCTGCAGTTGCTTTCACCGGACCTGGACGATGAGGCAAAAATTGCGCTGATCCGCCGACAGGTCGAGACCCGCAAGGCCAAGGCCGCTCCGCTCCATCCGCTGGGCGAGATGTGAGTTTGATTTACAAATCCGACCGATAATTCAACTTGCTCGAAAATTTGCGGGTTCTAAGCTCCCGGCATGGAAACCATCATCGCGTTGCTGGTCGCGGGTGTGATTCTGCTCTTCCTGGAACTTTTCCTTCCCGGTCTGGTCGCGGGCATCGTCGGCATTTTGTCGCTGATCGCCGGTGTCACCCTCGCTTACTTCACCCAGGGCGCGGCGGTCGGCAACACGCTGCTTCTCATTGTGGGGACTTTCCTCCTGGTGGGAGGCGTTTTCTGGCTTAAATATTTTCCAAACAGCCGCATGGCCCGCCCGTTTGTTTCCCACCGGCAGATCGGCAATATCAACGCGGTGAAACCAGATCTGTTGCACCAGACCGGCTTTGCCCTGACCCTGCTCCGCCCCAGTGGAACTGCCACCATCAACGGCAAACGGGTCGATGTCATCACCGAAGGTTCCCTCATCGAGCGTGGCACCGAAATCCAGGTCGTCGCCATCGAGGGAATGCGCGTCGTCGTCCGTCCTCTCAACATCCAAAACACATGAATACCATCCATACACAATTGTTGCCCTTGCTCGCCCAATCCGGTCCGCTCAGCGGGAAATTTGCCATCATCCTCTGGATCGCCGTGGCGGTTTTTGGACTTGCTTTTCTCATCTGGATTTTTTCCTTTCTCAGCATCTGGATCAGGGCTGCCGTCTCCGGCGCGCCGGTCGGCCCCGTGGAACTGATCGCACTCCGGCTCCGCGGTGTGCCGGTAGGTTCCATCGTGGACAACCGGATCACCGCAGTGAAGTCCGGCCTTGATGTCACCATCGACGACCTCTCGACCCATCACCTCGCCGGTGGCAGTGTGGACATGGTGGTCCTGGCCCTGATCGCCGCGAAAAAGGCCGGCATCCATCTGGAATTCGACCGTGCCTGTGCCATCGATCTCGCGACCAAAGGCACGGGAAAAACCGTGCTTGAAGCCGTCAAAACATCGGTGAACCCGAAGGTCATCGATTGCCCGGCGCAAAACTCGGGCAAACTTACCATCGACGCAGTTGCAAAGGACGGCATCGTGATCAAAGCCAAGGCCCGGGTCACCGTCCGCACCAACCTCGAACGGTTTGTCGGTGGTGCCACCGAGGAAACGATCATCGCCCGTGTGGGCGAAGGCATTGTCTCCACCATCGGCTCCTCGCAAAGTTACAAGGACGTTTTGGAAAACCCGGACCGTATTTCCAAGACTGTTCTCGACAAAGCCCTCGACAGCAACACAGCTTTTGAAATCCTTTCAATCGATATCGCGGATGTCGATGTCGGTGAAAACGTCGGGGCCAAACTCCAGGCGGAACAGGCCGAAGCCAACAAGTTGATCGCCCAGGCTCATGCCGAGGTGCGCCGCACCGCTGCGGTAGCGCTCGAGCAGGAGATGCTGGCCAAGGTTCAGGAGATGCGTGCCCGCGTGGTGGAAGCCGAAGCCCAGGTTCCTCTGGCCATGGCCGAGGCCTTTCGAAACGGAAACCTTGGTGTCATGGACTATTACCGGATGAAAAATCTCCAGGCCGACACTGGCATGAGAGAAACTATCGCCGGAAGCGGCGCTCCCCAGCAACCGGGACAGATCCAAACCCGTTGATCGAGTCATGGAATCATTCCTCGTATTTTTGTTCATCCTGCTGATGTCGGCAGGATTCAACTGGCTGAAAAAAAGATCGTCAGAATTTAAAAACCTCAACGACGAAAAACAGAAGACCGACCCGCCGATGCCTTACCGAGGCCGTCCCCGGCATGTTCCAACTTCTCAACCGCCGGTCTTTCGCACACCGCCACCCCCGTTGCCGCAACCGGCCACTCCGCCGGCTTTGAACTGGGAGGAAGAACTGAGAAAAGCGCTGGGCATGGAGCCGGTCACACATCCCCCGATTCCACAGCCAAGGCCGGTGCGAACCGCTCCGCCGCTACCTGTCTTGGTTGCTGAGGAGACTCTCATGGAGGAGGAGGGTGGTGAACGGCGTAAGGGCCGAAATCTGCTGCAACAAGCTGAAACATCTTTCAGGTATGCCTCGCATCTGAGCGACCGGGTGGCGAGCCAGTTGAAGAAAGTTTCCGATGGAGTCGGTGTGCATCGGTTTTCCGCTTCGTCCACGGCCCAAAGCCAGGTTTCCAGGAATGCCATTGGCATGTTGCGCGATCCGAAGGGATTTCAGCAGGCGCTGGTGGCCTCGATCATCCTGGGCCCGCCGCGTGCGCTGGAGAATTCCCACTAACCGGTCCTGAGTCAGGAGCGGACCGCAGCTCGTGATATCCTTGAGCAGCAGCGTTGTTTCGAACAGGAGTCAGTCCTTTCGGTGCCGCTTGTTTCAAAGCATTCTTCATGGCAGAGCGCTGCGGGCCACGCGGGCCACAGACGTCACAGACCCGCGCTCCGGGGAGGCCTTACCCAGTTTTAATCACACCACGATGCCGGACCGCACGCTAATCGCCCTTGCGAGGGTCACGATTTATGGACTAGCTTCCAGCATGGCTGAGCTGCAGGAAATGTACGACGACGCGATGGGTGATTTCAGCATGACCGATTATGATTCGGCGATAAACAAGATGGAATCGATCCTGGCGATTGATCCGAATCATTTTGAGGCCCAGCTTGCCCTGGGCATGGCTTATTATCGAAAGGGGGATTTTCCGCGATCCATCATCGAAGGGCACAAGGCCGAAAAGATGAAACCCCACGAGCAGCTGGTGCACACAAACCTTTCGCTCTTTTACATGAAATCGGGTGATAAAAAAACCGCCGAACACCATGGATTACAGGCACGGGTGGCTTCATGGCGGGGCAATATGGGCGCTCCGGCGGCAACCGGCGCGACTGAAGAAGATCCCGAGCTTCGGATGGCCGCGCCCAAGGCACCCGCTATGAAAATCCCCTCGAAATTTCCGGAACAACCGTGGAAAAAGAAACTTCCGGTCGAGGGTGCGTCTCCCAGTGGTTCCGCCCCACAACCTGGTTCCGAAGATGCCCCGAAAGCCTGATCCGAAATTTGTGGCGGTTGGAAGGCTGGATGAACTGCCCATGAACGGCACTCGTGCTGTGGTGGCGGAGGGGCAGGCCATCGTGCTGATCCGCACGCCGGATAAAGTGTTCGCGCTGCGCAACGCCTGTTCGCACAAGGGAAGCGCGCTGAACGGCGGATGGGTTGAGGATGGAAAGATCCATTGCCCGCTTCATGGATGGGCTTATGCTCTTGCATCAGGAAAATGTCTGAGCAACAAGGCGAAACCGGTGGCCGTCTTTCCCACCCGGATTGTGAACGACATTATCGAGGTGGAGCTGGAACTGTTGATGAGCCGGAAATCTTAGATTAAATCGGTCGGAGAATTTTTATTATGAAATCTGCTTACGAACTGGCGATGGAACGGCTTAACAAAACCGCTCCACCAAAAAAACTTACGGCCCGGGAAAAAGCAGACCTGGCTGAACTCGATTCCAAATATCAGGCGAAGATCGCCGAGCGCGAACTTTTTCTCAAAGGTGAGATCGCCAAATTTGTGTCGAAAGGTGATTTTGAAGAGCTGCCGGAACTGGAGCGACAGCTGGCCAACAATAGGAAAGCGCTCATGGCTGAGTTGGAGGAGAAAAAGGACGCGTTGCGGAACAAGAGGAAATGATTTTAACGGCCCTCCGATACCGCAGCCATGGCGTTCCCTTCATTTAGAGAATATTGCAACCACCTGGAATCGCAGGGTGAGTTGATCCGCATTTCCCAGCCGGTGGCGACCGAACTGGAGATCACGGAGTTCGCCAACCGGCAGATGAAAAGTCCGGGAGGCGGCAAGGCGTTGCTGTTTGAGAAACCGACGGTGAACGGAGTTGTCTCATCCTTTTCCCTCGCGATCAACACGCTGGGATCGACCCGGAGGATGGCGATGAGCCTCCATGCGGAGTCTATTGAAGCTGTAGCGAACGAGCTTGGAAGCCTGATGAAAGCCAAGCCGCCCACCAGCTTCAAGGAGGCGTGCAAACTGCTGAATACTGCAATGGATCTGCGCCATGCGAAACCCTCCATGGTTTCAAAGGCCCCCTGCCAGGAGATGGTTCATCTGTTTGAAAACCACAAGTCAGGTGACGGCTTGAAAGAAAACTCCGCGACACCTTCACTTCTCGATCTTCCGATTCTCAAATGCTGGCCCCTGGATGGCGGACGGTTCATCACTTTTCCGTGTGTCGTCACCAAGGATCCCGACACCGGGGATCGAAACCTGGGGATGTACCGGATGCAGGTGTATGATGAGCGCTCCACAGGTATGCACTGGCAGCTGCACAAGGTGGCGGCCCGTCACGGACGCAGATACTACGAGACCGGCCAGAGAATGCCGGTTTCGGTTTTTCTTGGAGGCGATCCGGTTTATACCTTTTGCGCCACCGCACCGTTGCCGGACGGACTGGACGAGCTGCTGCTCGCCGGGTATTTGCGGAAAAAATCTGTGGAACTGGTTCGGTGCAAAACCAATGACCTTGAGGTTCCGGCCGACGCCGACATTGTGCTCGAGGGATATATTGATCCCAAAGAACCGCTGCGCATGGAGGGGCCATTTGGAGATCACACCGGATTTTACACGCTTCAGGAGCTTTACCCGGTTTTTCACCTGACCGCGATCACGTGGCGCAAAAACGCGATCTATCCGGCAACCATCGTGGGGATTCCGCCGATGGAGGATTTTTACATGGGGACAGCGAGCGTGCAGCTTTTCCTTCCCGTTTTTAAAATGAACTTTCCGGAGATTGTGGGGATCGCGCTGCCTGCAGAGGGGGTTTTCCACAATTTGGTTTTCGTCAGCATAAAAAAAACCTACCCTATGCAGGCTTACAAGATCATGCACGGTCTTTGGGGCATGGGGCAGATGATGTTCACTAAATACATAGTGGTGGTCGATGACGACGTGGATGTTCACAACACCAGCGACGTGCTTTTCCGGCTATGCGCCAACACTGACCCGCAACGCGACACCACCTTCACGAAGGGGCCCTCGGACGTCCTGGATCATGCCACATCGCAAATCGCCATCGGCAGCAAGATGGGTTTTGACGCCACACGAAAAATGGCCGGGGAGGGATTTTCCAGGCCATGGCCCCCGATAATCCAGATGGATGAATCGGTGAAACTGGCCGTGGACCGTCTCACAGGGAATTTGCGCAAATCATGAGTCCGGTGCCATCAGGTGAAAATCGTGCAACCCCTGACGAAAGTTCAACTGCGCCCAGAATTCAATCCAAGCCGGAGATTTCCGTCGGAGTGCGGGCACATGTCAATGTGCCCCTCATGCATATCCTCGAATGCTGCGACCGCATTCATCACGGGTCTTCAGGTGTAACACCCGAAATTTCCGAGGACTTGAAGCGCATCCACGGCGCGGCCCAGCAGCTTCTCCTCTGGCTCAACGCCCCCGAGGGTGAGACGGAACAGTATCGCAAAAACGCAGGGGGTGTGGAACGAAAGGGGATCATCACCAGCCCGTGGCCCAAACCTGAAGCCAAAACAGGAAAAGGAGAGCTGCTGATCGCGGATGACAATCACCAGAACCGCGACATCCTCAAACTTCTGCTTGGGCAGCAAGGATACAACATCTCGACGGTCCCAAACGGAATCCGGGCGCTGGAAGCGCTGGAATCCCACGAATTTGACCTGATGCTACTCGATATATTGATGCCTGAGATGGACGGCTATGAAGTGCTGCGGCGGGTGAAGTCGGGCTCGCGTTTTAAAGACCTCCCCATCATCATGCTCTCCGGGCTGGATCAGATCGAGAACGTCATCAAATGCATCGAACTCGGCGCGGAAGACTTTGTTCCAAAACCTTTCAACCCGGTGCTTCTGCGCGCGAAAATCGACGCCTGCCTGGAGAAAAAACGGTTGCGAGATCAGGACCGGGCGAACTTTTTCCGTCTTCGCGCCGAACAGGAAAAGTCTGAAAGCCTGCTCTTGAGCATACTTCCGAAACCGGTCGCCGACCGTTTGAAGAAAGGCGAAAGCACCATCGTGGATGCCTTTGCGGATGTCACCGTGCTTTTTGCGGACCTGGTGGATTTCACCAGGCTTTCAGCCAACCTCTCGCCCACGGAGCTGGTGAAATCTTTGAACGAAATTTTTTCCGAGTTCGATCAGTTGGTGGACGCGCGGAAATTGGAAAAGATCAAGACGGTGGGCGACTCCTACATGGCGGTCGGAGGTTTGCCAACTGAACGTAGCGATCATGCCGAAGCGGTGGTCGGCCTTGCGTTGGACATGCAAAGTGCCATCGCCGGGATCAACCTGCGGCATGGGAGTTCTTTCCAGTTGAGAATTGGAATCGCCTCCGGCCCTGTGATTGCGGGAATCATCGGGCGCCGCAAGTTTATTTATGATCTCTGGGGAGACACAGTGAACAGCGCCAGCCGGATGGAAACCCAGGGACCTGCGGGAGGAATCCAGGTCACCCAATCAACTTTTGACAAGATTTCCGGAGCATTCGAGTGTCGTGAGCGCGGTTTGGTTGAAATCAAGGGCAAGGGCGGCATGCCGACCTATCTCGTGGTGCGTCGAAAGTCTTGAATAATGGAACCTCCCCGTCGGTCACCCGTCCGTTTGCGGATCAATTCCAAGGCGGAACGAGCGATCAAATCCGGCCATCCATGGGTGTTCGAGAAAAACATCCTGGAATGCAAAGGAGACAGAACGGTGGCTGGTTTGGCTGTCATTTACGACAGTTCTGACAAAATGCTGGCGTTGGGAATATTCGATCCCAAATCTCCGATCGCTTTCCGGGTTTTACACCTGGGCCGTCCGGTGGAACTGGACACGGAGTGGTGGTGCGGTCGGTTGAAAAGCAGCCTGGATCAACGTTTGAAATGGTTTGACCGGGAAACCACGGGATTCCGGTGCATCCATGGTGAAAACGACGGCTGGCCGGGTTTGGTTCTGGACCGGTATGCCGGGTGTTTTGTCTGCAAGATCTATTCCCCATTCTGGATCGATCGGATCCCGCTGCTCAAAAGCCTGTTCAGTGCGGAACTGAACTGTTTTGGAACGGTTGATTCCATCATCCTGCGATGGAGCCGAAACATCGCCCCGTTCATGGAACCTCTGGCTGATGGAAAGACCTTTATCCAGCTCCTCGGCTCGACGGATGGAAAGGCTCAGTTTCTTGAAAATGGGAATATGTTTGAGGCGGACGTTTTCCACGGTCAAAAGACCGGTTTTTTCCTCGATCAAAGGGAGAACCGTAAAATTGTCCAGGGAATGAGCGGTGGTAAAAAAGTTCTGAACTGTTTTTCCTACTCCGGTGGATTCTCGGTTTATGCCGCAAGAGGTGGTGCCAGAGAGGTTGTGAGCGTTGACACGGACGAGCGCGCGTTGACGGCCGCACGCCGGAATTTTGAATTGAACCGAGATGACCCACAGATCAGGTCCGCAGTTCATACGACTGCACGGTCCGACGTGTTTGAATTTCTAAAAAGTGCGGGGCAAAAATTTGATCTGGTGATCCTCGATCCTCCCTCGATGGCTTCAAGGGAATCGGACAAAGACCGGGCTTTAAACGCCTATGAGAACCTGATCCGTTCCGGAGCCCGTTTTTGCGGCACCGGCGGAATCCTGGTGGCCGCGTCCTGTTCGGCTCATGTTCACAAGGAAGATTTTTTTCCGCTCGCACTTCAAACCTTGAAGAAAACCGGGAGGCCTTTTAAAGAACTGCTCACGACCGGACATCCCCAAGATCATCATGCAACCTTCAGGGAGGCGGAATATTTGAAGGCGATTTATTTCAAGTTCCAATGATCCGTTGAAAAACAAAAAGAGCCGGTTTCCCGGCTCTTGAAGCGGCATGTTTTTTTGAACAACCTATTTGACTTCGATTTTTGTCTTTGTTTCGGTCTCGGATTTTATTTCGACATCGGATTTGCGAGCTTTGTTGTCAATATTGATTCGAGTTTCATCCTGTCGGATCTCAACTCCTGAACCGTCCTTTTTGATCTCAAGATCCTGGTTATTGTTTCGAGTGTTGCCATCGGTGCTTTTGGACGGGTCCTGCAGGATGATTTCGTTGCGATCATCGACACGTGCTCCTGCCGCTTCAACAATGGCACCGTCGCCCGTGGAGGCAATGGCGGCATTGACGGCTTCAGGATTGAGGGCCAGAAGAGATGTCGAGTCCGCGCCCGGAAGGCCTGTTTGAATTGCAGGAGCCTCGATCACGCTGGGACCACCCGTGACGTGAGACCCGGAAGTGACCCGCCAGAGTCCTGAACGGTTTTCAGGATGCGTATCGGGTCGGCGCTTGGTCTGATCCACTGGCGCGGAGGCGAAAGGCGAGGTGGCGTAGATGCCCGGGTTTTCCACACGGGAGAATGAGGATGAATCCGACGAACATCCAGCCCAGAGGAATGATCCAAGAGAGGCCCCGAGAGCCAGTCTGGAGAATTTGGCGATTGTTTTCATATGCCCCAACGTAGTCCGCGTTTTTCACTCCTCAATGCGTAGGGGTGCTGGTTCGGCCTTCGGATAAAAGGCCTCCTAGCTTGGTCAAAGTTTCCCTGAAGACTTCATCCTCATGCGACACTCCGCCGGTCAATCTCCGCGATAAGCGGGAGCGTGCCAAAAAACCGGTCAGACGGCAGGACAGATTCATTCCGAGATTGTTCCAATATGATACAACGTTCCTGTTGCAAAGGGATTAGACGGGCGTGATTTAATGTGAGGGAGCCCTGTCGGATCGAGGTTTAGTGAACCGCATCACATTGGAAAACCTGGACGTTCGCAACCTCCGGCAACCCCAACAGTTGCCACCCACTGCGGCTGATCGCGGACGATACAGCTGGGGCCCTGGTCTTACCGCTTCCAACCACGCCCGGATTCGACAGAGTCATATTTTTGAGATTGTAATGGAATTACCTATTTGGCATTAGTGTTGCTCACTAGGTCGGACGATGAGAGTGCTTTTAAGAATCCCCATCATTTTAATAGTCACCATGTTGTTCCAGGCGGTTTCGGTCAGGGCTTTGTCTCTTGAGGAGCTCAGAAAAATGCCCGGCATCACTCCGGAAAAGTTCATGCAACTTTTCGCAGATTTTGAATTTAAGTTTCACGAGGAAGTTCAGGAACATGAACAATTCCTGAATTCCAAGTCTGGCGATTGTGATGATTTCTCCACCCTGGCCGCAGACATACTGGTGAGGAACGGATATACCCCGCGTCTGGTGGCGGTTCGCATGAAGGGGGAAACACATGTGATCTGTTATGTGGAAGAGACAAAGACCTATCTCGATTACAACTTTCGCAAAGAGCGGAAACCGCTGATTGGTTCGAGCGGCAGTTTGACCGATATTGCCCGGAAAGTGGCGCAGTCCTTCAACCGGGACTGGATCGCAACCTACGAATTCACCTTTCGCGCGGGTGTCAAACGTCTGGTGGATAATATTGTTCCAAACAAATCTGCCAAGACCAGTTAGAGGTTTGGCGGAGAATTCCATTCTGATCTCTCCCGTGCTCCGGTGCGGCGGATGGCTTAGGATTTCATGTACATCCCCGGACGAGGAAGAGGAGAAAAAGGAGCGAGGCGGGGACCCCCATCAACCAAAGTATGATCCATCCAATTTTCCCCGATTCGTTAGATATTTTAGTTTTCATGTTTTGAGTCAGATCAAAATAAGTCTGGTCCCGAAGGTCCGATAGGGAGGGAAGAAGCTGAGCGGTGCGGAGATTTTTTCCCGGTTCAACGCCAGGAATTCCCCTTCAAAAGCAATGATATTTGCGAATCGGCCTTCTCCTTCAAACCCCGCCAGGCAAATTTGGACAGGGCGCGAAAGGTGCGGCCTTTAATCAGGTCCACCCACGGAGAGTTTTGCCAGGTTTTTCCGGCCGAAATCATCACCGTGGAAACAGTCTCCACCATCGCCACGGAAGGAGAGACCTCGCTCCAGGCTTCAGCGGCTTCCTTCCGCAATGTTTCAAGCTCCTGGAGGATCTCCGCTTTCCTTTTTATTGTTGAGACTGAAGCCATGTGCGGTCTTTCTTGAGCTGTGTGATGGTTTCGGAGAAAGGGATCGGTCCCTTGAGTTTTCCTTTCAGAAGAAAAAATGTCGTCACGGCACCCACAATAAAAAAACCGGTGAACCCTCCCATGACCAGAAGCGCGTGCTCCCAGAAGACAAAAACCAGCGTGAACATCAGGGCGATCACCGACATGAAAGTCAAAAAAACAGTGGCGGCCGCGAAGACGAGGATGGAGATGGCGCGGGATTTTTCCTCTTGAAGCTCCAGGCCTGCGAGTTCGAGACGGTTTTGGATCAGGGCGATCCCCGTCTCCATTAGGTTTCTGACCGATGAAATGATGCCGCCTGGAGAGGCAAATATTTGAGGGTTCATAAAGATTTTTCCTTTGATGGGCACCGGTGATGACACCTTGTCAAAACCATGTTCCGTTGTGCCAAAATCAGGATTGTCCTTTTGAACGGGGAGGGCAATCGGGCTTGTTGTGCGAGGGTTTATCGGCTAACCAGCTAGACTTTTATAAGGGAAAGTACCGCTGACATCAGCGGCTGGAACGCCTATTTTCCCGGGCACGGCACGGCTGAGTTTTTTACGAATTGCATTTGCTGCAGTTTTGAAACGCGACCGTTGTCGAGATTCATGAAAATACTTTTTGTTCACGACCGGATGGGAGCCCTAGCGGGGGCCGAGGCCAACGCATTCATCACCGCCAATGAATTGAAGTCCCGGGGCCATGTGGTGGGGCTGGTTCACGGGTCGGCCACGGGAAAGGGGGTGGAGAAATGGGAGAAAACATTTGAACCGCGTTTTCCGCTGGATGGCGTGACCGATGGCCAATTGGTTTCTGCTGCAGTCTTGAGTTTTGATCCGGACATGGTTTACGTGCACAAGATGGCCAGCCTGCCGGTGCTCCAGGCGCTGGTGGATTCCGGGAGACCGCTGGTCCGGATGGTGCATGACCACGACATCTATTGTATGCGCAGCTACAAATACAATGCCCTGACTCGCAAAATCTGCCACCGCCCCGCCACGCCATATTGCATCTTTCCATGCGGGGCTTTTCTGGCCCGGAACCACGAAGGCGGTCTTCCAATCAAGTGGGTGAGTTATTTTGGCAAGAAACGGGAGATTGCGTTGAACCGCCGGTTTGACCGGATGGTGGTGGTGACCGAATACATGCGGCAGGAACTTCTACAAAACGGGTTTGACCCAGGCCGGATCGAGATTCATCCCCCCGTTCCGCGGATGGGCGACCTGGACATAACCAGCAGCTTCAGCTCCCGAAATCTGATCGTTTTTGCCGGGCAGATCATTCGGGGCAAGGGTGTGGACATTCTGCTGAAAGCCCTGGCCCTGATGAAGCAGCCGTTTGAATGCATCATCCTGGGAGATGGGAGCCACCTGGATTTTTGCCGGAAAAAATCCCGGGAACTCGGGCTTGTGGGCCGTGTTAAATTCCCCGGTTTTGTCCCGCAGGAAGAACTGAAGAACTATTACCGAGAATGCACGGTGGTTGCCGTGCCCTCGGTCTGGCCCGAACCATTTGCCACCATCGGCATGGAGGTGATGCGATACGGAATCCCAGTCGTCGCCTTTGATGTTGGAGGATTGAGGGACTGGTTGAAGCACGAGGAAAACGGTTTCCTGGTCCCCTGGATGGATCATGAGCAGTTTGCCGCCAGGCTGGACCAGCTCTTGCTGGACAAGGACCTCGCTCGGCGTCTGGGAGCGAGCGGGTTAGACTTGGTCACAAAGAATTACGATTTTAATCGATATATCGAAAACCTGGTGGGAATGTTCGGCCGCGTGGTGGAGGGTGCCGGTGGGCGTTGAGGTTAAACCTGAGCGCCGCCGGGACTTTTGCGGTGGATGCGACCATCCCGCCGCCCGATTGTAACAGAAACGCCAAATTTTTATCATGCGGACAAGTTTGGAGGAAGTATGCCGGGGAATCCCGGCCGGGCAGGTTTGTCTGGTGGGGATCACAGGGGGAAGCGGTTCCGGCAAGAGCTGGCTGGCCGCAGAGCTGGAAAAACATTTCAAGGAGAGGGCCAACCGGCTTTCGTTGGATGATTTTTACAGGGACCAGTCGCATCTGAGCATGCCGCAGCGGGCCCGGATCAATTTCGACCACCCGCGGTCGATTGATTGGGAGCATGTGGAAGGGGTGTTGAGGGAGGGAAAGGCGGGGAGGGATTTAAACGTGCCGTGTTATTGTTTTGAAACCCATTCCCGCCTGACGAAGGCCCGGAAACTGCCGGGAAAACCTCTGGTCATCATGGATGGGCTCTGGTTGATCCGGAAACGATCAGTGCGAAGCATGTTTGACTGCACGGTTTTTCTCGATTGCCCGGCCCCCCTCCGGCTGAGCCGAAGGTTAAAAAGGGACACGGAAGAGAGGGGCAGGTCGGCGGAGTCGGTGAAGGCCCAGTTCAAAGAGACTGTGGCACCGATGCACCGGCTTTATGTGGAGGGACAGAGGTACAGCGCGGATTTTGTCTTCACATCACCAGGCAGGGTCGAGGTCGGATTGCTTGCCGGTCACTTGGAAACTTTGATGAGCAGGTTGTAAACATGAGCGAAAGGGAGCTACAGAAAATAATGATGGAGAGGCTTGAAGCGTCCCAAAGCTTCACCGGCAGATCGCGCCTGCATTTTTATTTTTTGTGGAAAAAATTTTCATGGCGTTGGATGATTTCGGGAGCTTTGTTTTTGAAACGGACCCTCGATATCCTGGCCAGCGCCTTGATGTTGATTCTTCTTTCGCCCCTTTTCGCGCTGCTTGCCTTGCTGGTCAAAATCGAGGATGGAGGTCCGGTGTTTTTTGCCCAACGCCGCGTGGGACGGATCGGGCGTGAGTTCAAGATGTTCAAGCTCAGGAGCATGAGCGTGAAT
>Ga0163152_10006259_pt1 | contig 13511 bp, 18 predicted proteins | sample OliLakLV19MP8IB2_FD_148635 | JGI IMG/M metagenome (GOLD analysis project Ga0163152, IMG submission 148635) | Freshwater microbial mat bacterial communities from Lake Vanda, McMurdo Dry Valleys, Antarctica - Oligotrophic Lake LV.19.MP8.IB-2 | ecosystem: Environmental > Aquatic > Freshwater >... | reverse complement strand
GTAGGAATAGGCGTTGGTCGGAGCGTTTCCGTCGTTCCAGGCCGATTCCTCCGCATGTGTCGAGATGCGCCGCGGCGTGAAGCCGTCCATTACGTAGGCGACAATCTGGCCGTCCGAATTCGTCCCGAGAAAGCGGACGCGGCCGTCGCCGCAGACAATCGGACTCCAGGTATTGATCGTGCCGACGTTGCCGGTTGCGCCGTCGATCCGCGAGAACGGGACGCCTGTCGGATTGCCGGTGTTCTGCCAGAATTCAAACGTCTCGGTGCCCATGATGAGCAGTTGCTCGTTCACGGCGATCACGCGACGGATGTAGTCGGTGTAGCTCTCCTTGATTCCGAAATCGAGAGCGGACCAGGTAGTCCCGTCATTGACCCCGGAGACGTTGAATGCCCGCGAGTTGGGCCGGCTGAAGATGAAATAGCTGTCCAGGAACGCGCCTGACAGGGCCGTCGCCGAGGGCGCAGAAGTCCAAGCTGAACCTGGCGGATGCCCCGTGGCCGATGCGGTGAGCCGCAGCCGTCCAGGTTGCGCCGGATCGGTGCCGCCGCGGATGAATTGCGCTACCGTGTACGGCGTCCCAGCGATGGTGATGGTGGACATATCCGGCGTGAATTCGTCGCCCGAATCCCAATCGACAAAGAACCACGCGCCACTATTGAACGGCGTGCAGGTTCCTGAAAGCGTCGTAAACGAAACAGCTACCGGCCCGGCGCCCACGTCGATATAGGCCACGCCCGCCGAGATGATCATCAGATCGTTGCCGTTGTAGAAGAACTGAACCGGCAAGGTATCGTTGGCGATGGCCCGCACGGAGCCGACCAGCGCCCCGCTCGAGTTCAATTCCATGTACTTCGTGCCTGCCGCCACCCACACCCGCCCGCGCGTGCTCAACACTCCTCGGATTGGCGTGGCTGCGGCGTCGATAGTGGTCAAATCCTTGAAGAGATGCCTGCCAGGGCAGCCGTACAGAGTGGCGATGCCCTTGGCCCGCTCGTTCTTATCCTCGATGGCTTCGGGGAAAAGGTTGACCATCGTCTGGCTGCCGGCCGCGCCGCTTCGCGGAACGTACGACTGGCCGGCCAAGGAGAGGCGCATTTACAGCTTCCTCCGCAGTTCCGTCACGCGCTGAATCATATTTGCCATGAGTTCGGCAGCCAGTTCTTTGATCACTACATCCGTATCGAGATCCATGATTTCTCGCACGTGGATAATTTCCGTTTGGAGTTCCGCGATGCGTGCGCGGACGGTCATCATTTTGGTCCCGGCGTTCATTGCGGCATCGGCAGCCCCAGGATGGAGGCGTTGAGCTGCATGATGGCCAGTTTGCGATTCAGCGCGTTCGCGGCAAGCGCTTCCGGCACTTTGCCGCCTTCGCGTGCGAACTGCGGCGCCCAATCGAGCGCAAGATTTGTACGCAGCGCGGCAACCCAACCGGCGGGCAGCGTCAGCGGGTCCACGATCTGATCGGCATAGCTCAAATAATCGATGGCCAAGCTTCCCGGCGAGGCCGCCGGTGTCGGCCAAATCCTGACGTTGATGAGCTTCGTATCGTTGTTATACGGTCCGCCCGAATCCGCCGCGAGATACTGTACGAGTTGCGCGCTTGTCGCCAGGTTGTCTTTGACCGCCTCGTTGAACTTGGCAAAAGAGATCGGCACGCCGCCATTCTTGAAATTTCCGGACCGGGACTGCCAGCCCGTGATCTTGATCGGCGCCACGCCAACCGAACTCAGCGTTCCTCCAATCCCGAAAGTGTAGTCGGTAGTCCCGGCAATAACTGCCGTCGACGTCATGTGGAGCGGGACCGCCATCAGTTCTTCGAGCGCCCAGCTTGCGTACAGATCCTTCAGCCGCGTGGTTCCGTTCGCCAGCAGCGCCGCGCTCAAGGTTTCGCCCGGAGTAATCACGCCCAGGTCTTCGGCGGCCAAGTGAACCAATGCAGAAATGGTGGTGGTTGGCATCTAATTGATCTCCGCCCAAAGGCTTGCCCCGGCCGCCGGCGCGAACACGTTGCCATCCGGGTCCAGGAATTGAACCGTGCGCGTTCCGACGAGGTTGTATCCCTCGCCCGCAAACTGATTCAGCCCGTCGAAAGAACAGAAAACGGGCGTTGCCGAAAAAACGAAAGAAGTCAGAACGCCATCCGGCGCGGCCAACGATTCGACCCATTCCACTCCAGTTCCTCCTCCCCCGCCAAAGTTCCACGGGGCTATCCCGCCGCCCGAGCTCGAGCCGAGGTATGCCGTTTCATTGCGCAGCGGCGGGCACCTGCTATTGAGCGTGACCAGCGCATGCAACGCGTTGCGGGCTTGCTCTTTGAGTTCGGACATCGCCGACCGATTCCGCGCAATGATCGATTCGAGCGGGTATAAGGACACGGCCCGCAAGGCCAGATTCGCCGCGATCGCCTCTTCATAACCCGGCGGCCAATAGACCACATCAGACGTGGCGGCGAACACCGCTGAAAGCGCCTGCCAGGTGTATAGCTCCAGCGTGTATCCGGCCCCAGGTTGCCCGGTGATATAAATCCGCCCCAGCCCGCTCGTGCTGTACGAATTGTCGTAATAGATGCCCCAGGGCGGCGCGGAAGGGATATCCTGCACGCTAATCCGCGCCCATTCGTCGTAGTCGAGAATGCGGAGCGGGATTCGCACTTCCGGCGAAGTGGGCCAAATGAAATTCGCTTCCGTGATCTTCAGCGGGCGCGGATTGTTGAAGTCGCCCCCGGCCCCGATGGTGTAGATTTTGGCGGAAGTCAGCGAGTATTCATCAATGCTCTGAGAAAAGACGACGTGGCTGCGGCAACTCCACGAAGACAGCATCCGGTTGACCGCCGCAATCAGTTCCGTGGTCTGATCAGTAGACGGACCAATCCCCGGCCGCTTCGTGATACCAGCCATGCGAAGCGCGGGTTTCAGTGCCGTCTCTAAGAGCGTTGCCAAGTGCTACTTCCCTCGCCTGTGTTTCGTATGATCCGGCTCGACTACCTCAGCCACAACGGCAGGCTTTGGCGCGACAGGAACAAACTTGGTCGCCGTGTAGGGTACATGCGGACCCGGTGGCTTATTCACCGTCCAGCCCTTCGATTCAAACTCGGCTTGCTCTTCCGCTGAGTGAATCACCCGGTAAACGCCGTCTTTGTACATTTCTCGCATCTGATCTGATCTCCTTGGAAAACCGGGGTTCCCTCCTCTGAAGAGAACCCCGCAGCGTCTGCCTGCTAATACGACGAGCTGAACGTGTCTGCCCTGGCGTTGTAGACGAAGCACAATATCTGATCCGCGTCCGCTGTGGATGCTTCCGCGATATTGTTTCCGGCCACCGTGGTAAACGCGCCGGTCGGATAGACACAGAACCCTTGCCCGTTCCAGCCCGTGCTCATGGTGAAGCTGGTAATGGCCGCCGTGCCGCTTATCTCGACCAGAGGGCCGGCGATAGCCGTCGCGCCCCCAACCGAAGCCGTAGCGGTCCCGGACAGCAGTTGAGGGCTACCCGCGGTGTTACCCCAATGCGGCACCCAGGTTAGTGTCTGAGTCGAGCATTTCCACTGGTTCCCGTTAACGACGTTCACGTACGGATTGGCGTACGTCGAAGCCGTCACGCAGTTCCCCTGCGGATCCACGCTGTAGAACCAGTTGGCCGCGGTGGCAACCAGCACCCTCGCCCCGGAAATGTGCCCGCTGGCGCGTTGCGCGCGCCGTACCGTGACCGTAGTCCCGGTAATCGCCTGCACGTTGACCAGTTCGCCTTTGGTCTGCCCGATATCGACGATGTACAACGCCGATCCGGCAACCACGGCGGAAGGAGCGACGACGCCGGTAGCCGAAGCGATAGCGAACTGGGTTTGGGTCGGCGTGATCGCCGCCGAGAGTGACGTTTGCAGCACCGTGTTAAGCTGCGCAAACGAAGCGAAAACGGCCAACAGGCCGATAAGAGTGGTTCGGATGAGTGTGTTCATGGGTTTTCTCCTGATCGTCCGCGCCCGGTTAGGCTTGGATTAAGCAAGCCATCTCCTTGTAAAGATTTCCGAAGCCGGTCAGGCAATCGAAGCGGTGACGTTCGACGCGGGAGTTCCCGTCGAAATACTTCACGTAGCTGATGTTCAGGCCGGTTTCGTCGTCGTATTCGTTGGTGGCTTTCGCGCCCATACCGTCCTCGGGGTTCGAGAGAGGCACGGAGACAAATGCAAAGGCGTTCCTGTGGAACAGCAGCCCTTGCTGCACGTTGGTCAGGGCGGTGGTCCCGATCATGGTGATGATGCCGTTATCGACACCGCCGGTATCCACGTTTTGGTACTGGCCGCTCGGCGTGATGGCCGGAGAAATCACGATGGTCATGTCGCCGGTGGTGTCGGAGATATCGTTGACCACGGTGAAAATTTGCTGGCGCCCGGTGCTGATCCGGGTTTGTGGATGAACGGAGTTGACGCCTCCCACAGTGGCGGAAGAGGACGACCCGATGGTGAAGCGGTCGCCTTTCTTCAGTTGCGCCCCGCCCGACGTCCAGCCATCGGTGATCAGGCTCATGGTGGCGTTGTTTCCGCCCTCGGCCTGCTGCGCGGCGGCTTGCTTCAGTAGCGGAGTCCCGGAGAACGTGCCGTTCGTACGCACGTTGATGGTCTGATCGAGTTTCACGTCATATCCCAGGCAATTCTGCATCACGCCCTGGCTCAACTGTTTCGAGATCATCGAACTCGGGTTGAACAGCGCCTTCATGCCGGTGACGAACGCGCTCGACATTCGCCGGTTGACGACCAGGGTCAAATCCTCGTTCTCAGGTAAGCCAAGCTCAACGAGAATATCGCCAGCGGTCAGATACGTCGCTTCCGATGTGGGCACCGTTCCCGGAGTTCCCACGCTCGATAGCGCGTTGTTCGCCGCGAAGGTCGCCGCCTGCGAATTGATCTTCGAAGCCAGCGCGATAGCGGCCGGATCGGCGTAAAGGCTCATCGCCTCGCGCACGTCCAGGGTCCGCTCGACCGAATCCCACTCCCAATGCACGTGCGGCAGGCTGCCGACCGTGATGGGTGTTACCTGATCGACCAGGGGTTCCGGTTCGAACGTTAGACCTTCGCCTCCGATGAAGCGGTACGGTTTGCGAACCTGTACGGTATCGCCGATTTTGAACGACTTTTTCCCGAATTCCGGAGTAATCGCACGGCTCATATTCCGCGCGATGTTGAGACGATTTCCAAGGCTGAACAAGACAAGCTTGGCCATGACCTTGGGCGTCAAGAGCACGTTGTTTGGCATTTATGCCGCCCTCACGTCTCCCGACGTACGTTAAAACTGCTGCCTAGCCAGTCTTGAGAATTCGCGTCAATTCCCGGCGTACGGTTCCCATGCCGGCCGTTTCCAAATTGACCGCGCTACCTGACGCGCTCGCGTTCCCGCCCACTGGTTTCAGTGGCGTCGGTAGCGGCTTGTCGGGCGTTTTCTCATTGACTGGCGGTTTAGCCGCCTGCTGCAATCGTTCTTCGAGTCTCCCCAGTTCGGCAATCGCGGAAAACGGATTCGCCGCGAACTTATCCGTGAGCGATTTTAGATCCGCCGGATTGGTGGCCAGATGCGACACCAGCCCGGCAACATCGCCCATCGAACTGAGAGCCACTTGCAGATTCTCCGGCAACGCGGTTTCCAGACTCGCCAGACGCTCCTTAAACTCGGCCCCATGCTTCTCGATGCCTTGCTCAAGGAACTTCGCGCGCGCCTGCTGTCGCTGCTGCTGCTCGAATCGGCTCTCGACTTCCGCCGTGGTGCTCTTTCGCGTTTCGTCAATCAACCACGATTCGTATTCGGCATCATAGACGGCCAGATCCTCGTTGTATTCGGCCAAAGTGCCCGGATACGTGTTCATATCCGGCTTGACGGGCTTCGCATTCCCGGGCGCGGTGGTTGGGGCGGGTTCCGATCCCGATTTGCCGGTGAGTTTAGCGAGTTCCGCTTCTTTTGCCTTGGTGGTTGAGACTGCTTCCGCGATTTTGCGTTCAATTGCCGCTTGCCGTTCAACTTCTTTGGCAATGCGCTTCTGAACGTTCGGGGGTAACTCTCCTGCTTCGGGCTGCTGCTTCTCTTCCGTGGGTACTTCCGCCGGCGGTTCGGCGACAGCCTCAACGGCTGGCTCTTCAGGTTCGGGGGCATCCGGCTTTTCAGCCGAGGGTGCCAGCCAGGAGCGCAGCTCCGCACTCGAAAAGTCGCTCGCTGGTACGGGCTGCGTCTGTTGGTCCTGAATCACTTCCATGCTTTGCTCCCTTTTACTTCCGCCGCGTACAATCCCCACGACTGGGGCCGTGCTTAAACTTGTTCTCTGCTCAGTTCGCCGGTCGCGTTCATATGCGCGACGACACGATCAATTTCCGCGCCGATCAATCCCTCTGCCTCGGCAGTCGGTTCTGCCGATAGCGCCGCCAGTGTCGAGCGCAACGCGGCCGCTCTCTTCACCTTGCTGTTCTTGCGGCCATGAATCACTTCCGCCACCTTAATGATGGCCGGCAATAAATCGCGAATCAGACTAATCCAGTTCATGCGGCTCCTAATTCAGATACTTCCGGAACAGTAAAATCAGTTCCCGCGCGGCCCCTTGTGTTACCAACGTGGCCGTATTCACCGTCACGGAATTGATTTGCAGGAACGGGACGAAGGCCGCGTCAGGCATCGGAAACGGTACGAACGTATCGGCGTCGGCTACTGTCGTGACCGGCGTGCCGCCGCCGCTCTCCATCACCTGCATATTCAGATCCTTGCCATTCCAGCCGACTTTGTAGCCGAGCGCCGCGGCCGTCCAGGAAGCAGGCATGAAAATGCCCACCAGCGCCATGCCCTGCGTGGCGATCATCTCGGAGTTGCCGGTTGTGTTGATCGTGACTTTCTGCGCTACCAGATTGCTTGGAAATCCTGCAATGTTGATGTCCATTATGCGTTTGCTCCTACCGGCTCCGGGGCCAGTCCCGCGGCTTGCTCCTGCTGCTCCAAAGCCCCTTCGTGCTGTTGCTCTTGCGACTCCAGCGCGTTCGCCTGCTGCTTGTTGCTCATCTCCATGTCATGCTGCCGGGCGGCGCCCGCCTGCTGTTCCGCGTGCCCCAGCGCCCGCTCCTGATCGATATGCGCCGTGTGAAGTTTCAGTTCCGTGGCCGCTTCGGCGCTCCCGAGCTTGGCGAGTTCGATATTCGTCTTCGCCTGCAACTCTTCGCGCTTGAAATCCAAGTCCATTTCTTTGAGCTTGACGGCGTTGTCCAGTTCCGGCTGCTTCGTCTCGATTTTTTGATGGAGCGATTGCGCGAACGCCTCTGTCTGAGCCAGTTTTTGCTCCGTCTCCAGGATGCGCTGCTGCACTTGCGGCGGAATCGGCTGCTGATCTTCGGGACCCTCGACCAGCCCCGGCGTCTTGAGCGAGATGAACTTCTCCAGCCGGTCCGCAGCTTCCTCGGATCCGGGAAATTCAGCCGTTCGCAACAGCTTGTCTCCGATGACAAACATCAACTCCGGTTGCGCGGTGACCAGCGTCGTGTACCGCTCATTGGCTTCCTGCTTGGCGCTGGTGTAGGACGGCCCGGTTTCGACCGTCACGCCATAATCGCCGGATGTCAGCACATGAACGACTTCCTTTTTCGTCTTCGGATCGCGGTATGGCTGGCCTATCGGAACCGTCTCCGTTTTCCCATCTTCGAACCGGACGGACGCCTTCGTGCCGGGCTTGTCGAGGAGCGGGATGATCTGAATCAGGATCTCGCCGATAGCTTTCCGGCTCCGCGCCTGGTTGTCAGGAAAGTGGAAATTGGCGACATCCGATTCCTTTTGCCGCCGCTGAATCGCAACCCCGGAAGTCTCGTTCGACCGCGCGCCGATCGCAGCGTCGAAAATTCCCATGCTGGCCTTAATGGCGTCAATCGCCTGCTGAATGGCGATGGAAAGCGCCTGGATGGGCGGTTCCTGCACGATGCGAGTTGGGACGCCGAGGTCACGGCCATTCTCATCAAAGCGCTGGTACAGCGCGAACCCTACCGGATTCGAGCCTATCTTTTGCCAGACTTCCTCATGGCCGGATGGAATCTGCCCGACCGCCACCATGTAGGGCGTCTTGGGCATCTGGCCCAACTGCTCGACCAAATTCGATACTTCGTAATTTAGCAACCGCTGAGGCTCTTTCGCATTCCTGATGAGGCTGAAGGTTCGCCGCTTGCCGTCGACCACTGCCGTACGGCCCCAAACCGGCACGATGGGGATGCGTTTGCCGATCCAAGCTCCCTCTTCGAGAATTTCCGCCCCGTTGATGACGTAGCGGCAGATCGTGACATCCTGTTCTTCGCGGCGCCCGACGATTCGCGCTCCTTCCGGAACGTCCTCGAGCCAGCCCACCGTCCCATCGGCCAGTTCACACAGCATCCGCGGCGCGTACTCTTTTCGCCAGTACTCCGCGATCTGAATCAGTTGGTTGTCTTTGCCGACGCCAACCCAGCCTGGCGCGGGGTTCTCATATCCGCTCGTGAAGTCCAGTTGCGAGACAATCGACTCTTCGCCGTACTTGCGCACGTGTTCCGCGTGGCTGATCTGGCTGATGACGAACCACCAGTCGCCGTCCGAACAGTCATACTTTCGCGCCGCCGGGTCCCACACCACCGAAAACTGATTCTCGATCGGCTCGATGCATGCCCGCTGCGTGAACGTGCCCTGCACGTACTCGGTGGACACACGAATGAAGCCACGCCCGCTGGTTACCTGCTGATCGCCAGAGGTGTCGTACGCGATATCCGCGTTGCACTCGTATTCGATGTGGCGCGTTCGATTCTGAAAGAATTCCGCCGTTTCCGCCTTGCCGTCAACGCCTTCGTCGATCCTGATCGACGGTTTCATTTCGCGGCTTGCATTTCCTACCTGTTGCACGTAGGTGGGAATGCGGTTCCACTGAATAACCGGCCGCGCGGTGTCAATGCGCTGCTGCTTCATGTCGGACGGCCATTGCTCTTTGCCGTCATCGGTGGCGTTCGCAAACACGTTATCCGCTTGCGCTTCCCGGCGGTCTAGCTCGTCCGCGTCCAAACCGAACTGGTAGAGCCGGCGGGCTTCGTCAAGGAAGGCGCCGACGTCCTTGACGCGCGAGTGCTTGGCGTCCCCGGGCATCAGTCGCGCTCCCTGAACTGGCTGAAGATCGTTGCCAGTTCTATTTCGAGCGCTTGGCTGCACCCTTGTGCGTGCAATTCCCAGCCCCACACGCACGCCTCGCACGTGCCCGGCATCACCGTGACGGGCGGCGGGAACTGGCTGCCGAATACCTCCAGCCGGTCCCGGTCGCGCTTGGTGATGGGACGACTCAAGCGGCCAGCCCCTTATTCTTGAAGGCATACCGGCACACAGTCGAGCAGAATTTCTCCCGGCGGCCGAGATTCTTCTTATCGGTGCAGTAGGGGGTTTTGGCGCGGCAATTGAGGCAAACCCCCGTGCGCGCCTTGTTGAACCGTTGGCTGCCGTTCAGTAACAAGCATTCTCTTCCGTCTCCCGACGATAGTGTTTCAAACACTGGTTAAAACAAATAGTATCACAAATGTTCTCTTATCCCATCCATGCATGGGCAGTTTGTGGCGACGGCGGAATCCTTCGCACCTGCTCTTCCCGCGGCGGATTCTTGATCCCCAGCGCCAAAGTGCAAAACGCGTCCGAGGGATGTGAAGCCCAATCGTGTAAAGGTTTCGTTCGCTCCTGCCCGCTCGACGCCGGCTCGCCCCACTGATAATGCCTCAGCCCAAGTATCCCGTCGGCGCATTTCTCCTCATCGAAGCGACACTGCGGGAATACCGTCCGCGCGGCGTTGATTCGGCTCGTCACCAGCATTTTCGGCGCGATCCGAACCTTCCGCCCGGCGGCCCTCATCAGCATTTCCGGAGATTTCGTCTTGTCACCCGTCAGATTGTGGTGAAGCATGGCGTCCACTCCGTCATGCGGCAACCAATCAACGCCATACACGTAGCCACGCTGTTGAAGCTGGATCACGTAGTGGTGGATAGGCTTCCCGGCGTCTTCCAGATAGTCGATCACGTTGTAATAGCCGCCCACGCACTGCGCGAACCAGATTGCCATGGTATCGCCATACCCGAGGTCCCAAAACGTGTCTACGGGCTTCGTACGGTCATAGGGCACCGTCGTAAGCCGCTTCTCTTTGAGCGCCGCTTCCATTTCATTCGAGAAAATGCCGCCCTCGATGGCCGACCGCGTGGCGCCCATCCAGATATGCTCATAGGCTTTCGGATCGGTCGCCTTCAGGTGCTCGACTTCCGGCTTGAGAACGTCCGGAAACCAGGGGTTATCCGTGTAGTTGATCGTGACCACACAGGCGCCCGGCGGCGGTTTGAGAGCAAAGCGCTTGTGTGTTTCATCCGTATCCAGTTCCGGGTTGTAGCTGATCCAAATCTCCGAGCCTTCTTTTCGGATGGTGGGCAGCAGCTTGTCCCAAGATTCCCGGCTCACCGTCTGCGCTTCCTCGACCCAAACGATATCGCAGCCCTCGACTGACTTGATATTGTCAATGTTGTGTTTCAGGCCCGCGAAGATGATTTCTGTCCCGTTCTTGCCCAGGATCGTCGCCATTTGCACGTCGTACTTGTCTTTGAGTCCCAGCCGTTGGATCTGATCTTCAAGAAGCTGGTGAACCGAATCCTTGATGGATTTCTGTGTCTCTCTGGCGCACAGGATGCGCAATGGCCGCTCGGCCCCTTGCAGCAGCAAGGCGCGTGCGAAATTCCAGGACTTCGCCCCGCCGCGGCCCCCTTTCGCCACTTTGAAACGATGCGGCTCAAAGAGGAATTGCAGCTTTTTTGGGAACTCCGCGCGAACGGTCGTGAATAGGTTAGTCGCCAGCATACGCGGTATCGCCCGCCGTTCCCACGAAAACCAGTTCCACTTTCATCCCGATTGGCCCGCCGTCCGGCCCGCTGTACTCGATTGCTTTCCGCTTCGAATGGATGTAGCCGGCAAGCTCGGTGTACGCCTTGAGAATCGTTTCCGGTGAAACGGACTCCATGAGCGAACCCCAACAACTTTGACACTGCCGCTCGCTTACCGTGCCGTTCTCCAGCTTGGCTTTCGTCTTGCCTTTGCCGCGGCACACAGCGCACGGCAATTTGTTCATGGCGATCAGAGCCAGGCCGGTGATCGGATCACAATTCAGTTTGGCGAGCTTTTCCGCGATATCCTTGGTGGGCCTGTTCGGCGTGCCTTTCTGCCGCCCGCCGTACTTCGGGCCGCCCGGCATTCGCCCTACCGTAGTATTCGCCATTACGCTTTCTCCGTGAATAAACCCTTCATTCCCGTGCCGCCTTCGTGATGGTAACAGTGGCCGATAACCCAGCGCTTCATATCGGGCGACAAGGAATGCCAAAGCGCCCGCGACATTTCGATATAGGCCCAGCGCCGTCCCTTTCCGGCGGTCAAAAAGCCGATCGCGTCAATCACGCGAATAGTAATCTCGATTGGCTCTTCCAGCAGCCGCGCCGTGTAATAGGTGCGCCCAACCGAGTCCTTGAACGGGTCGCCCTCTTCGTAATCTAACCCAAGCGCAAGCCCTGCCTGTTTCGCGATGCCCGTGGTAAACGCCATCGGGTTATTGTGCCGATCCGTTCGCGCTCTCATGCCGCTTCCTGTTTCTCCCGCCATGCCGTCACCAGCCCATTGAAAAGCGCCAGCGTGCGCTTTCTATACGTGCGCATCCGCTCAAACTGGCGGCGATCCCGCCAGGCCATCCCGGCGGTCAGCCGTTTAAATACCGCTTCCGTCACGTCGATATCGGCCCGCAGCCGGTCCAGATCGCCACATTGCAGCCAGTGCCCAAAGAACAACTCGGCCTCTTTCTTCGGATGCACTAGCGGCTCCGTTTCGTAGCCTACGTGTTGCATGGCGGGTGACATTGACAGCTCCCTTTTCGACACGACGTTTTGCATTTACCGTGGTCCTCGATCTCTTGCCCGCCTTCGCAGTGATTTGTACACTCGGTACAGTTCGCTGCGTACTTGCCGGTATCCTCACGGGCGCACCATTGTGGTTGTCCTGCGTGTTGGTCGTCGCCATTGGGAATATAGGGCGGAATCGGCTCACGTTGCCACGCCGCGGCGGAAACCAGCAGGGCCATGAGGAGCACGGCCCCGATGGTTGCTCTTGCCGCCGTCCGCATTCTCCCTTCCTTGCCGGGGTTACCGGCGAAGCGTGTCATTCTTTCGTGTCCTTTTTGGCCGAGATCGCTTCCACGGGGGCTATCTGGGCTATCCTTCTTTCTAGCCGATCCACACTGACATTGAGGTTATTGGTGATTTCTGCGAGAACAGCGCCCCGCTTTCTAATTTCTTCTTCAACTACGGAAAGGCGTATCCCGGATAATTTCAATTCCCCCAGTTTGTTGTTGAAGTTGTTGGCTTCCAGGTAGGCCGCTGTGGCGTTGAGCGATGCGGCTTTCGTCAATTCAGTGTTGGTGTCGAGCTTTTCCTTGAGGACCACATTATTGATCTCCACTTTGGTAGCCAGGTCTGCCCGCTCGATTTTTCCTTCTACCTTGTTTTCCGATTGCGCCGACGCGACACTATCCACCTTTCGGGAAACGCTCTTGAGTGATTGAATGATCTGCACCACCGAGGTCGTCATCGCGCCCAGAATCGCGATGGCGGCCGAGACGATGATTGCAGCGGTAGTTGGATCGATCTTGATTTCGGTCATTATCATCGAGGGAAGCGCGGCAACCCGGCGCCGCCGAACCTTCCCGAGATAAACAGCAGAATCACGATCAGCAGCAGCGCGCCGCAAATCCACTTAACTGGCGCTGGCAGTCCAAAGCTGTCGCAAACCCACAGCAGCCCGTAGGCGGCAATGGCAAAGAGCACGACGTAGATGATCAACACGATGAGCTGGTCCATTAGGCGGCCCCTCTGGCGCGGCATTCGGTCAGCGCCATGCTCAGCGCCACGCCGGGGTACTTGCCCTCAGGGTTGCGCGTCCAGTAGCTCGCCATCAGCCCCGCGTTGATCGCCACGCCGTTGCGCCAGACCAGCCAGCGCTCCAAGCCAGTGGCCGTGTTCGGGCCGCCAGCCCCGCCGTATGGCCGTTGCTCGATGTGATCGGCGGTCAACCGCTTCATTGTTTCCATGGCCGTCGCTTCCGTGGCGAAATACCACGGGTTGAGCGGCTGCTTATCCGATCCGCCCGGTGGAGCGATGACGTAGACATAGTGCTGCTCGTAGGCCGGCACGAAGGGCGGCGGGCCGATTGGTTTCGGCGGCGCGAACTGCGCCCAAAAGTCATCCCAAAAGCTCATTGCTCTTCTCCTTACACCCTGCGGGTCTGTAATTTGAACTTGTCTGCCAGCCGCCCGCGAAGCTGGCCAGCGTCAGGACGGCGATCATGAGAAGCGCAACCACCAGCCAGCGCGGCAAGAATAGAGAGCGGGCCGGGTGACAAGCTCGGCCCGCGAGGAGACATGGACAGCGCCGAAATCCATTTGCAAAAAGTGTATATGAGGTTCGCTTATATGTCAAG
>Ga0163152_10006255_pt1 | contig 13517 bp, 10 predicted proteins | sample OliLakLV19MP8IB2_FD_148635 | JGI IMG/M metagenome (GOLD analysis project Ga0163152, IMG submission 148635) | Freshwater microbial mat bacterial communities from Lake Vanda, McMurdo Dry Valleys, Antarctica - Oligotrophic Lake LV.19.MP8.IB-2 | ecosystem: Environmental > Aquatic > Freshwater >... | reverse complement strand
CCGACCGTCTGGCGCTTAGACAGCGACGGTTTCGGTCTGCTGGATGAATCGGTTGGCTTTGAGCGCTTCATGGTGAACTTCGTCAAACGTGGGGATGCGGTCGTCCCATTCCAAAAGTGTGGCCGTTTTGCCCGCGAGCTGGAGGGCGCGTGCGTAAAGTTTCCAAACAGGGTCAATCACCGGATGATCGTGGGTGTCGAGAATGTATTTGCGATACTTGGAATGGCCGGCGATGTGGATTTGCGCGACTCGTTCCGCCGGAATGTTGTTCAGATAAACAAACGGATCAAAGTTGTGGTTGAACGACGAAACGTAAATGTTGTTCACGTCCAGCAGAATGCCGCAGTCGGCACGCTCGACCACTTCAGTCAGAAACTCCCACTCCGTCATTTCCGAAACATGAAACTCGGCGTAGCTGCTGACATTCTCCACCACGATGGACACTTCCAGAAAATCCTGGGTCTCGCGAATTTTCCGCGCTGTGACTTTGGCGGCGGCAAACGTGTAAGGCATGGGCAGCAGGTCGTGGGTGTAACGTCCGTCCACGCTGCCCCAGCAAAGATGATCAGAAAGCCAGGGTGTGTTCGTACGCTTGACGAGGCGCTTCAATTTATTGAGATGCTCGCGATTGACCGGTTCTGCCGAGCCGAAATACATCGAAACGCCGTGCTGGACGACGCGGTATTGCTCCAGAATTTTATCGAGCATTTCCAAAGGCCGTCCGCCGTCGCACATGAAATTCTCCGAGATGATTTCAAACCAGTCCACCACCGGCTTTTTCTCGAAGATGTGTTTGTAGTGCGGGATGCGGAGACCGATGCCGACTCCGTAATCGGTGAAAGCGTTGAAACGATTCGCAGGCATGAAGTCAATTGGGCTGGAGCGGGGATGGTTTAATTCCCCACTCCAGTCGCAGTGTTGACACTTGGTCTCATCCGACTTTGCAGCCGCCCTGGCCTTTGCAGGCGTTCTTTCCCTTGCAGTCGTGGGTCGCGGTTTTACAACCACCCAGGCCCTTGCAGGCATTTTTTCCGGCGCAATCGTGCTTTTGCATGGAGCTGCTGGATTCCATGCCGGCCTTGCCGGTCGAGCATCCAGTGACGCCGAACATCGCTCCGGTGACGAGTCCCGCCAACGCTGCGGCGGCTACTATTGATCCTGTTTTGTTTTTCATAATGCTGCTGCTGTTTGTTTTGTTTGTTGTCGAACCTGGCCCGCCTTCTTAAAGCTGTTTGCAAATCAGGCCGTTTTATCCCGAAACGGTCGGCGATTTAATCACCAACTGATTCAGAAAATGGATTTGGCTTCGGTCACTTCTTTTGCCTTCGCAATCATTTGCTCGTTTGAACTCCTGATTGAATCGGCGGACATTTGACCGAGCCGTAGGAACAAAACACGCAACAGTCGCCCGACTTTGGCCGCAACATTGCGTGACAATTCACGCACTCGTAAAAATGCACGCACGCGTCAGTCGGCATCGTCTCCTGTTGCTGCTGCCCGCAATGCGGGCAAGTGATGACGGATTGCAATGTGGCGGGCCGACAGCATGAACTTGTCTGACGCTTGGCTATGACATTCCAAACCGCCGACATGGCCAGGCCAGCCAGTCCTGCGTAAATGAGGGCGACGTGATAGCTGGCGTAATACGCGAAGAAAGTCAGCGCCGCGCTCGCCAGTCCAATGCTCAATGGCCAGACCTGCCGGTGCTGGCGAAACGCAAATGCACTGCCGACGACCGAAAGGAGAACGAAACCTTGAATGGCGTAATCCATGTAGCCGCGCCACGACTGCAAAGCGCCCAAGCCGAGTGTCGCGCCAACCGCTGCCAGCAACGGAAAGCAACACGGCGCAGCCGCCGCCGCGAGCAATGCTCCGACCGCACCAAACTTGTCCAATGCCGATAGTGCTCTCGAACTTTTCATTCCTGATGAAAGCGAATTCTCATTTCACCGCCCCCGTGCAACTGCTCCCGCAACCGGCGGTGCAAGCCAGGCAATGCACGCCCGTCAGAATGTCCCAGCCTTCGAGTCGCTCCGGGGTCACGTCCCACAAGTAAAGCGGCTTCCCATTTCGCACCTGCATCTTGAGCATCTGGTTGAAGTCGCAATCGAATACTTCGCCCATCATGCCAATGCTGATGGTGCTCCGGCACATCAAACCCTCGACGGTTGCGGGATTGAAACTGTTGGCGAGCAAATCGAGATACGCATCCCACTGCCCGTGCTTGCGAAGGTCTTCGGCAAACCGCGCGATGGGCTGGTTGGTGATCGTGAACAGCTTGTTGAACACGATGCCGAACTCGCAATGCAACGCCTCCTTGTAATCGGCTTCCAATTCCGCCTGCGATCCGGGCAGCTTTGCTCCCATTGGATTGAACACCAGATTCAGCGGCAGCCTTTTCCCGTAACCAACGGCGTTCAGTTTCTTGAGTGCCGCAATGCTTTTCTCGAACACACCCTCGCCGCGCTGGGCGTTCACATTGTCCGCCGAATAGCACGGCAACGAAGCCACGACTTCAACTTCGTGTTGCGCGAGGTATTCCGGCAGCCAGGCAAATGCGGACGTTTCAATGATGGTGAGATTGTTGCGGTCAATGACGTGGCAGCCACAATCCCGCGCCGTCTCCACAAAGTAGCGGAAATGCTCGCTCAACTCAGGCGCTCCGCCCGTGATGTCCACGATGGCGGGGCGATTCTCGCGAATCCACTCGCCGACGCGACGTGCTACCGACTCGTCCATCATCTCCGTGCGCCACGGGGCGGCGTCCACATGGCAATGAGTGCAGGTCTGGTTGCACTTGCGACCGACGTTAATTTGCAGCGTCTGGAGTTGCCCCCGACGCAGGGTCACGCAGTGTTCGGCCAGTTTAGTTTCAAAACGATTCATGTTTCCGAAGATGAGAACGATGGCATGATCAGGATATTCCGAAAAAATGATCGGCACGGCCACTTGATTCATAGCGGGGCGAAACCGCCGGTCTTGCCCACCACCTGCGTTCGGTCTAATTTGCGGGGCAGATGAAGCCGGAATCGCTCTTGAAGGTTGGTGAACTCGCGGCCCGCGCCGACGTGGGCTTGCAGACGTTGCATTACTACGAACGGTTTGGCCTGTTGCCCAAGGCAGACCGTTCCGGCGCGAATTACCGGCTCTATTCTCCGGCGGCGCTCCGCCGGGTTCAGTTCATCAAGCAAGCCCAGGCCCTCGGCTTCACCTTGGAGGGGTAGGCGGGTAGGCGGGTAGGCCGACAGCCGATCCTCTTTCCCAACCAGCTTCCCTCGCGCCGGATTCAAATGCACGTAATCGCACACCGTCTTCAAATAGCCGTTCCCGCTCCAATCCACGACCAGCGACTTGTAGCGCTCGCTAAACAAATGTCCGAATTGTTTGTGGCGCCGGTTGAATCTCGAAGTGAACGTTCCCAAAAGCCATTTCATCCCCGCCACGAGATTTCCCTGAGGCGTTTCCACAACCAAATGAAAATGATTCCCCATCAGACACCAGGCATGGGCCCGCCAACCGGTCTTTTCGCACGCCTGCCCCAGCGTCTCTAGAAAAGACTCTCGGTCGGCGTCATCCCGAAAAATCGCCTCCCGGCGATCGCCGCGGCTCATGACATGGTAAATCGCCCCTTCATATTCCAATCGCAATTTGCGCGCCACAACCCAGAAACTGACCACCCAAGCATTAATTCTCTACACCAAGAACCGACCCCTTCATTGTCACGCACCTGCACGGACATTGAAGGTAAAAAACATTTCGTCACATAGTGACGACTGAAATCTCCCGTTTTCGGCGAGATGACACGCGTCTTCAGATTTTCAATCGTCACTGACGTGACGAAATCTCCCTATCCTATCCCACGAGTGTTCCCACCACGGATTTTTGGTTTTTGGTTTGCGTTTTCCCTCTCGAATTGCTTCATTTCGAGGGCAGTTTCTGACCAGTCCTTTTTGATTGGGAGGTCTGACAATTGCCGCTAGGGGAGAGCGCGTATTTCCTCCATCCCTTTGATGTCTGATTTCGGATTTTGCAGGAGGAGTTTTGCCATTCATTTGCATTCAACCTCCGGCTCTCCAGACCAAAACAGCCAACACTTCCTGAAATGAAAAAACAATCTCCTATCACCCTTCTTCTGGACTTTCGGTTCTGTTCCGCAGCCAGCCTGCTCGCCACACTCCTCGTGATGCTGTCGCCGCAAATTCAGGCGGCATCTTACGAGCAATGGGCGACCAATGCCAACCTGACGGGAGAACAGGCGATGCCGTCCGCGAATCCGGACGGGGATGACTACGTCAACGCTCTGGAATATGCCTTCGGGTCAAACCCACTGGAGGTGACCGGCAACGTCGGTCCGGTGCTCATACCCGAGCACGATTATTCCATCCTCCTTTATCGTGTGGGAATGCAAGCCCAGGGAGTTGCCGAATACCATCTTTTTGGGGCAGAAAACCTCGAAACCCTTCCGGAAGGGAGGGAGTTGGAGTTGGATCCGAACCTGGAGCAGATCTCGAACGAATATTCGATATATTCCCAGCACATCGAGACCTCGGAACAAATGCGTTTTTTTCGTCTGGACGTCACCGTTCCATCACAAGGTCCGCTTGGTGGAGACCCGGGCGGCAAGGTCACCGTCAGCATCGTAGTGGGAACTAATATCGGCCGCGGCTACTGGGACGGCCTGCCCGGCCTTTCGAACGCTGTCATCAGGCTGCAACCTCCGGCGGTAAGCAGTTCGAACGCGACACCGAACCGGGCAAAATATCCCGATGTGGTGGGCGCTTCCCAGATGGCGGTAACACAGGACTTCCTGGACACACTTTCTCAAAAAGGCCGACGCCTTCCAAGAAGGTCATGGATGGGCTGGTTTCTTTGGGGTAACAGCACACCACCTCCTGGAATCGGTTCAGGCTATCCTGTGGAGGGAACTTTCGACACCAACAGCGCCTGGGATTTCTTTTCCTACCAGTTCCCGGCGCAAGGAACAAATGCCTCCCCGACCAACACCACCTGGGCGGGACTTCATGGAAGCTGGAGACCGATCCGACTCGATCAGCAGCCGCTTTACGCCAATCCTTTCAGGCTCAACTACGCCTGGCCACCCGGTCCGTTCGGATTCAAAACCCAGCCGTTGCAGCCGTTCACCAATCAGGTCGGTTACTGGAACGAAAAGCGAATCGTCCGAGGCCCCAACCTTTCATTTGCCAATCCATTTTTCCTGCAATATGCCGACCGGGTGAATGGTGGCGACACCCCCGATGAATGGCGCGATTCATGGTTTTATATGCGCACGCGCCCCCTGGAAACTTTGATCGCCGTGCCCAGCAATCTCAAACCGAACGAACTGCTTCTGAACGGCACCTGGAACCGCCCCGCCGGCTCAGGTCCGAACCAACCGTTCCCCTACCCGGTCTGGGAAACCAACGTTCCGCCTCAAGATCAAACTCCCTTCGCCATGCTTGTTGACCGAATGGGTGACTGGGACGCCGACATCGTCTGGGAAGGCACCCATTCGCGCGCTCCCGGTTACGAAAACCGGCGTTATCGCCGGACCGGTTTTAGCAAGCCTGGGCGCGGGAATTACCTCAAGATGACCGTGGCCCAGGGATCGCCCTTGATCTGGTTTGAATCGAACAACAATAAATACCAGATTTTTTACAATCTGATCCGTCAAAACATTCCAACCCAGATCGCCTCCAGCACCGGGACTGGTGCGGGCATGGTTCCCGGCGGACCATGGAATGTCCCGGGAGTCAACGGGGTCAAATACGTCCTGTTCTACGGAGACCACAACAATCCGAATCAATGGCATCACGACGAGGCACCTTGGTTTTACGACCAACCCAAGGGTCAGCCCGGCGGATTCAATCCGCCCGGAGCTCAGCACAACCATACCTACACCGCGCTCTTTTACCGCGAAACCTCAGCCCAGCCTGTTACCCTGGGAAATGGCGGAGCGGGATCCTCGCAAAACAATGGCACCGACGGACACGGCAACCCCTACTTCTATCTGGAGTTCAAGAACACAGGCAAAAACTGGTTCGTGGTGGGGTCCGTTCCGGTCATGAGTTATTACCATACGGGTGTGACGGTGGACTCTGCGGATGCCCAAGTGGCTGGAGCCCGGAGCTGGGCCGAACAAATGGGGAAATACGCCTTCAACTTTGTGACCGACACAAAGATCTCCTATTCCTCCACCAATATGAATCTGGTGACCACCACCTATTCCAACATCGTGAGAAATCCCTTCGTGGCCGCAGGTGATTCAACGGCATCAGGCATGACACTCAACAATTCGGCGACGATCATGGCTTTGCTTCCGCATCAATATCAGCCGCTGACACTCGGTCCTGATCTGACCAAAGCCTCACGACCGCAGGTGACTTGGGATCCGCTTCTCGATTACCAGGCTGAATTCCCGATACCGGCAAATGCTCCGCCCAACGCCAACAAAAACGACCCGAATTCCACCAGCCGCTGGGGTTATTGGGGTCCGAGGGGAACGATGAAATCAATCATCTCCGGCTACTTCGTGACCCAATATCCGTTCCAAAACTTTTTGCCGGTGATGCCGCCCCCAAATTTGAAAACCAATTATGATCAGACCGGAATTCAAGTCTTGCGGATCACCGATGTCGGCTCGGGATATGTAAAAATCAAGGACCCCGTTCCGGCGGCCACCCTATATACCTCGTCTCCCACCGACGGAGCTGGTGCCACGTTTGAGGTTCTTTTGGAACCAAACACTGGAAAAGTGATGCAAGTCAACGTGAAGTCCCAAGGTGCCGGTTATCCCGACGGTCTTCCGCCCGACACCAACAAAGTCTGGCTGGTGATCGATCCACCGAAAATCCCGGCCAACAAAGGAGGCCGGCAAGCCTCGGCCCGATTGCAAATCGGCGGTGGAAAAGTGCTGGCGGTCTTCATGAATGACAAGGGCGCCGGTTACGAATCGACCATTTCTGTGAGCCAGAAAAATGTAACCATTGATCCGCCGATCATTTTGCCCCCCTACGACGCAGCGGGAAATCTTCAACCGGGAATCGCCAAGATCATTTCCGGCGGGGCAGGCTTCGACTTTTCCAACACCAACAATCCTCTGCTGATTGAATTCGTTGGAACGGGAACTGGGGCCAAAGCGGAAATAGTTCAGGCTGGGCAGATCATCAACATCGGTGATTCGCTCATAGGCGGATTCACCAGCCCGGGACTTTATCCTGGAAGCGGAAATCTTACCGCTGACGCCAACCGAATTCGCGCGGAACTCCCGCCCCCCGCGCCTGGGGCTGCCGCACAGGGCGTGGTGGTTTCCCAGGTTACGGCCGCGCCTGATGTCATGTTCTCAGCGATTCTTGATCAAGGCGAATACGCCAGCAAACCAGACGCGAGCATCGTGGATGACAATGGCGTAAAAATCGATCTGCAGGTGGATTTTGGCGGCGGACGTGTCATCAACGTCGCACGAAAAGGTCAAGAACCTGATCCGGCACCGGTGCTGCCTGTGCCTCACGTGTTGACGCCGAAGGAAGTCGTTTTCGCCAATGGCGCCCCCACACGGCCCGCCCGGGCGAAAATTTATGGAGGAGTCAGAGTTGCGGGTCTGGCAACCACCGGCGCACCTGTGGGAGGGTATTCCGGCAATTCCGTCGTCTCGTTTAACGGCGGGGAATTGCTTCCGGAAGGCGTGACACTTCCCGCGTTCAAGTTCTCCATCTCACCAGATGGAAAGATCACCAACGCCACCATTACCTCGGCTGGTACGGGATGGAAATACCCGGGATTTGTGAAAATCTTAGCCGGCAAAGGATACGAGGCAGCGGCAGTGCCGATTCTTGGCCAATCCGGACAGATCCTCTCCGTTCAAGTGCTCCGCACTGGCAACAATTATCCCACCAACGTTTATGCCACAATCATCGGTGCCGGAGATACAGCCGCTGAACTCTCGGTTCAGGTGACCAACGGTCAGATTGTTGGAGTGAAGGTGACGTCAGCCGGTTCCGGTTATAAGTCGCCCCCCAATATTGCATTTACTTCCACCCCGGGTGGAGACCCCTCCGCTCAACCTGCGAAAGGCGAATGGGCCGAAATTCATTTTGGTGTCACTGAGCAGGGAGGCATCACGGGTCCGAATCTGGCCAAGACCGGTTCACGGTATATCGTTGGCACGGAAAACGGACCCACGCCAGACTCGCCGCGAACTTATATCCACTTTGAGTCAACCGTGCCTTTGGCGCGATCGACAAGCCCCGCTCAAGGTTATATCGCCAGGGCTGTTTCACCGATCATTTCCGTCGAACAAGTCGTCTATGACAATCTGCTCAGCGGTTTCACCAGTCTCGCTTCCGAACCTCAGAAACCGTTCGGCGGCGGATTCGGTGGTCTCAGCGGTCCCGACGGTTATGGCCTGGGAAACCAACTATCTGCGGCCGCCAAATTCACCTCCGTGCTTTACAACTTTCAGCAGGAATTTGCACGGCAGGGTAAAGACAATCCAAACGTCATTCCAAGCGGCTTCGCCTTCGACGCAGCCAATTCTCCGATCTCGACCTACGAACTGCCGGTTTACAAAGAACACCATCCGATGCTGACCCTTTCGGGCGGGTTAAAAGCCTCGGTTCAAGGGCTGCAACGGACCCTCTCCCTGCTGCACAACGATCCGCCCTACGGCAACAATCCGGCTGATGTGGATTGGAAAATGGAATATTTTTCTCAATACGACGCTGGAGTCGGACGAGTCGTCCTCAACCCGAGCGGAACGATCCCGGTTCTGGGTGTGGTCAGTTCCGTCCCCAACCCGCCAACCATCCCCACCGGTGAAAACGCCAGCAAAACAGGATTGAAAAAATGGAATCCAGGAATGCTCTGGAGCGGATTCGGTGTTTCAGACCAATGGAATGATCAACATTATTTCTTCGGTTATTATCTCGGCACCGCAGGCTTGATGTCGATTTTGGATCGTTCGTGGGAAACCAATATCACCATCAAACCGCCCGATCTCTGGGCCGGCCCGTCGCAGCTTGGGACTGCGGTCGATCAATGGCTGATGACCCTGGCCTTCGACCCTGACAACGACTCATTGGTTAAATCACTCTATCGCAAACCGGAGTTCACCTACCAAAAATTCGCCTACTTCGATCAATGGAACGGACACGGCTGGGCCACCGGAGTTTCTCCTGGTCGCGCGGGTGACGTCGAAGATGGTCGCTTTGGCGACAATGTCCCCTGGTCGGTCTGGCATTCTTACGGAACAGGCAACGGCCCTTACGACGACGAGAATGAAAACTCGATCTGGGAAGGTTTGCAGGGCTGGTCGTCGATCCTCCTCTGGGGCGGCGGTACCGATCGGAAATCGGTTGTTGATCTCGGGATGTATCTCCTCGCGACAGGCAACGCTGCGGGGGACCTTTATTTCCACGACAAGAATTACAATCTGGCGAACAGCCGCTCGAATCGATTCTCCTGGGTTCCTGTCACCACGGTCCATTCAAGATCGGTCGAGAAAAATGGTGGGAACACCAACACTCCGCCAAACACCGGTTTTGTTGAAAGCACCCACAAGGCCTTCTACAACTCCCCCGAGGCATTTGGCGGTGAGGGCAGCGCCGGAACATCCATCCTGCACAAGGGCAGCCCTTCGCTAAACAACTTCTTTTACGCCTTTCCAACGGGATCGAAGTTTATTCAATCATTCCCACCGGCCCCCTGGACCCTGGGCATGACGCGCAATTCCGACTACATGAAACGTTGGGCTGGTTCCATGATGCGTTTGGAATGGAAAAAAGCCCGCGAATCCGCCCTCTATCAACCGGCCAACTGGCTTTCCATGGCGATGGCTAGCGCCGTTTCCGGCGTTCCTTACAACCCCGGCGACACGCCCTATGAAATGACCGGAACAAATCAGACAGCCGACGCGCCGGCAACATTTGTCAAACGGCTCTGGTCAAGCTGGGTCACGTTGAGCTCGGCTGCCGGAGCCGAAGCCGCGCTGCAACCGACGTTCAAACCAATCGAAGTCCTGACCTTCCTCCATCAGTTCGAGGAATACGGAACGCCCGACTGGACTTACATCGCCCGGGCCACCGATGCAGCCGGCAAATCCAAGGATGATTCCATCGTCTTCACCGCGGCTTTTTCGAAAGTCATCAACAAGACCACTGTGCGCACCACCTTCGTGGCTTTTAATCCAGGCTGGACCACGCGCTATGCGACCTTTCACCGGCTTTCCTCCGATGGCACGACAGCCACCACTTCGGTGGTTCCTGAAATGCCGCTGGTGGTTGGTCCGAAAAAACTGAAACTTCTGACCAAGGATTTCACCATTCAGTAAACATTGGAAAACAAACCTCTTAAATCGTCGTTTCCTTCGGGCATGCCTCAGCTCGTACTGAGGCATGCCCTGACCTGCATCCTGCTGGCCTGCTTTTGCGCCTGTAAAACCACGGTCAACACCCCTTTGAAGAGCCCCAAGACTCAAGCCCGCACGCCTCCACGTTCCGATCAAACCGGCATCAGGCATCTGGATCCAAAAGAGGTCATCGCGATCGGGTTGAAAAATTGGAACGAAGCCTTCAATCGCGGTGATTTGGAGGCTTGCATGGACTTGTTCGCGACCAACTTGGTGGCCATTTACAGCGGCCAACCCGACCGGGGACACGCTGAATTGCGTGAACTGCTGGCACCCGCGCTCAAACCAAGCCAGCAACAATACCGGTATGAATTGCAGATCGAGGAGATCATGGTCGAAAAAGAAATGGCCTTTGTCCGGCTGATTTGGACGCTCAAGACGCGCCAAGGCGCTTCGGAAGAGATTTCAAGAGACCGCGGCCTGGATATTTTCAAGCTTCAAAACGACGGACGCTGGCGGATCATCCGGTTCATGGCCTTTCCCTTACTCGAACCGGTTCAGAAATGAAGGGTGTAACTCCGCAGGCGGAATTCTTTTCTTCCAACCGGTTGTTGGAGCTGATTAGAGAGAAAAAGTCGGCAGGACATGCCGGCGCGGAAATCCGCGAGTCAGAAGAGCAAAAGGCCGGATGGCGAGACGAGACGTCTTGAGATGGGTCATTGGCGGACCGCCTGCAACGCGACGCGAAACGCATCGAAAACGAGATGTGAGAAATAGTCAATTAGTCACTCCTGACTCCGATTTTTTGGCAGGCGTCAACCTACCGGATGTGCTTGAAAAGCGCCGTCACGGACAGGCCCTCAATTTAAAAGAATTTGCTGTCGCGGCTCGTGTTTCTTACTCGGTAGCGCGCGAGTGGGCTCAAATTACTGGTTTTCCCCGGTTTGAAGGGGTGATTTTTTGGGAGGACTTCGAGGAATGGCGTAAGGAACGAAACCAAATGCGACTTCCAAACCGCACTCCGTTGAGTGAAGTCGCACGAGAATCTGAGCGAACTTTTACGGGGTTACCTGCACGTGCGGCAAAGATTCTCGAAACCGCGGTCAAAAATTGAGGGCTCAGGAAGCCACCGCTAGCCGTTACTTGGCTTTTGAGTCTTGAATCCCGTTTGCGATCAAAGCCTGAAAAAGAAGCGGTTGATGCAGTTTATTTCCGACAAGCAACCAGCCGAATCCGACGGCGACTAAGTAAAACAACGCTTGTCTCGGGTCCATCCCCGTTTCTTTTCCGAAGGTGATGAAATCAACAGGTCGGTTATCGCGCAGAATTGCGTCTGCGTTTGCGCACTGTTCCTGGTACAGATTCCGAAAGGCATATCCGTGAAGAGTGGCCATCTCGGGATGATCTCGAATTTGGAGGCACCACGTTGCCTTTTGCGTCGGTGTTGCCGTATCAAAGTCCCCAGGTTCAATTCGCAAGGCCTCGTGCGCAATCGAACGAATGGAGTCTTTTCCAACCCCCATTTCTGTTGGGCACTCCCAGAAATCAGACCAAAACTCGCGAAGCTCCAGATCGCTGTAGAGTCGTCGCAACACCCCTGCGACTAATCGTGAATGTTGCGCACGTTGCTCTGGTGTGTTGTTGTTGGCATTTTCCTGCGACTTTCCTCGCAGGTTCTTCGATTTCCCGCTCATTTCAATACTGATAACAACTGAAGTTTATCGAGTCTGCATATCCGTATCAAGATTGTCTTAAAGGGCAAAGCGCGGATTAGCGGGGAAAATCGCCGGAACTTTTCTGGCGATTTTTGGCGGGGGTCTTCCCGACGAAGAGTTTGGCCTGCGGAGGTTTTTTGCCGACATTTGATCATATGAATGCAAACGACCACTCGGAGTCGACTGGGGTTGGGCGGCCCCCACGAAGCGCGGCTCTATTTCTCGCAACGGTGCCTATCGGGATTATGCTCAATCTGGGCATAGGCACATTGGTGCATCTGCTCAAACTTCCGGTGTTCCTTGACGCTGTTGGCACTATCCTTGTAACGATCCTTGTCGGCATTCCGGCGGGAATTGCAACTGGAGTGCTTTCGTTTTTGTTGGGAGGATTGTTGGTCAACCCCGTTATGCCATATTTCAGCGGCACCCAGGCAGCTGTGGCAATTTTCGTCGGAATCATGGCACGCCAGTGTTTTTTCAAAACCATTCCCAAAACGGTTCTAACCGGAATCCTCCTAGGAGTTGTGGCAGCAATTGTGAGTGCCCCTGTCATAGTTAAACTATTCGGAGGGATCACCGGTAGCGGTTCTAGCTTCGTAACGGCATTCCTTCTCGCTAGCGGCAAATCAATCGTTAAAAGCGTGGTTTTGACTGGCATTTCATGCGAACCGGTGGACAAGACACTTCAATGTCTGCTCGCATTCTGGCTATTAAAAAGCTTGCCCCGGAAGATTAAAGAACGTTTCGCAACTTCAGGCTTCTTGCAACGCAACTTCCCCTAAGGTGAGATTGACCTTCAGATCACCATCCCCGGTTCTTCGTGGTCTTGCCTCGCTCCTTTCTATTTATGGAGCAGTGGCCACGCACAGCTTGATGCTCATTGGAATCGGCCTCGGCATAGTCGTTTTATTACTAGCGTTTCAGGCGAGGTTGGCGACATTCGGACGTTTTGCCTTCACGGTCATTCTCCCGGTTGGGATCGGGCTGATATTTATCTGGGGCTTTGTTCGGCAAGGAACGCCAGATTCAAACATGCATCACTCTATTCAATCCGGTGTCCTATATGCCGCGACCATAACTCTGCGTTTAACGCTCCTCGGAGCCATCTTTCAGGCGACCTTTCTGTCACTGTCAATCCCAAAGTTAGTTCATCTGTTGCGATCATTTGGAGTGCGTGGCCGAACGCTCGCAATAGTTGTCTCGACCCTAAACTTGTGGCCCGACTTCCGCAGACAGGTTGAGCAGGTCATCGCCGCGAGGTGCGCTCGTGGTTTGATGCCTGACCGGGGACCAATCACACGACTACGACAACTGCCACTGGCAGTTCGCACCCTTTTCATAACCGGACTTGGACAAGGTCTGGACCGCGCTGATGCTTGGGAAGCCGGTGGCCTAATAGCGAAACTAGATCAACTCGGGAAGCAAGCCGACGCCTCGCACGAATATTCGAAATCATTGGG
>Ga0163152_10006254_pt1 | contig 13518 bp, 16 predicted proteins | sample OliLakLV19MP8IB2_FD_148635 | JGI IMG/M metagenome (GOLD analysis project Ga0163152, IMG submission 148635) | Freshwater microbial mat bacterial communities from Lake Vanda, McMurdo Dry Valleys, Antarctica - Oligotrophic Lake LV.19.MP8.IB-2 | ecosystem: Environmental > Aquatic > Freshwater >... | reverse complement strand
GTAGGCATCGAGGCAAGGGGTTGGAGGTGTACAGGACTGTTGTCAGGGCGAGGGAGGGAGAGCAAGGGGTCGAGAGTCAGGATAATCCGGAGTTCATGACTGGCTGAGTGTGGTACCCCGAATCCTCTGAGCAGGAGGGATGGCGTGACCATGTGACAAATGCGGCGCATCTCGAACTGTGCCCAGTCCTCGGTCTCGACTCGGCGGTGAAGTTGTGCCAGTACGTCGCGACAGAATTCCGTGAGGAAGGAGGGCATGGATTCTGGTGCCATTTGTGGCCAGAGCTCATGGGAATCACCGAACAAGGGCATCAGTGCACGAGCCGGTCCATTCATATGAAGGATGCGAGCAGATGAGGAAAACACGATCATGCCCGAGTCCGGAGAAGACAGGAGGGATCGTTGCATCGTATCTGTTCCCTGTGAGACTGCCTCTTTCGCCGTCAAGACATCATTTGCTGGGAACTGAAGCGGGCTCTCCGGAAATAGTTGTGACACGGGCATCCTTTCGGGGAAATGCTTCAGGATTGTGCAAGAGTCGCACCTATGGCAGGGCTCTAGGAAGCGTGACTATCCTACGCATACCGATCACAACGTGATGTCTAGAACCAGATTGCGCACAAAGAGGGTGTGGTGGTGGCGGAAATTGAACCAGCTATTTCTTGCGAACCAATAGGCGAATCGGGGTTCCCTCGAATCCATATTCCTCGCGGACTTGGTTCTCGAGAAAGCGGAGGTAGGAGGGCGTGATATTGTCCGGGTGACCGACAAACAATGCAAAGACGGGCGGTTGGATCGCGACCTGGGTCATGAAGGCAGATTTGGTGATTTTCGTCGGTTTGCCTTTCCGCACCGGTAGGGGATGGGTGGTGAGAATCTCCTGAAGAAACTTGTTCAAGGCTCCGGTCGGGACTCGTTTTGAGAAAGCCGCGTACACCCGATCGATGGTCGGAAAGAGCTGGTTAAGCGAATCGGGATGCGCTGCGGAGGCGAAGAGGACCGGTGCCCATGTCAGGAAGGGAAAGCGCCGATGCAGTTCCTGTTCGACTTCCTGCCGGGCCTGGTTGTCGCCTTCCCGGAGGTCCCATTTATTGACGAGGAGGAAACAGGCTCGCCCTTGCTTGATGATGATCCCGGCAATCTTGGTGTCCTGTTCAGTGACTCCTTCCGTGGCGTCGAGGAGTAAGACACCGAGGTCGGATCGTCCGATAGCCAGGTGCGATCGGACCACGCTGTAGCCTTCGATCCCCCGATCGATTTTTCCTCGCCGACGAATTCCGGCTGTATCGGTGAAAAGATAATTCCGTCCTTGATGGAGAGCGATTGAGTCGATCGAATCTCTGGTGGTCCCCGGCACATCGCTGACGACCACCCGGTCTTCCCCGAGTACGGCATTCACCAGCGTGGATTTGCCGACATTCGGTCGCCCCACGACGGCAATGCGGGGCATCGTCGTTTTCTCAGGGTTTTCATCAGGGACCGGGAGGAGCGGATAGAGCGCGTCCAGGAGGTCGGACACGCCGATGCCATGCTCTGCAGAGATAGGATAAAGCGTTTCCTTGCCCAATTGATAGAAATCCGCTACGAGGGGTTCGACCTTGGGCGTGTCGATCTTATTAATCACGATAAACAAGGGCTTCGTTGTGCCACGCAAGAGACGGACTACTGCGAGATCCGGGGTCGTGAGCCCGGTTCGGCCGTCCATCAGCAGAATCAAAATATCCGCTTCCGCAATGGCGAGTTCCGATTGACGTTTGATGAGGATCAACATGCTTTCCGAGGCGGTCGGGTCCAGGCCCCCTGTATCGACCAGGCGGTAGGGCCGGTTTCGATAGGTACCGTCGGCGTAGTTGCGATCTCGCGTGACACCGGGGACGTCGTCTACAATCGCCGTTCGTTTGCCGAGCATGCGATTAAAGAGCGTCGACTTGCCGACGTTGGGACGACCGATAATGGCCACAATCGGCGGGTGAGCCGCTGTGGCTTGCCGTACCGGCGCCGTTTCTTCCGGTGCGGTCTCTTCGGGGATGTTTTTTAGATTTTTAGTGCGTGGCATGAAAAATTGTGTCCCGACCGTAACATAAGAATTTTGGCAAACACAACCACCGTCGGGTACACTTCAGTGAAATGACGCTATTTCAATTGAACTGGGATGAGATCGATGACGTGTTACTCGACATGGACGGCACGTTGCTGGACCGTCATTTCGACAATTTCTTTTTTGAGGAAGAGTTGCCGCGTCGCTTTGCCTCGATGCATGGGCTGTCGTTCGAGAGGTCACGCGATCGATTGATGGCCATGTACCGGTCGGTCGAAGGGGAGCTGGCTTGGACCGATTTAGACTACTGGACCGAGCGGGTGGGAATCGACGTCGTGGCCATGCACAAGGAGCTGGACTACATGATCGGGTTCTTGCCGAGCACAGAATCGTTCCTCCGGGAACTCAAGACCCTGGGACGACGGGTGACAATCCTCACCAACGCGCATCAATCGGGCGTGGAGGTGAAAATCGCCAAGACCGGACTCGATCAGCACGTGGATCGTATCGTGACGGCCTCCGAGGTGGGGTACTTGAAAATGCGCCCTGCCTACTGGCCGACCTGCCAGCAGTTGGTGGGCTTCAATCCCACCCGAGCGCTGTTTATCGATGATGATGAGGGCTGTCTGGCGGCCGCCCAGCAGTTCGGCATCGCGCATCTTGTCCACAGTGCGAAGTCCAGTTCGCAGCTGCCACCGGCATTTTCTGCCTCGTTTCGATCGGTTGAGAGTTTGTCGACCTTGATGAAGGGGCCTCTCCCGACGCATCCTTCTCAAGCGTTATAACGGCGCAGGCCTTGCCGATCCTCGATACATTTCTCCGCCCAATCGCGGGACCTGTTGCATGTGGAACCGGTCCAGCTTGGTGATTGCGAGTCCCGCCTGCCCGATGAGCTGATCAATTTTCCGGTTGAGGTTGCAGCCACACCCGATCACTCGCTGAAGCGGGTTCAAGCGGTCTTGCCAGGCCGCAAGTGTTGTATCGTCGCTCCGGCCATGCTCTAGAAACAGAAATACTCCGTCATGTTTCAGGACTCGACGAACTTCCCGGAGTGCCTTCACCGGATCGGGAATCGTGCAGAGCGTCCAGGTACTGACAACGCAGTCGAAGGTTTGATCGTCGAAGGGGAGCGTTTCCGCGCTGACGTGCGTGATCTGAACAGGAAAGCCGACAGATGCACTCCGCTGTGCCACGCGGCTTGGTAGGAGCGGCGCCGGGTCCACGGCATGCAACCACGACACTCCTCCTGGATAGTGGGGGAGGTTGAGCCCGGTGCCCAGTCCGATTTCCAAAACTTCTCCGCGCGCGCCTTCTAACAACAACGTTCGGAGTTGCTGGAATTCGTCGCCGCTCATAATCCAGTCCATCAGACGGGGGAAGATCTGTGTGGCGTAGAGTCCCATGAGGTCCGTATTTGGATGTTCCTTCGCGGAGTTGTGACGTACGAACTCCAGGCGCTATTGTACTAGAAGACCACTTCGTCGGTGTGCGAAGACTTGTCCATGTTCCGTGCCACGCCACGCGTCGATTCTTGTTGCTCCCGCAGGTCTATGTTAGAGTCCTTCCTCTTTTTCTATACAGTTGCGGATTATCACGGTATGAGCAAAACCTACGATCACCACGCCCTTGAAGTGAAGTGGCAGGCCTATTGGGAGGAGCACCGGACCTTCCGCGTGGCTGAAGACCGGACCAAGCCAAAATTTTACTGCCTCGACATGTTTCCCTACCCCTCCGGGTCGGGCCTCCATGTCGGTCACCTCGAAGGCTATACCGCGACGGATATCGTGTCTCGCTACAAGCGGATGCGGGGCTTCAATGTGCTGCATCCGATGGGGTGGGATGCATTCGGGCTTCCTGCGGAACAGTACGCGGTGAAGACCGGTATTCACCCGGTCGTCACGACAGCCCAGAATATCGCGACGTTTAAACGCCAGATGAAACGCGTCGGTCTGTCGTACGACTGGGAACGTGAGCTCAGCACGATCGATCCTGAGTATTATCGCTGGACCCAGTGGATCTTCCTGAAGCTGTTCGAGCGAGGGTTGGCTTACGTGGCGGAAGTGCCGGTGAACTGGTGTCCCGCGCTGGGGACGGTGCTCGCCAATGAAGAAATTATCGACGGGAAGAGTGAAGTCGGCGGGTTCGATGTGGTGCGTAAGCCGATGCGCCAGTGGGTGTTGAAGATCACGGCCTATGCCGATCGACTGCTCGAAGATTTGAAGCTGGTCGAATGGCCGGCCAGCACCTTGGAGATGCAGAGGAATTGGATCGGCCGATCGATCGGCGCGGAAGTCGAGTTTGTTGTGGCCGGCGGCGTTTCCGGCACGGTTCGGATTTTTACGACGCGGCCGGATACCCTGTTCGGCGCGACCTATATGGTGCTGGCCCCGGAGCATCCGTTAGTGGAGGTCGTCACGACCGCTGATCGTCGCACGGCGGTCAGCGCCTATCGCGAGGCTTCGGCCAGAAAAAGCGATCTCCAGCGGCAGGAACTCGAAAAAGACAAAACCGGAGTCTTCACCGGCGGCTATGCGGTGAATCCGGTGAGCAATGAGCGGCTGCCCATTTGGATTGCCGACTACGTGTTGATGGGCTATGGGACCGGGGCCATTATGGCGGTACCTGCGCACGACGAGCGCGACTGGGCTTTTGCGAAGACCTATGCCTTGCCGATCTGCGAAGTGATCGCGGGCGGCCGGGTTGAACAAGAGGCGTTTGTCACGACCGACAAGGGGACCGTCGTCAATTCTACAACGCCAGACGGAAGCTTTACGATCAATGGGCTCACGCCAGGTGACGCGATTCCAAAAATCACGGCCTGGTTAGAATCGCATGGTAAGGGTCGAAAAGCCGTGAACTACAAGTTGCGGGATTGGCTGTTTGCCCGTCAGCGGTATTGGGGCGAGCCCTTTCCGATTGTGTGGGTGGAGGGCCAGGCGCTTCCGCTTCCGGAAGAGCAGCTGCCGCTGCTGTTGCCGGAGACGAACAACTTCAAACCGTCCGGGAGCGGCGAAAGCCCGCTCGCGAATCTCACCGACTGGCTGACGACGACCGACCCGATCAGTGGGGCGCCGGCACGCCGTGAAACCAACACGATGCCTCAGTGGGCCGGGTCCTGCTGGTATTATCTGCGATTCATTGATCCGAAGAATCAGGACCAGCTCATCGATTCGACAAAAGAGCGCTACTGGATGCCGGTGGATCTCTACATCGGCGGTAGCGAACATGCCGTGCTGCATTTGCTCTATGCGCGTTTTTGGCACAAGGTTTTGTACGACATTGGGATGGTCAGTACACCGGAGCCGTTCAAAAAGCTGGTACATCAGGGGATGGTGCTAGGGGAAGACAACCAGAAGATGTCGAAATCCCGCGGCAACGTCGTCAATCCCGACGAGATCATGGACCAGTTCGGGGCCGATGCCGTGCGGCTCTATGAAATGTTCATGGGCCCGCTGGAGGCTGTGAAGCCCTGGAGTACGAGGGGCGTAGAAGGGGTTACGCGGTTTCTTGAACGGGCCTGGCGACTCATGGCGAATGAAGAGGGCCGACTTTCAAGTGCTGTGGTGGGGATGGTTCCTGCTCTCGAACATCAGCGGCTGCTCCATCAGACAATCAAGAAAGTGACCGAAGATATCGAAGGATTGCGGTTCAATACCGCGATCTCCCAGATGATGGTGTTTACGAACGAGATGACGAAGGCCGAGCAGCGTCCCCGGGCCTTGCTCGAACCGTTCGTCTTGATCCTGGCACCTTTCGCCCCTCATCTGGCGGAAGAATTGTGGGAGGTGCTGGGTCACAAACCGAGCGTGTCACAGCAGCCGTGGCCGATCTTCGATCCGGCTTTGACCATTAGCGATCGATTGACCATTCCGATCCAGGTGAATGGAAAGTTACGGACCAAGCTCGACGTCGGAGCCGACGCCACTCGCGAGCAGGTCGAAGGGCTGGCACGTGCCCAGATTGGGGAGTGGCTGCAGGGCAAGGAGCCCAAAAAGATTGTGTACGTTGAAAAAAAGCTGATGAACTTTGTCGTTTAGCGGACGAAGTAGGGGGCGAGAGGCGATGGGCGAGAGGCGATGGGTCGGACGTGTAAAGCGGATCAAAGGTTTATCAGGCTCGGTGCCTCTTGCCCCTTGCCTCTTACCCCTCGCCTGCTGTCTTTTTCTATTCGGCTGCGGCTATCAGTTCCGTGTGGAGGGAGCAGGGCCTACGATCGGGGGGGCGGCAGCGACTGTCTCTCCCACGTCACCGCCACCGCGGTTGGTGGTTCGGACCTTAGAGAATAAGAGTTTTGAACCCAATCTGGAGGTTCGTTATACCAACTATCTGCGTCACGAGTTTTCGTCTGGCAGTGGGGCGCAGATCGTTCCAGATACTGAGGCCGCCGACCTTGTGCTGTCCGGGCAAATTCTCTCGGTCAGTCTTCCGACGCTCAGTTTCAGCCAGACCACCACACTCGAGAGCCGCGCAGAGGTGGTGGTGATCGTCAAGGTGGAAGAGACCAGGACGAAACGTCTTGTGTGGGCACAAACGGCGAAGGGTGCCTCAGAATTCTACGTGACATCCGATCTGCAATTCAACCGCGTCCTGCAAAACCGGGCCTTGGAACAAGCCGGCCGTTTCATCGCCGAGGACTTGGCGTCCCGTTTTTTACTCCAATTCGAATCGGGGCAGTTGGCAAAGCCGACCGTGCGTCCGTCGCCGAACAGCGCGGACACAAACATTAAATAAATCGGATCGTTACTATGGCCTCAGCTATTTCTCATGCCCAACTCAACGCGCAGCTTGCGCAAGGAACGGTGGCACCGCTGTACGTGGTCGTCGGCGAGGAGGATCTCCTTCGTGATGTCGCCTTGGGGCTGCTGAAGGCCACGTTATTGGGAGAGGGCGACAGCGACTTCAATTGCGATCTATTTTATGGAGACGACGTGAGTGGGGCAGAGATTGTGACCTGTGCTTCGGAAGTAGCTGTGTTCGCGCCTCGGCGCGTGGTGGTCGTGAAAGCAGCCGATAAACTTCCGGCCCGGGAGTGCGACGCCATCCTTCCCTATTTGAAGGAGCCGAATGACTCCACGACCGTGATCTTTGTCGCAGCAAAACTGGATGGGCGATTGAAGTTCACGCAGGCCTTATCGCAGACTGCGGTGACAATCGATTGTTCTCCCCTCAGAGAAGCGCATTGGCTTCCCTGGCTCAAGGAGGATGCGGAACGGGTTGGGATTCAGCTCAGCGAAGAGGCTATCGAGTTACTGAAAGAGGCCTGCGGTGGCTCTCTCTATTCGGTCCGGCGTGAATTAGAAAAGCTGGCGGCCTATGTCTCGCCAGGCCTGGCAGTCACTGTCGGCGACGTGGCCACGTTGCGCGGAACGGAGCCTGGCGCCTCGGTGTTTGATTTGACGTTGGCAATCGGTGCGAGAAACCGCGGACGGGTGTTGACCATCTTGGCGAGGAATCTAGAAGCGGGGGAGGCTCCACTGAGAATTCTTGGCTCACTGGCCTGGCAATATCGGAGACTGTGGAAGGTCAAGGAAGTCGTGCGACAGGGAGGCCGCGAGGGAGAAGCCGCTCGGACGTTGCGGATGGACCCCCTTAAGGTACGAGCATTCCTCGAGCAATTTCCCGACGCCCATTTGCAAGAGGCGCTAGGGTTGCTCTTGGATGCCGATGCCAAGTTGAAGGGTGGAAGCGGTGGACGTCCCGCACGAATTCTTGAGGGGGTGTTGCTGCGGTTGTGTGATCGGGCGCAAGCAAAAACACGCACACCCTCACCGAGCCGTGGCACTGAAGTACCGCAACCGGTGAGGGTGAGAACCATCTCGAACGTGCGAACGATTACGAGCGGGAAGCAGACAAGGAGTTCACGTGGAGCGTGAGGCGAGCAACCCGGCGCGAGGCCGTGTTGGGTTTCATCACACCTTTCGTCACAGCCTTGCTGAGGGCCGACGTGGCTTTGCGCAAGGATACGTTCGCATCCTCGACCTTCTTCTCGGCCACGGCCGCTTGGACTTTCTTGACGAGGCTCTTGAGGGCACCCAGCGTCGCACGGTTACGGTCGTGCCGCTTCACGGATTGGCGGGCTCGGCGAATCGTCGATTTATGTACAACCGGCATAATAGACTCCTCTAGTAGAAAAGAAGCGCATTTGTACCATACGGCTCACTGTAGCGTCAAGGTGAGCCATTCTAGAAAAGGACAGGCCTGTGTCGACCATCATTGCCCGTGACCGCTTAATCTTGGCCCTGGACGTTCCCTCCAGCGACGAAGCTGACCGGCTTCTCGATCGCGTGCAGGATCAGATCGTATTCGTGAAAGTCGGGCTCGAACTCTATACCGCCGCCGGACCGGAGATGGTCCAGCGTCTGCTCGCGCGAGGTAAGCGGGTGTTTCTCGATCTCAAGTTTCTCGACATCGAGGAAACGGTTCGCCGGGCCACGGCGTTGGTTGCGGCGATGGGCGTGGAGTTCTTGACGGTTCATGCGAACCGGAAAGCACTAGCTGCAGCCGTCCAAGGCCGTGGAACGTCCTCGCTGAAACTGTTGGCGGTAACGGTTTTGACCAATTTTGATAGCCATGATCTCCGTGAGATGGGCATCCAGCGGAGCGTGCAGGACTTGGTCGTTGCGCGCGCCCTGCTGGCGTCCGAGGTGGGCTGTGACGGGGTCGTGGCCTCAGGTGAAGAACCAGCGATTCTCCGCTCCAAGGTCGGTCCACGGTTTCTGATCGTCACGCCCGGTGTACGTCCGGCGGGCAACGACGTCGATGATCATGCCAGGGCGACCACGCCGACCCAGGCGATTTCTGCAGGGGCTGATTATTTAGTGATCGGTCGACCCATCAGAGATGCCTCAGATCCCGCCGCTGCCGTCGCCGCAATTCTTGCCGAAATGCAGGCGGCCTTCGATTCACGAGGCTGAACGGGCCGACATTGAGTTGCGGGTTTCCTTCTCCCTTTGCTAGAATCTATTTTCTGCCTTCTCCGTATGGTGGGTGTAGCTCAGTTGGTTAGAGCGCCGGATTGTGGATCCGGAGGTCGCGGGTTCGAAACCCGTCACTCACCCCATATATTTCTCTTTTTATAATCAGTCTTTTCCACATCGCCACTTTTCTGTTTCCGAGCTTCCCTCTCAACAATGGCGCCAATAACTTGCTCCGGAACGCCTGGCATCCGTTCGATGTGTCTCGCGTATAGATCGCTTATCATTGCAACTGTTTTTGAGCGCGTCGATTCTTGCTTCTAATAACTCACGTCACATCGCATCGTGTTTCTTACGACCAATCAGTTGATCTCACTAAAAGCAGCACATACTCTATGCCTGGGAGTGAAAGTCGCCATATGAAGCGGCGGGATCTGCCCGGCCTTGCCTTCTTCGCTGTGATCCTTTGCTTCCTTTGGGTTGTGGCTCTGAGCTAGGCCGAATCAGCAGAGCAGGCGAGCCTGGTGCGTATCGACCACAACGACATCCAGGACGTGAAGCGTACGCGATCAGATGCCATCCTCGACCTCTTTCCTCCTCGGCGGTCCGCCGACTATATCGCAGGCGGAACTCCAGGAGTTCGAACGCCGCGTCCGTAATTTCAGTTTTTTCGACTCGAGCTGAACGCGCCATTTTTGCACGGATCACCTCTCCGATTTGAATTCGTGGCCAAAGTGTATCGAGAAGTGATTCGCGAGGTGTAAGGCACCCGTTCGCCAATGGAACCTATGTTGGTCTGATCCCGGAGTTGATCTGGGATCAGCACCATTGGCATGACCTCGTGCCGAAGGGCTATCGCGTATCGGTTGAGCTCCGCCCCGGGTACGTTCTGGGGCCGAACCAGAATCGCTGCGAAGACCGCATCAAGTATCTGCAGAGGATTCCCCTTGACGACATGACCATTTTGAGGATCAATGCCACGGCGGAAGCCGTGAATGCCCCTCCCCCATTCATGACCCACGGCCCATGAAGTTAACTCCTGTGCTGTCTGTGTCCGGTTAAGATGGTTGCGAATGAAATCCATGGGCGTCATATCCCCAATGGCACTGAACATCTGCTCTTCTTAGGTTCTCTGTGGCAGGCCTAATCACGACCTGCGTCTCTTGTAAGGTCAGAAACCAGTGCTCGTTCAAGCACTCATCTCGAAACTTGCCGTTGAAGCTTTCAATCAATGCGTTCTGGGCTGGCTTCCTCGGTTGGATGAAGTGCAGCTGCACTCCGTGTTGACCGGCCCATGCATCCAACGCGGTTCCTGAGAATTCTGGTCCGTCGTTCAGGATCACGGTCTCCGGCAACGATGGACCAATAAAGAGCTGGTCCAGAATGCAGGAGACCCGCTTCCCGTCAAATGGAGGCATCCACTGCAATCACGGGCACTTCCTTCGAGCAGAGATCAGTCATTGTCAAGCACTTGAACCATCGGCCATTGGCCAGCCGGTCATGGACAAAGTTCATCGCATAACAGAGGCTGGGCTGGCTTGGCAGCGGCAGCGCAACACGAGGGACGGCAATGGGTTTCTCTCGAGCCCTCGACGCAACGAGAGCCCTTCTTCCCGATAGATCCGCTCGACCTTCTTGTCCTTCACCTTCCACCCTTGCCGTCGCAATCGCACGTAGATCCGAGGGCAACTGTAGCGTCGCTTGGCCTCGGCGATCTCTCGCCTCCTTGCCCGGAGCACCTGGTCGGCTGATCGCCGACGCTGGTAACGCAGCATGTTCCGATCCAGCGCCACTAACCGACACATCCGTTGCTGGCTCAACCCCAAAGCGTACCGGCCATCACATGACGGCAGTCCGTTTTGCCTTTAGCGCCTGGATGTCCAGCCTTGCTCGGCCACCATCTGCATCAATCGCCGGTTTTCGTCTTCCAGTTGGCGCAGTTTCTTCACGTCGCTGAATTCCAGGTCCGCGTATTTCGTCCGCCATGTATAGAAGATGGCATCCGAGATGCCGTGCTCCGGCACAGGTCCTGGACGCTAACCCCGGCTTGGGCGTTTTTCAGCACCGCAATGATGTGTTCTTAGGTATGGCGTTATCGAGTCATAGGCCTCCTCCTTAGGGTCCCATGACAGCACCGTCGCGCTTCTTAAACAATGGTGTAGTTTTCAGGGCGGGGGGAAGGTCAGAGGATTGAAATAGACAGATCGATGCCGCTATGAACAATTAAGCTGAGCTATCGGCTGCTTCATTTAGCCTAATGCCGATCATGCTCTTCCCTGAAAGTGGCTCCAGGTCGGCGACTATTTCACAGATCTTTCTGCCGAGTATTTCTTCAAGCTGTTGCTTCAACATGTCCCGTCCGGCGCTGAACAACGCCTGGTGCATCTGCCTGAGTTGACCACGCCCTTCCTGAGTTTGAGCGAGCCGCTCTTCTGCCGGAATTGGTGAGGTTCTGGTGAGGTCTACCTCGATTAGATTCTCAAGAAGCTGAACCTTGACATGAGAGTAATTGGATTGCATGAATTCTTTTTGGAAGTTCAGCACCACCAACATAATCGCATATTCGACATCAGCCTTGTTTCGAGTCGTCTGTATCATAGGCCCCCTAGAGATTCTTCAACGAATCCTGCGGCCTGTATATGGGTCTTCAAGCTTCGTGCTGAAACGGTCGTCGATGAATTCCTCAATCGACTCAGGGGAGGAATCGCTCGGCTCACCGCATTGCGAGCACAGGATACCGCAGGAGATACTTCTCACGGTTGCGTTGGAGCGTTCGAGTGACATTGGTGTTGGTACCCCGTCACATTGTAGGTCTGTCATAGACGATTCTCCTTGTAGGGGAATCAGCGATCCCTTCTGACTATTCAACGCGGTCCGGGGGAATCGATGCGTGCCCTGGAACTCCCGAGGCACGCACCATTCCCAGCCGTTCATATTCGACCGCCCGTGCTTCTGGTAGGTTTGACTGACGTCTAGTATCCCATCATTGCGGCACAGTCATGGATACTCCAGCATTGGCCTCGCGTGGGTTGCTTTTTCGAGGGAAACTAGTCGTTTTTAGTTTTCGCGAGAAGACGAGTGCCCTCTTCTCGATGATCCGCTGCCATCCGACGTAGCTCCGAAGCCTCTTTCCATCGCATGCTTGCAGCGATGGAAAGAGCCGACCGGCGGAATCCTTTGGTATCCGTCAACGGCGTGATGGAGGCTGCAGTTCTTTCTAACTCAATCGCCTGAGCCCGAACCGTGTCCGCCTGGCGATCGAAGTAGGTCGCGATCTCTTTGAGGTCCTCTGACGTCCAGGCTGTGCTTTCTGGATGGGCTGCGACTGCCTCCGACGTCACGAAAGGAATCCATGAATCGATTGTCGGTCCTCTGTACCACATTCCAATCGGGACCAGAATTCCCATGAGTACTCCCAGAACGAGATATCTGGATGTTTGCATGGTACACCTCCACAGTTTGAGGCCCTGTACTCGGTCGCCACGGTATGCAGCCGATACTTGACCAACGATCAGTAGGCCTTGCTGAAGCCGGCTTCACCGTCGTAGTTCCACAACTTCTGGGCGGCAGACCACCACCAGCCATTTTTGGTCAACGCTTCAAGAAAAGTATTCACGTCGGCATCTTGCACGTCCTTGGTCGCCATAAACCTGCAGCGGTACCAATTGACCTGCAGCAGATCGGGACTCACGAAGCCGGGCCAGACCTTCGTGCCACGGTTCGAAATGAATTCACATTTGAACGGCCCGATGTCGTCGAACGTCGGGATCCCCTTTTCAGTGATGAGGTACATATCGACCCCGACCAATTTGATCTCGCGCTTCTTCTTCGTCGCCTTCGCAATGTCAGTGAGTGTTGGCATTGGTGTTCTCCTTTTCCATTCAGCCAGTAGTCTCGATCTCAGGCTTTCGCCTGCATTTTGTCCACGATAGCTTGTGCATACTCGTCCGTTGTTGCCGTCCCGCCCACGTCGTACGTCACGTGTTTCCGCTCGTCGAGGACGGCAAACATAGCTTTTTGGATCCGATCGGCTGCCGCTTCCTCCTTTAACCAGCGTAGCATCATGATTCCTGAGACCAGCACGGCCGAGGGATTGACCTTCTTCATCCCGGCATACTTCGGCGCAGAGCCGTGCACGGCTTCAAAGATCGCGCAGTTGTCGCCAATATTGGCACCCGGTGCGAATCCGAGACCTCCCACGAGACCGGCGCAGAGGTCTGTCAGAATGTCGCCGTACAGATTCGGGAGCACCAAGCAATCGAACTGCGCCGGATTCCTCACGAGCTGCATGCAGCAATTGTCCACGATGATGTCGCCGGTTTCGAACTCCGGATATTTCTTGGCCACCTCTCTGAAGGCGTCGAGAAAGAGTCCGTCGGTCATCTTCATGATGTTGGCCTTGTGGACGCAGTAGATCTTCTTGCGCCCATTGGCTTTTGCCCACTTGAAGGCAAACTCGGCGATACGGTAGGAGCCTGGCCAGGTGATGACTTTCAAGCATTGCGCCACTTCATCGGACACCATGTGTTCGATGGCGGCGTAGCAGTCTTCGGTGTTCTCCCGAAAG
>Ga0163152_10006253_pt1 | contig 13518 bp, 18 predicted proteins | sample OliLakLV19MP8IB2_FD_148635 | JGI IMG/M metagenome (GOLD analysis project Ga0163152, IMG submission 148635) | Freshwater microbial mat bacterial communities from Lake Vanda, McMurdo Dry Valleys, Antarctica - Oligotrophic Lake LV.19.MP8.IB-2 | ecosystem: Environmental > Aquatic > Freshwater >... | reverse complement strand
TTTTCTCCAGTCTTAGAAAACGGGTTAAGGTTTTCGTTATTCGGGATTTCTCGATATGGCTCGAAACGAATCTGGCGCGTCAAGCGATTTTTTTCTTCATCGAATGAATCGCCCGTTTGATAGTCGTTAGAGTAAGTTTCTGGATTATATTCGGCGCCAGGAAGAGTTGGTCCGAAGAGACGTTTCAAATTGGCCTTCCCGATAAGTCGAGGCAGGAGGCTGTGATCGAAGGATCCGATTGCGTCAGAGGCGACTGGCAGTAACGCGCTATCTATGGTGTCGCGCCCCTCGATGATTGTCGCATGGAGAGTTCGTGATGTTCGACTCATTTCGGGTGTAAGCGGCTTTGAGATTCGCGCCCCCTCTTTATCATTCAGTTTAGCGTTGTTTGACGATAGCGGGTTAATTTTTTCGGGGCTTTCTTTGAGGCGTGCCCGAGCCAAGCTTAGTGCATAATCAGCAAGGGGTGAGCTCTGGCGTCCACTGAGGGCTTCGAGGATTTTTCGTGAATAAATCTGCATGGTGATCTCAAAGTCTTGCGACCCTGCGCCGTGTGCGCCGAGAGTTTGTAATTGGTGCACGGCGTCGAGAAAATCTGGCAGGGGTAGCGAGAGGATTTTTTTCACTGGCTCATCTATTCCTCGATCATCGGCTTCAATGAATTGCTCAGATGTTGCCCATGTTATTTCCCTGCCAATTGAGCCTTGAATTTCTGGGATCCGCGTCGCCTTCGCTGCGGCGATGATCGCCGTTCCAAGGCTAGTTCCTGCGAGAAGATTCTCATCTTTAAAAAGAGATTGAGCGATAGTCTCACCGAATCGAGCCAAGCGTCCCTCCTCATCTTGGTTAAAGGATTTTTCCGCACACAACCCGATGAGTTCGTCCAGGAAAATGCTCATCGCCTCATCGTAGGTCGGATCTATATCTTCGAGATCATTGTCAAAATCATCCACGGAATTTGAATTCGTGGGCACGGCAATAAGGTCCGAAATCTTCTTATTGATTTCAAGAGAAGTGATGCCCTTCGTCGCTCCATTCTCATATGCGTCACGAAGCCGCTGCGAAGACCACGCGATAATTTCTTGCTTAGTAATCTCGGGTAAGTACGTTCCACTCTCTGGCTTCGGTTTGTTTGGCTCCTCTTGAAAGGCGCCCCGCATTTCTAAATTATTGAACATAGTTTTGTGCCCCCGGAAGGAATCGAACCTTCATCAAGACCTTAGAAGAGTCTTGCTCTATCCATTGAGCTACAGGGACGGTATTCCTTTTATAGCACGCCGGCCCCAAAAACTAAAACCCCGCCCTCGGGCGACCGGTACGCCGGTTTAGCCTAGGTCGGGGCGGGGTTTTAGAGATGAAAGATTTGTTTTTACATCATCGCCCGCTTCTTCGGCATGATTATGATGACTGTCGAGATACCGACGAGAAGGTACACGATCGCCTCAACCGTCGGCCAGGAGCCGAGGAGCATGTTAACGACATTCAAGTTTCTCCCCATCAACATACCAAGGCCCACAAGACCCCAGTTGATGCCTCCGACGATGAGCAACCACCAAGCTAATTTTTTCATAGAATTGAGAATAACAAGTATTTCTCGACCTTTCGATTACTGTAAGTATAAAATTATCCTCCCCATTTATATATACATACTTATGCACATGTGCCCCAACTTGCCTTGGATGGAGTTGCTATAAATCTAAGGATATGCTGTTATAAATAACATCTGAAAGGTCGTATAGAGACCCCTAAATAATTTATGGATAACAAATCTAAGTATCCCCTTATTGTTGGTATTCTCGTCGTTTTGCTCATCATCGTTGGTATCTGGGCCTGGACGGAGAGCCGCGATGAGGTGGATAACACAGCTGAGCGGATGGAGGCAGATATTCGTGAGCAGCAGCAAAAGATCGCCGTTGCTTGTTCTTCGACGAACCCGAGCGCAACTGCGAAGGCCGATTGCGACGCAGCTCTTGAGGAGTTCTCAGATAAGCTGACGGAGTATCAGGCTGAGCTCAAGGACGCGCAGGAAGAAGTCGATAACGAAAACAACTAGCAATTAAAAATCCGCCCTTGGGCGTCCGGGTGACCGGATTAGCCTGGGGCGGATTTTTAATTTGGCCAGAGTTAGCTAGCTTGCCCTGAATTGGCTGAAGGGTCGGAGTGCTGGGAATCGAACCCAGGTCGTGTGCTCCCAAAGCACATATACTACCATTATACGACACTCCGGAATGTGTATGCCTTTTCAGTATACACGGATTTAATTGCGGCTCGTCTATTCGCTATCTAGTTTTCCGCTGAAAACAGCATCGAATTGCTTAAGTGAGCGGTTGAACTGGGCATTGAGCTCGTTGATGGTGATGTTCTCGGCGTTAAGCTGTCCGACCAACTTTTGAATCTTCTCAGTGGTCGCATTTTTATCCCCCCGCATCTTTTCATTGAGCAGATTAAAAAGATTCGCGAGATAGTCGTTATAGGTGACTAAGTGACTCACGGTCGCAACTTGCGCGCTGACCGCTTCCAAGGCGATTTGCCGGGCTGAGGTGGGTTTGATTTCTGGGATGGCGGTCGCCATCTTCTCCATCGCCGCGGCGAGGATGTGCGCCTGATTTTGGCGTTCGGAGGTATTGTTCATCTCAGCGCGGATAAGATATACGGCGGTTGCAAGGTCGTTGCGCTGCTCAGCGGCCCGGACATCAGAAAGGGTCTTAAGCGAGCCATTGATCATGGCAGTAATCGCAATGGCAGCCCGTGCTCCCTCCACCCTGCCTTCGGTGAACGGTTCCGGGATCGCATATGCTGCGCTGCTCAAAAAGAGGGAAAGAGCACCAAAAGCGATAGCTACGATAATAACGATAAAAGCCGCAAATGCCTTCTTTTTCATAGTTTCCTCAGTATAGGGAAGGCGAGCTAAAAATCAATGGTTTGGCCCTTCGACTGGCTCAGGGTAAACAAGCTCACCACAAGCTCCGTTCGGCAGGCTCCCGCCCAAAGGGCGAGGCTTGCCCAAATGAGGCGGCAGGGTAAAGTCTTTTCATGAATAGAAAATAAGTTGCATCCTGGGCCGTTGCTTTATACAATGAATGCGCGCTATAACGAAGGCGCCCCGAACCAGAGTTTACAAAGTAAACACGGTTCAGGGCAGCCATAAACCATGATTGCGGGGCAATCTCTGGTTTGATGGCGGGTATCGTATAACGGTATTACCGCGGCTTTCCAAGTCGCTGACAGGGGTCCGACTCCCCTTACCCGCTCCACCATCGCTTTCTTTTTTGTGTCATAATACTAATCATGACAAACGAACTTCGCTATGTCGTCATGGCCCTCATCGAGCTCTCGATCGCCCTCTTCGCCCTAAAGCGCGGAAAGGCTTGGGTCTATGTGGTCATTGGCGCGAACATGATCTTAATCGGAGCCCTCGGAGCGAAGCTCACCACCCTTTTTGGATTTACCACCAATGTAGGCAACGTCTTTTATGCCACGATCTTTTTCTGCCTCTACCTACTCACCGAGCATTACGGAAAGCAGGCGGCGCTGCGAGGCTTGTGGATCGGGTTTATCGGAGCGGCCTTTTTTTGCTCTCATGTCGTTTTTCACGCTCGGCCTCAGTTCCGCCCCTGAAACGCTTTCTGTCGCCAACGCCATGGCTGAGCTTTTCAGGTTGACTCCCCGGCTGGTGCTTGGAAGTGTCGTCGCCGGCTATTCCACTATTTGGCTCTACGACCGGCTGAAGAGCTCGTTGGGGCTTTCAAAGCTCTGGCTTCGCAACTCCTTGACAGCATTCTTTTCTTTACGATAGCTTTCTATGGCACGGTACCGAACGAGAGTTTGATCCAGATCATTATAGGCGGTGCGCTGGTCAAGATTCTGATCGGCATTTTGAGCACCCCTTTCCTGTACTGGAGCTACCCTGCTCCGAAGCAGTTCTGGACGTAGTCTCGTTTTCCTACTTATTTTTTGCAAAAAAGATACTGATGAAGAAGAGTCCTGCCGAGACGGCGATGATTACCGGTCCGAGATCTAAACCGTACCGCGTAGCGATTAAGAGTCCAATTCCGGTTGAGATTAGTGCGACAACGACTGAAGCGATAAGGTCACTCGTGAGGTTGCGGGAGAGGTTTTTCGCGGTTGCGGCAGGGATAATGACGAGCGAGCCCATGAGGAGGACGCCGAGAAATTTGAGACCGAGGATAATGTTTATTGCGAATAAGAGGAGAAACGCGAGGGAGAGTTTGCTGTTGTTGATTCCGGCAGTTTTCGCAATGTCCGGAGAGAAAATAGAGAGCGTGAGGCGGTCTTTGATTCTGAGCATAATGGCGATAATGATCGCTCCCGTACCAATCCCGATGAGTGACTCGAGATGAGTAACGGTCGAAACGTCACCGAAAAGCGCCTCAAGGAGTTCGTGGTCGGTCGCGATGAGAAGACTGCCGATAGCGAGCGATACGGAGAAGACGACGCCGATAACGGTCTCGGTCGCGATTTTTGTTTTCTGCTCCAGCCCCCAGATAAGAAGACTGCCTAAGATGAGCGCGGCGAGTCCTCCGAGAAAGGGATTGACCTGAAACATGAGCGCGATGGCGAGTCCCGGCAGGGCGATGTGGCTCATGGCGTCACTAGCGAGAGTCATCCGACGCATAAGCGCGAACGAGCCGATAAGTCCCGAGCTCGCAGCGGTGATAAAGAGGGCGATTATGGTAAGTAGTGGTATGGTTTCCATAGAATTAGTTAAGGGTGTGGACGTGAGCTTTTATGCCATAGAGCTTCTCGATAACATCCTTCTTGAGCGAGAGACTAGGATCGCCATAGCAGATCATCTCTCGGTTAATACATAGAATCCTACTCGCGTACTTACTCACGAGGTCGAGCTCATGGCTGACAAGAATGACGGTGAGCCTATTTTCGTCTTGGAGCCGGTGGAGCGTGTCGTAGATTTTTTCTTCACCGGTAAGATCGATACTCGCCGTTGGCTCATCAAGGAAGATGACGTCTGGGTCGCCAAGGAGCGCAAATGCGACGAGGCCGCGTTGGAGTTGTCCGCCCGAGAGGAAGCGAATCTGATTTTTTAGGATTTTTTCCGGAAGGCCAACGAGGGCAATAGCCTTCGCGACCGCTCCGGGCTTTAATTTTAAAATTCGTACTTTGAGTTTCAAAAAGTCTTCGAGGGTGAGCGAGACGTACCTATCGAGGTCGACCTGCTGTGGGACATACCCGATTTTTGCATTCGGCATCCAGGTGATACTCCCCTGATACGGCAATGAGCCGAGGAGCGCCCGGACAAGGACCGTTTTCCCAGAGCCGTTTGGACCGATAATGGCGAGAAAGTCCCCCTTCTCCACCTCGAGGCTGATATTGGAAATTGCTGGTCCAGACGGGAAACTGACGCTCACATTTTCTGCCTTGATGATCGTTGGTGCCATAGAATAGTTAGATGCGAATAGTTTGCGTTTGTATGTACTCAGTATACTGAGGCCGTATCGGCTGTCAAGTTATTGCGAATCTTTCGCTTTTGTGAGATGCTGGACCAATGCACCGGAAGAGCGTTCAAGATGATAAGGGATATTTCGCCAATCTGTTGCGTCAGGCGGGATACAAGGCGACCGCCGGGCGAATAGGCCTTCTTAAGCTGCTTAAAAATAGCGGGAAGCCGCTGAGTATCCAAGAGCTTGCAAAAAAACTTTCAGAGGTCAAAATAGACCAGGCGACCATCTATCGCGTTCTGACCGTACTTGAAGAGATCGGGGTCGTTCGCCAAGTGAATCTTCTCCATGGGCATGCCGACTACGAATTCGTACGCGAAGACGACCATCATCATCTTATATGTACAAAGTGTCGGCGCGTTGAGGACGTGGCGGGCTGTGACGACGGCGTCACTCGGCAGGTACTCAGGCGATCTACCAACTTTGCCGCGATAACCCAGCACTCCTTCGAATTTTTCGGCATTTGCAAGAGTTGCGCCCGTAAATAAGGCTCAATAGAGTGGTATCATGGAAGAATGCGCCTACGGCCATTGCCGTATTCCTGGCCCTCTCTATACTAGCGCTCGTCCAGTAACTAAACCCTCATTCAATCGTTTGATATGTTAGAAGCCGAACAAGACATAGTGGCAGCCGCCAAGAAGGGAGATTCTCTCTCTTTCGGTAAGCTGTATGACCACTACGTGAAGCCTATCTACCGGTTTATCGCCGTTAAGGTGAGTGTCCGGCAAGAGGCGGAGGATCTCACCCACGAGGTGTTTCTCACCGCCTGGCAGAAGCTGCCAAGTTTCACGTTCCAGGGCTTCCCTTTTTCTAGCTGGTTGTACCGAATAGCGCGCAATCGTGTTATCGATCACTATCGGACTAAGAAGCAGCACGCTGTCATCGATGAAGTCGATGAAGGACTGCTCGGCATCATCGACAGTCACGAGGCCGGCGTCGACACGACCCTCACCCTCGCCAAGGTCTACGCGGCGATGAAAGAGCTCGGTGCGGACCAACAGGATGTGCTCCTGCTCCGATTCGTGGATGACCTTTCTCCGAAAGAGATTGCTGAAGTGCTCGACAAGAGCGAAGGGTCAGTCCGCATCATCCAGCATCGCGCCGTTGAAGCTCTCAAAAAGAAACTCACTACCTAGTATGGAAGAACGAATTGCTAACATCTTAAAACAGTTCAGCGCGATCGAACCCCGGAACTCCTATATGGAGCGTTCCAAAGGGATTATTTTGGCTTCGCGCCAGGAGGTTCATGAGGAGGTGTCCCGCGTCCATTTTTGGAGCGGCATGCGTCTGGGAATCGCTATCTCAATGGCGAGCCTTGTGCTGGTGGCGCTCGTCGGAGGCTTCTCGTATTACCAGGACCAGACTGTTGCGTCACTCAATGAAAAAGCGCTCGCCATGGAGGCGATTGATGCTTCTGCGCAGTTCAATCTTCAAATAAGTGATGCCGGCTATTACACCGAATCAGCGGCGCGCGTTTCAATGGCGCTTGATGAAATCTCTGGCTGCAATGAGCTTGGCGGCTGCGTTACTCCAACACCCTAATGAAACGCCTCCTCTCCTTCATTGCCGCCCTACTCATCCTTGCCCCGCTTTCCGGCGGGTTTGTTCGCGCTGCTGAGACAACCACCCCTTCCGCCGTGCCCGTTCAATCTGACGCGGAGACCCGCCGTGCGGTGCTTATCAAGCTTTTCCAGCTCACTGAGATGGAGGTGGACGATCTCACGGCCCGTTTCGTCAATGTGGAACGCCCAGTAAGTGATCCGGAGTTGTTGCTCGCCTATGACACGCTCACCCAGGATTTTGAAGACTATCTTGATCTTATTGAGAGCCGCCTTAAGGAGCTTGGCTCAAGCTATGTCACCGCTGAGGGCGTCCGGGTAACGGCTGATAATTTCAAAAAGTGGCGCGAGGCGGTGTATGATCCAGGCATCCGGGAGGCGTTCGACTTTATCATCCTCCAGCAGGGCAGCAGCATTCTTTCGGTCGCTGAAGCTCGTTATGAAAAGATAGTGGCTGACGTGACAAAGCTTAAGGCTTCGGGAGACATTGGAAGAACCGAGGGACTCGAAAAGCTTCTCGTGGAGGCGGGCGCAAAGCTCCGCGAAGCGCGTCTGCTTCGCGATAAGGGCTATAATCTGTTCGTCGTCGGCTTTAGGGCCAGCCATGATGAGCTTTCGGATAAGTTCGAGCGCATCAAGCGCCAGATGGTCCGCTCTTCGAGTAACGCGCCTCTCGCTGCTTCAGTGGTAGATACGGAGACCACGACCGTGATAGCGGGACAGCCCCAAGCCACCTCGAGCGCCCTTGATGTCACAAAAGAAACGGTGCAGACCTTAATGAAGCGCTCAGTCGGCGAGATTGCCGCCACCTACAAGATCTTCCTTCAGATGCGTGACCTGGTCTATCAAAAGTAGGCCGCGGTGCGCCGGAAGGAAGATAGTCTCGTAAACACGAAAAAACGGCATGTGAGGTGCCGTTTTTTCGTTCTCCGCCGTAGCATTATTATCTTGTCTCTACGAGCCGGGGTGGGGTATACTGTCAAAACACCTATATATGGCAACTTTCACCAAGAATATCTTCTGGACCATCACAACCCTCGTTTTCATCGCTGTTGTTTTTTCATTTTTGATAACGCCTTCCGCTACTACTGACACTTTTTCGATCAATCAGCTCGCGGACAGAATAAACACCGGCGAAGTGGCCAAGATTGTTATCAACGGCAATGATCTGGCGATAACGCTTAAAGACGGCACTGAGGCGACGGCAAAAAAAGAGTTCGAGGCGGGGCTCTCTGAAACGCTTAAGAACTATGGAGTGAGTTCGATAGCGCTTAAAGATGTCGAGGTGCAGGTTGAGGAGGAGTCGGGCGGCCGCTTCTGGGCGGGCCTGCTTATCCCCGTCCTCTTACCGCTGTTCATCTTCCTCTTTTTCTTCTGGATAATGTTCCGCGGCGCCAAGGGCGGCCAGAATCAGGTGATGAACTTCGGTCGCTCGAGCATCAAGATGTCGGCTCCGGTCGGCACCAAAGTGACGTTCAAGGATGTTGCCGGTCTGCGCGAGCCGAAGCAGGAGCTCGAAGAGATTGTGGACTTCCTCAAGAGCCCAAAGAAGTTTTTAGACATGGGCGCGAAGATCCCGCGTGGTGTGCTGCTGATGGGTGGCCCTGGGAGCGGCAAAACGCTCTTGGCCCGCGCTGTATCAGGGGAAAGTGGTGTCCCCTTCTTCCACGTCTCCGCCTCTGAGTTCGTTGAAATGTTCGTCGGTGTCGGTGCCTCCCGTATTCGCGACGCCTTCTTAACCGCCAAGCGCGCCGCTCCTTCTATATTGTTCATCGACGAGATCGACGCGATCGGCCGTCAGCGCGGCACCGGCGTCGGAGGTGGCCATGATGAGCGGGAGCAGACTTTGAACCAGATTCTCGTGGAGATGGATGGCTTCGAGCGCGACACGCAGGTTATCGTCCTGGCCGCCACCAACCGCCCCGACGTCCTCGACTCCGCCCTGCTTCGCCCAGGTCGCTTTGATCGCCGCGTCTTCTTGGACTTGCCGGACATCAAAGAGCGTCAGGGCATCTTGGAGATCCACGCGCGCAACAAGCCACTTGAAAAAGATGTCGACCTTCGCAAGGTTGCCGTCCGCACACCTGGCTTTTCTGGCGCCGATCTTGAGAACCTTCTCAACGAGGCGGCCATCTTCGCCGCGCGCGCCAATCGCAAGACGATAACTCAGAACGACATCTTCGGCTCGATTGAAAAGGTTATTCTCGGTCCAGAACGCAAAGGACGCGCTATTTCTGACCATGAGCGCAAGGTGACCGCGTTCCACGAGGCTGGCCACGCGCTCGTCGCCACTTCCCTTGCCGATGCTGACCCGGTGCACAAAGTCTCGATCATTAGCCGTGGTCGTGCTGGCGGTTACACGATGAAGCTTCCCCTTGATGAGAACCGTCTCGAAACGAAGAAGCAGTTTATGGCCGACCTTGCGACGATGATGGGCGGATTTGCCTCCGAGCAGATCGTCTTCAAAGACGTGACGACTGGCGCCTCGAATGACCTGAAAGAGGCAACGGCGCTCGCCCGCCGACTCGTGACCAAGTACGGTATGAGCGAGGCGATCGGTCCCGTGACGTTCGGCGAAGGCGGTGAGTCGGTCTTCCTCGGTCGCGAGATAACCAATGAGCGTCACTCATCTGAGGCGGTCTTGGCTCAGATAGATAAAGAGGTCTCTGGTTTCTTACACGCCGCCCATGAGACGGCTAAAAAGGTCATCAACACCCGTCGCAAGGTCCTGGACGCTATCGCTGCTGAGCTGCTGGTGAAGGAGACGCTTGAACAAGAGGAGTTCAACGCCATCATCAAGCCGTTTGGCCTGAAGCCGCTCGCGATATAGGGGAAGTGAGATAAAGCAACGCCCGCCCCCGCAGGGGCGGGCGTTGCTTTGCGAATATATGAATAGGGTGTTATTTTGGTATTACGCGCCTATAGTTTAACGGTAAAACTCGAATCTTATACATTCGTGTCCTTGGTTCGACTCCAAGTGGGCGCACACGAATTTTGCCCGAGAGGTGAAGCGATTGGGCAAAATTCCCTGCCTGCCGGCAGGCAGGAGTGCCCGCCACCCGCCAAAGGCGGGTGAATCGGTAGGGCGTCAAAACTATAGTTTCGCTTCAATATTCTAGGCGCACTTAGCTCAGTGGTAGAGCATCTCGTTTACATCGAGAGGGTCGAGGGTTCGATCCCCCCAGTGCGCACTAATAGAAATCGGACATCTGTGGTATACTACTAAGTAGTATATTACTATCTAGTCCGATTATGAAAGAAGAAGAACGGAACGCTGCTATCAAATTGCGTAGAGAGGGCTGGTCTATGGGAGAAATCTCCAAGAAAATTGGCGTTGCCAAAAGTAGTGTGAGTCTTTGGGTCGGAGATATCCAGTTAACTCAGGGACAGAGGAACCAACTCTCGCTCAACGGGCGCAGTAGAGATTCGATAGAAAAGCGCAGAACTGCACGTTTAAAAAATGAAAGTGCAAAGCGTGATGTTATTCTCGGCGCTGCTCAGAAGGAGGTATCTCGCCTTACCGAAAGAGAGTTGTGGCTTATGGGCGTGATGTTGTATTGGGCTGAAGGTGGTAAGACGCAGAGAACGGTGCGATTTTCGAATAGCGACCCCGATATGATAAAAATCATGATGGCGTTCTTTAGGAGAGTGTGTAAAGTTCCAGAATCAAAGTTCAGGGGCTCTCTCCATATTCATCCGCATCTTGATTACAAAAAAGCAGAGCGGCACTGGTCGTCCGTTGCCGGTATCCCCTTGCGGCAGTTTTATAAAACGTATCGGAAAATGAATATTGCCAGCAAGCACAAACGGGACAATATTCCCCTTGGGACATTCGATATTTATATCTGTAGCGTCGAGCTTTTTCTTAAAATCTCTGGCTGGGCGCGTGGTATTTTCAGATCTTATTAATTGGCCGGGGGTTCAACTCCCTCAGAGCGCACACAATATCAAAATGTCTATGCGCGGCACCTCGAAAGGTGCCGCGCGCGAATGTCGTCCCCTCCTATCGCTTTTTGAAATAGAGCGAGTGGAAGAGGACGAGGTTGAGAGCCAGAGCCCCGAGGCCGAACAACGCGATGAAGCGTTGTGACCCCAGAACCGGGCTGATAAGTTGCCAGACGCAGAGAACCGCGAGCCCCATGGCAATCGGGGCGGCGATCACCTGGCGTGGCGTCAGACGCAGCATGGAGAGTCCTCCTACTCGCCCAGGGAGAGGGCGTAGAGCGTGTCGAGCACCGAGATCGTCGCGCGTGCTGCGAGGCGTGCACCGAAGAGGATCTGCCCGAAAGCAGGACCTCCGCCGGTCGAGATGAGCTCGATTGATGCCTTGCGCATCCACTGCGCATGTTCCTCGTCGTCCACGCTGATGTGCTCGACGAGGTACGCGATGTCCGCACCGGCTTGCCTGAATTGGTCGATGACGGACGTGAAGAGCGCGGGGACGAGCGACTCGCTCGCCAGGATCCACCCCGCGATCTGCGGCTCGGTAAGCAGTGGCGTGATGTCGGTCATCGCGCTCGCATACCCGCCGAGCCGCGTCCGGCTCGGGATCAGCCCGGGCTGGAGCCCGAGGCTCATCACAAACTGCCGGCAGAGCGTGACGTGCGAGCGCAGAGCGTCTACTCCCGCCTCGCAGCGGAGGTTGGCGTCGAGCGCCTGCCGCAGGCGCGGATTGTTCACACGGTCGCGCATCGTCGCGAGCATCGGGACCCAGACGACCGAGTCCCCCCACTGGGTGAGAGCGAACTCGCAGAGCAAGGAGCGGCTCAGCCTCTGCCCACCCGCCGGGTGTCCGCAGATCGCCTCCCGTGCCTCGCCGAGTTCGTTGTCCAACTGTCCGATCATTTGCTTCGTGTCCACGAGTATCTCCGTGATGGTTTTTCTAGTTTCGTCAGAATAAAAACGCCGCTCAAAGAGCGGGCGCTGCCAATGTTTATTGAAAAACCTTAAGCACCGCTCACTCCTTGAGAGTTGAACGGGCCCGCCATGATTGAAGCTGAATTTGAGAAAGGAGAGATTTCATAAGTTAGATTCCACGCGCGACGACTCGGTCGTCGCGCGTGGGGCGGTCCAGTGGACCGAGTGTTGTTGCTGGGGTGGTTCATCACCACCCCCGCCTGGGAGCTGTCAGGCGGTCGAGCTCGACCCTGAGCTCCTCTCCACCTCTGCAGCGCGTCGCGTATGGGAACGCGGCGAGTAGGGGCGGAAGGAACTCCGGAGCCAGCGCGTCGTTCCAGTCCGCGTCGGCAAGGAAAATGGTTTTCCCCCCGATGCGATTGACGTTGGCGATCAGAGTACGACTCGTGACCGCCGCGACTTCGCGAAGGTGGAAGACGATACGCGTCGGGTCGATGACGCCCCCGTGTCTCTTCGCGAGTGTGGCGAGACTACTCGGGTCAGCAATCCTGACGTGGAGTCCGACCGTGCCCGCTTCCCGTCCGAGATGCGTCACCCAATCCGCTTTAGGATTGTTGGCGATCGCGACGAGCGTGCCGATGATCTTCATTTGTGCCTCGAAGTAGCCAGCACCCTACCTATGGTTGGAGTCGCGTTGTGTGCTGGTGATTAAATGATCCAATCATCAGAACACAACACCCACCTGCTAATTCGTTAATCCCCAATTCTTCTATTGTATAGTGTACTAGTACATAGATACACGAGAGAGGAGGAGGGCCAGGTCTTTCCTCGTGACGCACTCAGGTAGTTATTACTTACTTCTTGGCGCCAGCGAGACGAAGCATTTCACGGAATCCGCCGGAGGTACCTGCGAGAGCTTTTGCTCCCCGCGCTACGGTTGCGATACTAATGTGGAGATCCATGCCAATCGCGCGGTGCGACTCCCCCTTCGCTAAGTGCTTTACGATTTGCCAACGAGCGCTCATCTCGCGAAGTTCGGCCGGCGTAAGGATATCGCTCAACACTTTCTTAAGCATTCCCGGTTCCTGGGTCGCCTTTTCAAGTAAGCCAACAAGCTCACTCATCTCCCGCTCCCCTACCTTCGCATTTGGATTTCTCATATACGGTCCATTGTATAGTGTACTAGTACACTAGGTCAAGTCCGTCGTGGATACCCTCGCCTGACAATCATAATTCTCCTGAGAATAAGATCGACCCCGGCGCGCGTTCACGCCGGGGTCGCGGTGTCGCTTGCGCGACTTTTGCCGAGAACTAGTTGCCGGGCGCGAGGAGCTGCCCGTACACCTCGTCATACACTGCCCGAGGGGTTTCTCCGTGCGGAGCGTTCGGGTCGAGATTACTCGTCCCTTCGCCCGCCATCGCCTTTGCGAGCCGCAAACTTCCCGCCTCCCGTCTCTTGTGCTCTCGATGGTAACGCCGCTTCTTCATCTGAGCCTCCATCCATTCCGCAATGAATTAGGACACTCTGGAGTAGAGTGTCTGTATGAAACAATCGAAAAAAATTGATAAAGTAGAACGTTTCGAAATCAGTATTCTTTTGGAGAAAAAGTACTCACATCGGGCCA
>Ga0163152_10006249_pt1 | contig 13523 bp, 28 predicted proteins | sample OliLakLV19MP8IB2_FD_148635 | JGI IMG/M metagenome (GOLD analysis project Ga0163152, IMG submission 148635) | Freshwater microbial mat bacterial communities from Lake Vanda, McMurdo Dry Valleys, Antarctica - Oligotrophic Lake LV.19.MP8.IB-2 | ecosystem: Environmental > Aquatic > Freshwater >... | reverse complement strand
TCCTTGCTGTCTTTCAGGATGCGCCCAGATGGCACGGTCGCCCAACTGCCGGGGAACGGCCACCGGTACCCGTTCCTCGTGTGGAAGTCGGGGCGGATAACCTTCCAACATTCGATGTGGAGTTTCCGCCCGCTCATGGTTTGGCTGCTTCTGTGCGGTGACCGCTGCCAGCGGCCGAAACGGGGACGTTGATGGCGCCCCGCAAGTCGGCGCCCTCCAGGTTGGCGTCCTCCAGGTTGGCGTGCTGCAGGTTGGCGTGCTGCAAGTTGGCACCCCACAAGTTGGCGTGCTGCAGGTTGGCGTCCTCCAGGTTGGCGTGCTGCAAGTTGGCGCTCCACAGGTCGGCGCCCCGCAGGTCGGCGTCCCACAGGATGGTGCCCCGCAAGTCGGCAACCTCCAGGTTGGCGTGCTGCAAGTTGGCGCCCCGCAGGTTGGCAACCTCCAGGTTGGCGTCGTACAGGTTGGCATCCCGCAGGTTGGCGCCCCACAGGTTGGCGCCCTCCAGGTTGGCGTGCTGCAAGTTGGCGTCCTCCAGGTTGGCGTGCTGCAGGTTGGCGTCCTCCAGGTTGGCGTGCTGCAAGTCGGCGCCCGACAGGTCGGCGCCCGACAGGTCGGCGCCCGACAGGTCGGCGCGCTCCAGGTCGGCTCCCCGCAGGTCGGCTCCCCGCAGGTCGGCGCCCCGCAAGTCGGCGCCCGACAGGAACCCTGCACGGGCCAACGCTGGCGGATCGAGCACGTCAAGCACAAAAGCGCGCCGCACCCTCATCTTGTGTTCGTCCTCACCCAAGACGTCTCGGCGGTAATAGCCGACGTGCAGAGCGGCGATCGCAGGCATCCCGCCCGACGCCGCGCCCCGCCACGTTTTTGCGAGGCAAAGGCCGTCTCCGTCTTGTCTCGGGCACGCATCCTTGCTGTCTTTCAGGATGCGCCCAGATGGCACGGTCGCCCAACTGCCGGGGAACGGCCACCGGTACCCGTTCCTCGTGTGGAAGTCGGGGCGGATAACCTTCCAACATTCGATGTGGAGTTTCATTACAGGTCTACTCTCATTAGGGGACGAACCGAAACGTTCCCGCCACCGTGGGCGATTTGTGACTGGACGACACGAGCAGCGTTCTCAATGGAGTCGTCGCCCTCCAACTCGTTCTTAGGAACGCATACTACCATGACGTACGCATAGTTTTCCATTAATACTTCGATTCATGAAGGGAGCATGTATCTCTGTCGTGACACAGATCGCCATGGTCATTGAAATAACCTGTACAGCCATTGAACCGCTCGATAAGGGGCCATACGACCTCGTCGAGAATCTCACGGGCCATACTGTGAGCGTCCATCGCTGCAAACTTCTCACCCTGGATTTCTTCGTTCCAGGGGACGATTAGCTCAGCGATCCTGTTCTCTAGCTCTTTTTTGTCGGTCATGTTAGCTCAGCGTCATCACTTGTTGACATTGGCGAGCGCCTCCTGTATGGCTTCGGTCGAGGCCTGTAGTAGATTTTCCAAAACCGCAGTGCCTTGGAAGTAAATGGTTGTGTTGCGTCCGAACGTCACTGCAACACAGCCCCTGTCAACAAGGTTGAGGACTTTCACTTCAGCCTCTTCGTCCACGTGAACACGAGTGTCGGTCCACGTCAATTCCGGCTCATAGGTATCCGAAAAGGTGCTGAGATAGATACGCACATGGGGCGTATCCTTGAACGACTTATTGTCGATGGCGGCCATATTATTGATTCTCCTCGTAGTTCTCATCCCAAAATCCAAAGATGCTGGGTGTCACGGTTCTGTGTTGTGTCCCGACAAAAACGTGGTTTCGCTCTCCGGCGCTCCTGAGACAGTCATCACACACGTTGATTTGCAGGAACAGGTTGATCGTCACTGGATCGAACAGGGTCGATCCGTAGTTTCCGCGACTCGTAAACATTGTCGCTGCGTAAGGCCCGTGACTGTCCACTTCGCTAGGGAAGGCGGGCTCCAATACTTTGCTACACACAATACAAGGCAAAATGTCGAACTGATCGCTGAAATCGCTCATTTGCCGATCACCACGGCACCCATGCCACCACTCACCAACATGATGCAGGCATCGAATTCGTCGCCGAAGCTGACAGTGCGCCCTTGCGCCTTGAAGCGGGCGACCGAATCGGCCGCAGCGCCGACACAACGCGCCCGCTCGTCAGCAGTGGGCGTATGTACTCTCACCAACGTTGGTTTTGTCGAAGGCGGCGGCGGCGAATCGTCGGGCGGATTGACCGCGTTGATGATCAGGCCGAAGATCATCGCCAAACCCAGGACGAGCCAGAAGATAGCCCATCCTGGGCTCATTGGCTTTTTGGGGGCGCTCATGACTGACCCGCCACGATGCGCAGCACTGCAATGGCTTGATCCTTGGTCAGCACAAGCCGCTCGATGCGAACCGTGCCGTCCGTTTGTACTTCGCCGCGGTTGTAATCGGCGTCGGAGAAGTCACCGTCTCGGCCGGGCTTGACGCCGGGCACGCTGGCAGCCAGTTCAGCCAGTGTCGACGTTCGCACGTCGAGACGTGCCCGGTGCTCGGCGACGGCGGCCATGGCCTCGGCGTGGTAGCTCACCGCGTGAGCGAGCAGGCGCTTGTTGATGTTGCGACCGAGTACCTCGCTCGGGCGAGTGGGGTTCATGTTGATCCCGATGCGGAAACGATTGATCCTGTTGTCGTTCTTGTATCGGTCGACGTTGACGTACACGTCGCTCTCGGCGTAGCCCTGCCTGACTTGATCTTGCGAGTCGCCGTACCAAAACTTTGGTGCGCTCATGGTGGCATGGAGCTTGCCCTTGTCGGGTCCGTAGGTGATGGTGCCGATATAGACTCGGGCGCCAGCGTCATGCACCATCTCGAAGCGGTCATGGCGATGATCGTTGTCGATGTTGGGGATCACTTCGACGGACCACTCGGGCAAGTGTGCCGAGATGGCGGTGACGTGGCCAAGTGTCTCGTTGCGTACTGTCGTGCTCATCATACTTGTACCTCTGTGTGTAGTAATAGGTCGAACATTTCGTCTCGTGTGATAAACTCGTGGGCGTGAGCCGTGAAGATGCCAGAAATCATCGGACTACAGATCTGGGCCTTTACCTTCTGATTGAGCTTCTTGACCATGATGGGGTCCATTTATTCCTCTCCAAAGTATTTTGCATAGCATTTAGATCCCATGCCACGCTCCACTGATTGTTCTAGCTCTAACGCCCGATTACACATGGAGCAATGCGACGTCAGCGCACCGTAGGCCTCAGCCGCAGTAATCGGATCAGCGAGAATCGCTGCGAGCTGAGTCTCGATCTTACCATTGTACCTCTCGCCAGGACGTTGGGACCCGTACTTCTGACCCTCGCCGTACACTGCGGCATCCTCTACAAAGATCCACCCGTCCCACTTATTCTTGGCCCGTTTAACCCACACTCTCAGTCTCGTGTCTCCACCAGGGACGGCGTATCGTCCCGCCGGGATGGTCCACAAATCCAGCCCACTAGCTGAATTATTATTTTTCGGGGGGGCAGGAAGGTCTTTCTTGGGTGCAGCGAAGTAGAGCGTACTGCCCCAATCATCACGGTCGAACAGGGCACCAAGCACAACCGGCCTGAATGTCCCGTCGGACTTACGAACCTGTACTTCGTCGCCAACGGCTACCTTTATAGCCTTGGGGACAATTACTACGAACTGGTCGGAGCCAGGAAGTTTCTTCCAGCGAGGATGACGTTTCCATTCGTCGTCGACAGTGTCAGTCTTTACAGTGGACCGAGCCGGGCCGTTGTTCTGCCGCAAACGAGTCGTCTCGCCGACACCACCCAGACCGGGGATAAAGCCGTCGCACATCGAACAAGTGCCACCGAAATCGGGATCTTCCCCGGTCCCGTTACATACGGTGCAATCTTGCATTAGCGCTCCAAATCATATATCAGCGTCAAATCGTCGCGTTCGAAGTTTGTCCATTGCTGCACTGTTGTAGGATCGGCCATGAGTAGAGCGCCACAATCGAAGCAATAGAACCGTAGCGCTTCGACGACGCCCCCTTCTGCGTTGTCGAGTGTGTTGAGTAGATCTAGAGCGACAGCGTGCCCGCAATGATGTGTCATTGGATTCGCAAACCTTTCGTGTTCGTGGGGTGATGGTTGACGTGATCGTGGGTCATGAGGCGAACGACCAACGAAGAAGGTCGCTGGCTGTTGAGTCATAGTCCTCGTCGAACTCTGCATCGTCGTAGTAGAACTGTGCAGCGTCATGGTCGGGATGGTTGGCCGACTCAGTGATATGGGCAATCATGTGATCCCTGTAGTCGAATACCACAGGAAGTACGAGGTCATGATTCAAGGCCACGGCGAATCGGTGATGGCCGTTGCCGAAGTACACTCGGCCATCGCTGAACTGGATACATGCAGGAGCTTGAATCCCGTCATACCTGCAAGAGTCGATGAAATGATCCGTACAGTGTTCGTACTTGGATTCCATCAGGCCATCCCAATCCATGCCGCAACAGTCGACAGAAGCCCAATCCTTCGTGTTCCCGTTGTTCACGAGATCTCTCGGGTACAGGAAGAGGGGTAGTTGCGTTCCGATCTCAAACATTGCTTGCCCCCAGGCTTGGTGATGCTCGCCGCTCGATCCAGTCGAGCCAGAAGTAATCGAGGCGCACTACGTGTCCACGGTCGCCGTGAGCTATTGGATGGGCACCGTTCTGGAACCTTTCCCACTCTCGCTCGCTGATCCTCGTGCCACAGATGAGACAGATGGGGAGCTTCATGCCGTGTGCTCCGTTTTCAGGCTACGCAGGAAGTCGATGACGGGCTCCCAGGATGTCGTGTCATTGTCGTTCAGGTTAATCAGGTGTTGCTCGACATTGTCGCCTGCTCTGTCCTCATCGAAACGCACCTGCATCCAATCGGGGGCCAGCGGGCCGAGTGTCGTTGCCGACAAGAAACCATCAGGACATCCAACGCTTGGAACTGCCTCGACTGCTTCGCCGTCCTCTTCCATGATGCCGCACTCAACGGCATACACACCAAGACAGCAATAGCCACGGCGGTCGTGCAGTGCGCCAATTGTCTTTCTGTACTTGCCTGCTTCGAGGATGTCGGCCAGTTCGTCGGGCGACAGTTCCTTCGTGGGTTGCATAGTCATGTTCGTGTCCTTTTTGTGTGGTATTCGTCGAGGCCTCTATATTGTATCAGGCCATGTCAAGGGGGGACTACGTCCCCTACCAGGATGCACGTCGCAGGAAGAACTCTGCGTCATTGTTCGCACGTTCCCAACGCGACCAATCGTCGGGCCATGAGCCGTCGAAGTCAAACGCCGCCATTCCGTGCCGTGCCTCGGCACGCAAGGCGATGGCCGTCTCTGCGGCCTGAGCCTTCCTGTGTGCGTTCTCCGCTCGTGTGAGGCGAGTCTTGAGTCGTCGATACGTTGCTTGATCCATGCCGCCATCATTGCATGACGAGAGGTAGGCAGCGTCGCTTTCGTCACTCGTGTGTTCGTAGTGCTCCTTCATGTCAGATCCTTCCGTCTCGGTTCAATTCATCGTCGCCGTCGTCTCGCAGGTAGCGTGTGACTTCAATCTTCTCCAGCATTGCCAGCCAAGCTTTATCGCCTTCCAATTGTGCTTCGGGGGATACTTTGATTACAGGGGATTCGCAGGCGAATCGGCGTGCGTGCTCACGGTTACGGATGGCGTCCTTGATGACCCTGGTCGCTCCACCGTAGTGAACAACCGCTTCGGAACCCCCGTATCGACCATCGTTCTGGCGATGGGCCGTTACAGCGGAACGGGCCTCGCTGGCAGAAAGGATCGCTTGCCGTTGTATTGCACGAATTAGGCGGGGCAAATTGGTATTCATGATGATTGACTCCTGAGTAAACGGATGATCTCACGCTTGGTATATCCGAAGAACGTGCGATGGCATAGGTGTCCGGCGCTGTCCGACCACCAAGCGGTGTAAGAACCGCTCGGGAAGTTGCGTTCGATCGTGTTGTAGGTCAACATGTGTCCTCTTTTAGTGGTTGCTTTCATGTGACGACAGGAATTGGACAAACTGGCGAAATTGCGGGTCGTTCTCTGCCTTCATGGTGTCGAAGATCCGACCAAGATGTTCGTCGATCTCATGACCGGGGCATCCGAACTTGTGTGGCGCACGGCCACAAACCTTGCACAAACTACTCATTAGGCACCGTCTCTTTCTGCTCCGAAATTATTTATGTTCGGGGCGGTACACTGTAGTTATTTTACTTTACCACATCTCGTCTTAGCCCTTGACGCAAACCTGCCCCGATTGAGTGAGCACCAAAGCACACGGTTCGATCCTCGTTACAGGGACATAATCGGGAGGATTGTCCCGTTGTACCGCCATGCACAACAGCAGTAGCAGTGTCACGATCATAAGAGCGATATAGCCTCTCATATATATCAATCCCATCCGTGGACAGAGCGGAAAATGGTCCAGGAGCGTTTACAGGCCTTAACTGCCTGTGCGGGGGTCTTGGCCTCGATTTCGTCCAGGTATCGGACCAGATCGGCGTCGGTATAGCATTCGTCGATGTTGGAGCAAGATCCCCCTCCAACCGTCGGATCGTTCCTTACAGCCTCAACTCGTCGGTCAGTCATTTCGTACCCTTTCGTTGTATTTAAGGGGCGTGCTGGGAAATCTTTAGAGGGTCAATATAACGTCGCTCCGCAGCGTCCAGTATTGCGACTAGGGGCGTCAAACGAAGAACTGGCACCCGACGAAGAACTGGCCTATCGAGCACTGCGTACATATCAGAAACCTCCAAGGATTGTGGACAGTGGCGTTGGTTGACCCCAAGCGTCGATCCCGACATCGCACTGGCGACCCCGGTACGCTACAGAACTATGGACGTGACCGTGAAGGAGCACCATCCCTCCTCCGTCATCCACCGGCCTCCACCCAGGGAAACGATCCTCCTCACGAGAATCCCCCGTGTACGGGAAATGGCACATCAGAAAGTCTTGCCCCTCAAAGTTATGCACCACTTGGGGCGGCATAAGTTGTAGGCCAGCCGCTACGTACAGTTCGACCTTTGCAGCGTAATTCTTCTGGTCCACAAACATCGGATGCACGTCGTCATGGTTGCCGGGGATCAAGAACTTGGTTCCGTTGAGCAGTTTGACCAGCTCCAGAGAAACCCGGCGGATACCCATACAGATGTCACCGATGATCCACACTGTGTCATGGGGGCCAACAACAGCGTTCCACCGGCTGACAAGCGCAGCATCATGCTCGTCCACAGTCTCGACACCGAGAAGCCCACGCCGGTCGGTGTAGTCGAGAATGGACTTGTGCATGAAATGCAGGTCAGACGTCACAAACTCAGGCGTAGTCATTATAGAAACCTTCCTCGTCGTGCGCGTCTACTCGGGCGAAACCTTCACCCAAAGACTCTCCAACCTCAGAAACGATCACGCCGTCACGAACGATGGTATCTACAGCGTAGAACTCTACGGTAAACACTTCGGTCATCCAACAGCGACTAACGAAGCGGCGGCGATTCGTGGGGACAACAAACACTCGGTAGCCAGTGTTGCTGTACTCGGCGTAGCGTACTTCTTCCCGAAGCTCACGGTCGAAACCGTCACGGATCAGCTCAGCCTCAGGAAGAACCGTCAGATGTGTTCCGGGGCGTGAAACCAAGCCCCGCACCACTAAAGAACCGTCTCGTAGTTCCATATCAATCAACCCTCTCCTTTGGACATTTGGGCTCGACCTCGAAATACTCCTCTCACGAACGGTGGTGGCCGACTCGCCGGTCATAGTCTCGCCCGCCGCCACCAATCTCAGTGGCATGGAAGTACCAAGCACGGTTATCGTCCATTCCCACTCGACATTCCCACATACGGGATGCGGGGGCATTGAGACGTTGTTTGATGTAGCTGGCATCCGTGCCGATCGCTGTCCCAGAATCATCGGCTGCGAAATACCAGACGGTACCTTCCCGAATGTTCACTTCGAGATATGCCTCAAGCCATTGAGCGTCGTGCCACAAGTCACTGTGGTAGCGGGTCAAGATCGGCGTGGCGAGCTTCACCAGCTCACCGAACGTCAGTGACTTGATCGAGCTAGCCAGCTCCTCGAAAGTTCCCCATCCGACCAGTCGTTCCGTGATTGTGTTCATTAGTGAGTTCCTGCCTTTCGTTGTGTTTTGCGTGCTTAGCATGTCACAAATCTTTCAGTTGCTCAATCAGAGCGTTGACGACGGTTTCACCCGATGGGACATCACCAGGAAGGTTCCAGAACTCCACAAAGTGGCTTTCTCCTTAATTGCTTTGTAGCAGCGTTTAATGAGATACCGGCCCCTCCCCTATATATGGGTTTGTTAGGCCGATATCCGATAAACGTTCTACATAGCCCCATTATTTATGATTTACTGTTGCCAGTAAATCTTCGGGGCGGCATAATTAAAGCCTCCGATCTCGAAATGGACTCTATTTGCCCCGTCAGCTAGGAAACTCTTGTTAGCGGGTGACCTTGGGGGTCGGCCCGACCTTCGCCAAGGTACGAAGGTGCTTCGCCCATGCCGAACGGTCTTCGGAAACGTGACCCGTCGCCTTGGGGCCGGTGAGCTGCGGCCAAACAGCCGGGATGATGGTGACGCACTTTGCGCGTTCCTTTGCCATATCTACTTGCCTCCGTTGTTGTTGTTGTAGTCTTGGCAGACGACACACAAACGCTTGTGTCGGTCGTGCTGCTGCTCGTCGGTCATTTCGGGCGATGCCATCGCCTCGGCGTGGTCCAGTTCGGCAACAACTCTCGCCTCGTCGTAGTGAGCTTCTGTCGGCACAAAGGTGCCTTTGTGGAACTGCACGAACCCTGGTCCGCACATAAGCACTTTCTGAGCTTCTGTCGGCACAAAGGTGCCTTTGTGATGTGCGGCAATCGAGACGCACCGGAAGCTGCAGGCGGCAGCGACACCACGGCCGCTCCACGGGTTCGCCAACAAGGAAAGATCCTTGCCACAATTCTGGCATCTCATTTTCGTACCCTTTCGTTATATTTCAGGGGCGTGCTTGGAAATCTTTTCGTAGGCATACCAGGGATCGAACCTGGGCCACACTAAAGTGCAGTGTTACCGTCACATGCCTAAAAACGGCTATGCCGCAAATCCTTCAGAAACCGTACCCACGAACCATGTTCCGAGTATTGGCGAAACATTCCAGGATATCCGGGTCGATCTCGTCCATCTCCCGTGACCATGAACGGGGTGACACAGGCTTGGACACTACTTTGACTTTCGCTTTCTCGGACATTTTATGAACCTTTCTTGGTTGGACGATAAACAATGCTGGACGGGGCAGAAAGCGACTCTTCGTAAAGGATCGCATTGCACAAATCCTCGAAATACTCGGCGCCTTCAAGAAGCTTTCGATTCTTGGTGGTACGGGTCGCTTCGGCCCGCAACTGATCGTGAAATACTCAGCGGTTGGCCCAGAAATTGTGCATCGACTCAATGGCGTTGAGAGCGTTGCCCAAAAGCTTGTACTGCCACTCGGGGCGACCGTCGATGCGCCAGTAAACTTCTCCGTCGAGCACAACCGGAACCACTTCGTGTCCCTTGTAAGCCCAGTAATCTTGGCCCGATACGTCATAACGCTGTTCTGGTTGTTCTGGTTGCATAAACCCTCCTAAAGTCCAAAGGAATCGCTATATAGGCAGCAACTCCCCTCCGTTGTTAGTCCACATAAACTGTCTATTGCGAAAAAGCTTATGCGGCATATTACAGAAACTTCTATGTGGGGACCAAGGTGGACTAGTCATATGAGCCACGAAGCTGTACCAATCTGTACACTTCGTGGCTCATATGACTAGCCCCATAAAGGGGCCAGTCAGTCCGGCAAGTCAGGCCGAAACCTTGTTGACTCGGGTCACAAGACCGTGCTCCGAGCACAAGTCGTTGTAAAGGGCGGAGTTGAAGTTGTCCGGACGGGAAAGCTCCGGTTTGCCGTTCGGGCGGAAGGCGGCGCCGACAAAGGTCTTGTCCGCTTCCCACGGGCGCTTGTCGCTCGGGAAACTCGGCACGGACCCGTCGTGGGTATAGCCCACGAACATCAGGATCATGTCACGATCCGAATATTCTTTCGGGGCTTCTCGGGTAGAAACTTTCGGCGTGAGCACCTTGACCACGGTGACCCTGGAAACCTTCTTCGGCTTGCCCTTCTTGCCCTTGGGCTTGGTGGCGGCCTTGTAGGCACGGGTAGCGGTCGTCGTGCTCTGGTCCGGATCGAACATCCCGAGACGGACGGCGATCTGTTCGGCGCCCCATGTCGTGATGATGTCCTTCTTCTGAGCCTGCAGTTCCAGGTTTCGGACTGCCCTGGCGATACCGGGGCTGTCGTTCGCCTTGAACGCATTGTCGAAAGCGTCGAGGTATTTCTTGGTTCCCATCGAGTTATACTCCTCGTTTGTAGTGTTGGATTATTGCTGGGAGTCGTCGAATAGGGAGTCGAACCCTAAACTACGGATCTAGAAATACTCCGCATTTGTTTATTGGGGAAAGAGTATAGTGAGTCCCGGTAGGTAAGACCGGACAGGCGATCAGTGGCAGTTTCACCCTAATTGCTAACCTGTGGCAGGCTAGGTCAAGAGTGAGGTCGCCCTCACGCCGGATCTGGAAAGTCCCTGTAGTTTGGGACTCACTATACAGATTCCTAATCAGTTTCTCGCAGCTCCGAACTGGACACTTCCTGACCAATTCCCGCCAGACTCAGCGTACCTGCCGAACCTATAGAAGGCGTGTCCTGGTAGTTGGTGCTACCCAGTAGGGGTTCTTTGATCCCCTGATTGTATGGTGGGGCCTAGTGTATCGGTAGTTCTAATGTCTCTACCGCTCTATGGCATCCCTTGCCCTAGTACCCATTAGTCGCTTAAGGTTATTGTAGGGTCATCGGTCTGCGTTTATAGCAGCCCTCGGCTACTCAACCGTGGCAGTGTATGGGCACCTCCCCTGGTTCTTTTGTACCTAGGGGTGGCACTACACCCATCCTCACTCGTCATATCTCGGATGGGCGGTTGCTTCTATTTGCATAGATTGTTTATCGACGATGCAACGGTCTCGTCTATCCCGAGTAGGAGTCCAACTACACCCAAGGGAGAAGGGTACTTCGTAGAGGACTATTCCGTGACGTTTCGGATACGCGAACCGGTAGGTTCGCCCGACCGGCCCCGATATCCAACGGGGCCAACCGGGCCAGCCAACCGGCCCGACCGGGCCAACCGGCCCGACAACCTATACGGTAAGACATTACAGCCATGTTACAGCCGATCATTCTTACCGATAGTTCTACTCTCCGTAAGGGGTCGCATTTCTTGCTAGACCCCTAGTGAAGACACCCCCTTATGGGGCGATCGACCGGCCAATCGGCCTAATCGTACCAACCGGGCCGACCGGGCCAACCGGGCCAGCCCGACCGGGCCAACCGGGCCAGCCCAACCGGGGCCGGAACGCACAAAGAGCCCGACCGGGCCAACCGGGCCAGCCCAACCGGGCCAACCGGGCCAGCCCAACCGGGCCAACACCTATACGGTAAGACATTACAGCGATGTTACGGGCCGGGGCCGGGCCAGCTTTGAGACTGGCCCGGCCCCGTCGAGCGATGGGTGGTTCAGCCGATCGACTTTGACCAGCCATCCTCGATTAGTGCCTCACCAACCACGAACATCACTTCGACGGTCGACTTTGGGGCCGACTTCGACCGTACCGGGGCCGATTTAATCGGGACCGGGGCCGGTCGATTCGCAATGGTCGGAGATACTTTACGGGCCGTAGCTCTTTCTTTACGGGTTGTAGCGGCCCGTATCGCCGATTCCGACCGGTTGGCCCGTACGGCCCCACCGGTTGTCAAGGTCATAGTAGAAGGTTCACTGAACTTGACTTTGACTCGCTTGGTACGGGGGCCGACCAAATACTCCCCCGCCGGGGCCGAGTAGACAACCGGATCTTTCGGCCCGGATATCCTGGGTTTCCATGAACGGTCGGCGGTTACCCTGACAGACTCATTTATCGACAGACCGACCCCGATTCTACCGTTCAACCGCGGATCTTGTGAGCCGCGTACAACCGTGTTAATCAAGTCGATGGCTGGCACCAAGTCGGATACGATGACCGGTTGAATCGTATGGCCAGCGTTCTGACATGAGTCAAGTCGAGAACCGTAGAAGCTGGCCCGGACATGGCCCGTTAATTGCCAACCGTTGACAACCTCGGGAACATTCTTGTATCGGCGGATATCGCCGGGGCCAGTCCAGCTATCAAGACATGTCAGACATCGGTTGAACCGTACAATCGGGGCCGGACGTTTCGGGCCGGTCGCGACCGTAACGTCCCTCCTAACCCGGTTGATAACCAACCGACTAGCCGAGGAAGCGTCCCGCGATCCATCGGCCCCGACATTCCATTCAGTCCAGTCGTTGGGATTGGGCAAGTCTGAGGCCTCTGTAGTTGTCAGGCTGTACAGAATATCGGCCAGTCCAGCTAGGGGCCGGGCCGATCGGCCTTCCGAAACGATCGGTTGACCAGTATCGTCTACAGTCCAGACTTTCGGGCCGGTAGCTGGTAGGAGTCCGTTCCTATCAGGTTGACCGGTTGTACCGGTCGCCGGAGCGTTGCGGGCCGGGGCCAGCGCCGATGACCAGCCACGAGCGTAAGCAACTGGACTGAACGTCTGACCGTTAGGGGCCGTTAGGGGCCGGTTCGGGCCGATGAACGATGATCCGCCGAGATACTCCCCGGCGGACGATACGTGGACTATCGGAGAACCGTTATTACGGGCCGTAGCGTTACCTTTCTCAACGTCATGCCAACCCAGATCGGTCCGACTATGGGCATGATTAGTCCAACCGGGGCCAATTACGGTCCACGGTCTGAACGGGGCCAGCGTATCGAACAGCAACCGGTCGGAGTCTATCTTCAAGTAGATAGCAGTCTCGCCGGTAGACAGAAGCAACGGGGCCGGGGCCGGTTTAACCGGGCCGGTCGGAATCTCGGGCCGCGTTAACACGGGCCGGGGATAATTAGTCATCGTGATTCTTCTTTCCAATTTGGGTTGTGAATTGTGTTGAATCCCCGTCGAGCGACGGGTTAAGTGAATTGTGTTGAATTGAGTTTGTGATGTCTTTCCAAGCTGACGCCCGCTGTAGAGGCTGATCGTCGAATTGCGACCCATTCCCCACATATCCCGCAAGATGTCGACGCGAGTCCCGACACGACTGGTCTGGGCAAGTCTCTGCGCAACCCGTCCCCGTTGTCAGGGTTAGGTCGGGAGTTCACTACCTAGGGTCGTTCAGCCGATCTATCGACCGGCCCGTCAGTCCCGAAAGGGACCTTGCCACCAACCTATCGGTTCCGACCAGGCATTACGCGTTATCTAGGGGTGAAAATTACGTTTCACCCATGTATATGTATACGGCGGCTCATTTGCATAATACCATGTCAAGATGCATAATGACATGAGATCCATGCATCAGGGCTCATAAACCATGCATAAACCGAGA
>Ga0163152_10006247_pt1 | contig 13532 bp, 13 predicted proteins | sample OliLakLV19MP8IB2_FD_148635 | JGI IMG/M metagenome (GOLD analysis project Ga0163152, IMG submission 148635) | Freshwater microbial mat bacterial communities from Lake Vanda, McMurdo Dry Valleys, Antarctica - Oligotrophic Lake LV.19.MP8.IB-2 | ecosystem: Environmental > Aquatic > Freshwater >... | reverse complement strand
AGGATGAAGAACCTCCTGTGGTCGAAGGCGACGTGAGTCCATACGGAAGAGCCGGATGGTGGAAATCTCCTTGTCCGGATCTGGTGGGGGCCACGGGAGGGCGACCTCCCGTGGCTACCCGACCAGTGGTTCGAAAATTTTTTCGTGGCGGCACCACTTTGCGAGTGATCCGACGGCCCGATCGCCACTTCCCCCAACCCGCCGCAGTTCGTACGTGCTCGACAATGTATCGCTCGCGGCCGGGCGGATCGCGCAAGCGAGGGACGTCGCCGCGCCAGATTTCCGACATGAGCGAAATCAAGTTGGGACGCGGAATGTAGCGATCAGTTCCGGCGTAGCAGGAAGACCTTCTTCGAAGTCGCGAGCGCGATCGCGTCCTCGCGAACGAGGACGGGAGGGCCGGTGAGCGCGTCAGGCGAGTCGAACAACACGGTCGCCGCACCCGCCGCGTCGAGCGAGAGCAGAGAGCCTCGGTCGCTCACGAGGAGACGATCGCCCTCGAGCACGGCGCCACCGTTTCCGGCGAGGTCCCGCGTCCACGCGAGAGAACCGGACGGCGCGATCGCGAAGAGGAACGCGTCAGGAGCTGCCGACAAGTGCGAGCGGCGCCAGGTCTCCAGGTAGATGTGCCCGTGGCGGCCGATGAGCGGCGCCGATGCGCGAAAAACCTCGTGCGTCGCCCACGCGTCGGGTGTGCCGGCGACGCGCGTGAGCGGAAGTGCTGTGCGGAGTCGCCGTCGGCCGTCGCGTTCCACGATCCAGAGCTCGACGCGTTTCTCGACAGCGGCGACGAGGTAAAGGCGCCCGGCATCGTCGAATGCGGCCGAGAGCGGTGTGAACTTCTCCGAGGGCTTCAGCACGACGCCTTTCGAGAAATCCCACGGAAGCAGGTGGATCTCGTCGGGCAGCACGAACGCGATCGACTCCGGCGTCGTCGCAACCGCGATGTCGGAGATGCCGTTCGCGACGACCTTCGGCGCGTGCGCGTGCGAGTCCGCGAGGTCGGCGATCGCGATCGCCGCTGTTCGCGTGACGGGGCCGCCGTGCGGATGCCCGCCGGCGATCGAGCCGTAGGCGAGCAGCCGGTCGCCGTTCACCACGAGCGTCGATGAGAATCCCGGCAGCGGACTCACCGTGCGCACCTTTTCGCCGACGAGCTCCTGCACGCCGTCGCCGCTCACGAACACGCGATCCTTCGCCGAATCGGCGAAGGGCCGGCCGCGCGCCATCATTCGCGGCATCGGATCGAGAACGGGTTTTCCTTCGATGTCGAGAAGGAGGTTCCCGTCGCCGCTCATCGAGAAGAGCTTTCCGTTCACCGCGGTGAGCGCGACGATCGTCGACTCGCGCCCGAACGGACGGTCCCATGCGACCGTCCAGCTCGTCGACGCGAGTGCGACCGCCGCTCCGGGAGTGCGAGTTGCGGCCTCTTTCCACGGCGCGTCCCGGATTGCGATCACGTCCTCGGGAACGGGCTCGACCGTGAGCATCGTCGGCCAGCGTTGAAGCTCCACGGTCGCTCTCTTTCCGGGTGCGGCCGCGATCACCGCAGTCGCGAGCATCGTCAGCATCAGCAGGGCGCGGACCGACAAGACCGCAAGTATAGACAGGCCCACGCCGAGGTGGGTTCCGCGGGGCGTTGGTGGATAATGGCCTCGCAATGGCCTCCCGGGCGCTTCCTCCCGAGATCCTGAAAAAAGTCCGGCGGATCCAGATCGTCGCCGGCCGGAAAGTCGACGAGACGTTCGCCGGACAGTTCCGTTCGGTGTTTCGCGGCTCGGGCATCGAGTTCGAGGAAGTGCGCGAATACGTCGTCGGCGACGACGTGCGCTCGATCGACTGGAACGTCACCGCGCGCGCGGGCAAGCCCTACATCAAAAGATACGTCGAGGAGCGCGAGCGCCGCATGGTGCTCGTCGTCGACGTGTCGGGCAGCCAGCGCTTCGGCACCGCCGACACGCTGAAGGTGGAGCTCGCGGCGGAAGTCGCGGCCGTGCTTGCGGCTGCTGCGATCAAGAGCAACGACAAGGTGGGACTCGTCGCGTTCAGCGAGGGCGTCGAGCACTTCGTGCCGGCGAGGAAGGGATCGCGCCACGCGATGCGCGTGATCCGTGACGTGCTCGGCTTTCAGCCCGAGCTCTCCGGAACGAACCTCGCGGGCACACTCGACCACGTGAACCAGGTGCTACGCCGCGGCGCGATCGTGGTCGTCATCAGCGACTTCCTCACGTCGGGTTACGAGCGCTCGCTCATCCGCCTTGGGCGGCGGCACGACGTGATCGCGGTGCGCGCCAACGACCTGCGCGAGGACGAGCTTCCGGCGGTGGGTCTCATCCGCGTCGCGGATCTCGAGACCGGCGAAGTCGGCGAGGTCGACGCGTCCGATGCGGGCGTCCGCGAGGAGTACCGGCTTCGCGCAGGCGCGCGTCGCGCCGGTGTCGAAGCGCTCATGCGTCGCGCGGGCGCCGACTTCGTGGAGATCTCCACGAAGGAAGACTACGTCGAGCCGCTGCGCCGCCTGTTCGAGCGGCGCGCGAAGCGCCGCGGCGCGAAGCGCGGCGGGATCCGCGCGACCGCTCCGCGACGGGCGTCGCCGAGCGTCGATCGCCGCCCCGCCAGCGCGAAGAAGCCGGGGAGCGGCGAGTGATCATCGGCGCGCTGATCGTTCTTGCGGCGACCGCGACGGCGAGCGTGCGCAGCCCGCGCGTCGACGTCGGCGAGTCCGTGACGGTCACGGTGCGCGTCACGGCGCGTCCGAACGCGACGGTCACGCTGCGTCCTCCGCCGCCGAACATCCCCGCGTACACGATCGAGGCCGGAACGGCTCGCATGCTCCAGGCCGATCCGAGCGGGCTCGTGGAGTTCACGTTTCACGTGTTGCCCTGGGAGAACGGCGAGATCCGCATCGCGCCCGCAACCGTCGACATCGCGGGGCAAGGGCAGGTGCAGACGAACGCGCTCACCCTCGAGGCGACGAACCCGCTCGGCCCGGACGCGGCAAACGCAAAGGCGAAAGACATTCGCGACATCCGTCCATTTCCCGACGAGCCGGCGGCGTGGCCGTTCCTCCTCGCGTCGATCGCGGCGGGTGCCGCGGCCGCGTTTTTCTATCTCCGCAGCCGCAAGACGCCGGAGAAACCCGCGGAGCCCGTCGTCGTGGCGGCGCCGCGTCCCGAGCGCTCGCTCGCGGAGTGGATCGACGCCGTTCGTCGCATCGCGGAGAGCCCGCCGCGCGATCCGGAGAAGATGCGCGAGGCCCATTTCACGATCGCGGAAGCGGTGCGTCGTTTCGTCGAGGAACGCTGGGAGATTCCCGCGTCGAAGCAGACGACGGAGGAGTTTCTCGAAGGCGTTGCGGCGAGCGATCGGTTCCGCGGCGGCGGCATGTCGATCCTTCCGGTCGTGCTCGAGGCGTGCGATCGCGTGAAGTGGGCCGACGACGTCGTCGCGCCACAGGACACACTCGAAGTCGCGAAGCTCGCGCTCGATTTCTTCGCGGCAAGCCGCGGTGCGATGCGCGGATTCGGCGACCGCCCTCCGCAGGATGGCGCGCAGGGCGGAGGGCTGCGATGAACTTCGCGCTCCTCTCTCCGTGGTGGCTGCTGTTGCTGCTGATCGTGCCGGTTCTCGTCGTGATCGAGGCGCGTCGCGGCGGGAAGTGGCATGTGGCGATCCCGACGGTCGTGCACCTGCGCGGCCTGAAGGCGACGTGGCGCGGCACGGCGCGCAAGGCGCTGCCGGCGCTCCGGGCATGCGGACTCGCGCTGATCGTCGTCGCGATCGCGCGGCCCATCGGTGACCGCGCCCGGGCGCCCGTGGACGGGCAGGGCATCGACATCGCGCTCGTCGTCGACGTCTCCGGCAGCATGAAGGCCGAGGACCTCGCGCCCGGAAAGAACCGGCTCGAGGTGGTAAAGGACGTCGTCGCCCAGTTCGTGGAGAAGCGCCGCGGCGATCGCATGGGCCTGGTCGCGTTCGCGCGCTACCCGATCACGGTGTGTCCGCTCACGCTCGACTCCGCGACGGTCGCGAAGTTCGTCAAAGGCCTCTCGCCCGCGGAGCTGCAGGCGGAGGACGGTACGGCGATTGGCGCCGGCCTCGCGCATGCCGTGAAACGCCTGAAGCGCAGCAAGGCGAAGAGCCGCATCGTCGTGCTTCTCACGGACGGCGCGAACAACGTCGAGGACGTGACGCCCGAGGAGGCATCGGCGATCGCGGCGAAGGTCGGCGTGCGCGTCTATACCGTGCTCGCGGGTCGCGAGAGCGGCGGCCGGAGTGGCTACCGTCCCGACGGCGATGCGATGTCGGCGCCACTCATCGAGATCGCGCGCGAAACGGGAGGACGGTTCTATCGCGCGGAGGACGCGACCGCGCTCGCCGACATCTATCGCGAGATCGACAAGCTCGAGAAGAGCCGGCTCGAGGAGAAACGCTACGAGAGCTTCAGCGAGCGCTTCCGCCCGTTCGCGGGCGCGGGGATTCTGCTGCTGCTCCTCGCCGCGATCTCGGATCACACCTGGCTGCGGAGGCTCCCGTGAGAGTCCTCGGGCTTGCGTTCGACAGTCCGGGCTGGCTCGTCGCACTGGTGCTGGTGCCGGCGCTCGTCGCATTCTTCGTGTTCGCGCTGCGCGCGCGACGGATTGCGCTCGTGAAGCTCCTCGGCGAGGACATTCGCGAGCGGCTGACCAGCATGGCGGGTCGCGATCGTCGTGCGATCGAAGTGGCGCTTGCGGTGCTCACCCTCGCGCTGGTTGTCACCGCGCTCGCGGGTCCGCGGTGGGGCATGGAGAAGAACACGCTCAAACGCAGCGGCGTGGACATCGCGATCGTCATCGACGGATCGCGCAGCATGCTCGCGCAGGACATCGCGCCGTCGCGTCTCGAGCGCGCGAAGCGCGAAGTGCGCGGCCTCCTCGACGCGGCGTCCGGAAGCCGCGTCGCGCTGGTCGCGTTCGCCGGAGACTCGCGGGTGTTGTGCCCGTTCACGCTCGACCACGACACGATCGCGCTCTTCCTCGAAGACCTCGATCCCGAGTCGGACCACGCGGGCGGCTCGGATCTCGCCGGTGCGCTGCGCACCGCCGCAAAGGCGCTCGAAGGTTCGTCGGGCGCCGGCCGCGCGGTCGTCCTCCTCACGGACGGCGAGTCGTTCGGCAGCGGCAGCGCGGCCGCGTCGGTCGCGTCGAGTCTCGCGTCGCGCGGCGTGAAGGTGCACGTGATCGGCGTGGGAACGGCTGGCGGCGCGAAGATCCCGGTCGTGGACTCGAAGGGTCGCGCCGGCTTCTTCAAGGACGCGAAGAAGAACGAAGTGGTGAGCAAGCTCGACGCGGCCGTGCTCGGCGACATCGCGACGGCGGGCGGCGGCGACTATCTCGACGCGGGCGCGGTCGCGTTTCCGATGGACGAGCTCTGGCGCAAGCGGATCTCGCAAATGGCGAAGGCGAGCAGCGGGAGCGAAGACGTCAAGCAGTTGCAGCCGCGCTTCCAGTGGTTTCTGCTCGCGTCGTTCTTCACGGCGGCGGGTTGGTGGCTGGCGCCGCTCGGCATCGCGATCCGCAAGAAACGCGAGGCACGGCTGCGCAAGGCGAACTGGGGACGGGCGGCGGCCGCCGTGACGGCCGTAGTGACGGTGACGACGGTCGTGCTGCCCGTGCACGCGATCGCGGGGCCGCGCGACGAAGGTCGCAAGGGCGACGAGCTCTATCGTCAGGGCGATTTCGCGGGCGCAGCGGCGGCGTACGAGGCGTCGGCGCGCTCGGAGTCGTCGGAGCACGCGGCGCACAACCTCGGCAACGCGCGATACCGCGCGGGCAAGTTCGGTGCGGCGGCGAAATCGTGGGCGGACGCCGAGAAGATGTCGACGACCGGCGATGCGCGTCGCGACGCGTTCTACAATCGCGGGCTCGCGCTGCTGGAACAGGCGGGCGCGAAGGGCGCACTCACCGTGCCGATGCTCGAGGAAGCGATCGCGTCGTTCAACGCGGCGCTCGGACTCGATCCCGCGGACGCCGACACACGGCACAATCGCGCGGTCGCGATCGCGCGTTGGGTCGAGGCGCAGAAGGCGGCGCAGCAGGGCGGCGACACGTCCGACGAAAAGGGCGGCGAGCCCGGCGATCAGAAAAATGCGAAGGACGGGAAGCAGGAAGCGAAGGGCGGCGAGCCCGGCAAGGGCGGCGATCCGAAGGACGGCAAAGACGGCAAGGGAGAGAACGGCAGCGGCAACGAAAAGGCCTCGCCCACGCCCGGCGCGACGCCGGGAAATTCCGGCAGCGGGAAGCCCGAAGAGGAGATCAGCGCCGCGGAGATGGAGCGTGTCGATCGCCTGCTCGAGGAGCGCGAGAAGGAGCAGCGCCGCATCCAGCGCGTGAAGGCGGGCATGCACAAGAAGGAAGGGGAGAACGACTGGTGATCGGCGTGCTCCCCGCGATCCTCTTCGCCGCGGTCACGGTCACGGCCGACGCGCGGCCGCGCAGCGCCGAAGTCGGCGACGCGATCCGCGTGAGCGTCGCCGTCGGCGGCACCGGGCTCACCCAGTTCAGCGTCACCGCGCCGACCATGCCGGACGGCATGGAGATCGGACCCGCGATCGGCCCGTCGATCCAGCGAACCGTCGAATTCCAGCAGGGGCGGCAAGTGCAGACCGAGAAAATGATCTGGCTCTTCGACGTGACGGCCACGCGGCCCGGCACGTTCACGGTCCCGGCGTTCCGCGCGAGCAACGGCAGCGAAGTCGCGAGCAGCACGCCGTTCGAGATTCGTGCGACCGGCACGTTCGACTCGCGCGACTACGCCTTCGTCGAGACGCGGGTCGATCCGCGCCCGCGATACGTCGGCGAGACCGTGACGGTGAGTCTGGTGATCGGGCTCGAGTACGGATCGATCGAAGACGTGATCACGGGCGAGACCGCGATCGCCGCCAACTGGATGTTCGACGGGCTCTCGGGCGGCGCGGGGCCGGAGTCGGATCCGTGGCCGCCGGGGGGGCTCCCGAACGTCACCGGCTTTCGCACGACGTCGGGCAAGACGCTGGCGATGATGCACACGAAAGATCTCGAAGTGCGCAAGCAGGGCAAGTTCGGAACGTGGATCGCGCGGCGGCGCTTCGTCGCCGGACGGCCGGGGAGGCTCACGATCGGTCCGACCGGTTTCCGCGCGGTGATCGGACGCAACTTCGAGCGCGACCTCTTCGGGCTCTCGCGTGTCGCGCGCGACAAGAAGCTCGCGCTCGTGTCGGCGCCGGACATCTCGCTCGACGTGAAGCCGCTGCCGGTGGCAGGACGCACCGACGCGTTCAGCGGGCTCGTCGGCAGGCTCTCTCTCGAGGTCGAAGCCGCCGCGACGGGCGCATCCTCCACTTCCGCCACGGCGCCGATCAAGGTGAGGGTCGGCGACAGCCTTCGCGTGCGAGTGCGTGTGGAGGGCGACGGCAACGTCGCGATCACGCCGCTGCCGCGCGTGGAGGTCGACGGCTTCAAGCGCTTCGGTGTGATCGAGGAAGTCGACGGCGACGGGGAGCTGCCCGTGCGCACGCTCGTCTACGACCTCGCGCCGGTCTCGACGGAGGTGAAGCAGATCCCGCCGTTCGTCTTCGAGGTGTTCGACACCGCGACGGCGAGCTACCGGTTGCTCGCGTCTCCGCCGATCCCGGTGCACGTGCTTCCGGGCGCCGCCATCTCGCGACTCGCGGACGCGACGCCCGCCGCGGTGCCGACCGGCGCGGCTCCGGCGGCGACTCCCGCGGTGCCGCGCGGCTCGATCGTGTCCTCGTTCCCGGGAGGCGCAGCGGGGATCGGCGCGGTCGTCGTGCTGCCCGCGCTTGCGCTCGGCGCGTTCGCGCTGATCGGCCGTGTGCGTCGCGGAGAGAAGACCGTGCGCTCCAAGCCCGCGTTCGCCCGTGCGAGGGCCGAGCGGCCCGCCGCCGGCGCGTTCTCTTTCGGCGCGTTGCCCGCGGAGAGCGCCGACCGCGCGAAGGCGATCTCCGAGGCGATCGCCCATCACTTCGCGGCGCTCGCGGGCGTCGATCCGGAGACGTTCGTCGGCGCCGACCTCGTCGACGCGCTCGCGCCCTACGTCCGCGAGACGGAGCTCCGCCGCGAGGCCGCCGCGATCGCCAGCGAAGCGGACAGATCCGCTTTTGGTGGCGAGCCTCTCGCGCGCGATTTCGTGGAGCGCGCGACCCGCGCCGTCGCGGGGATCGAGCGCGCGTTCGTGGTGCGATCGACCCCGGCGAGGTAGAGCGATACCTCTCGCCGCGCGACCGGGGCGCGTGATTCCGCGCACTTACGGCGTGGCCCGCAACCTGCTCATGGCGCCGGCATGAGCCATCGCTCCACCGCGAAGCCGAACCCGCAGGTCACGCGACCCGCGAGTCTTCGCGCGGGTCTCTACGACGGCGTGCCGACCGAGGCCAGCGATCGCCGCGCCGTTGCCCTTTGGGCCCTCGCGATCGACGAGCCCACGTCCGCAAAGCCGGAGCGGCTCGGGAAGGAAAGGCTCGTCGCCTTCCTCCCCGAGTGCTGCCGCTGAGCGATCAGCCGCCGAACGCGCGGAACGCGCCGGCCGACGCCGCGATGCCGAGGCCCAGGCCGACGGCGATGAAAAGCCCGCCGAAGGCGACCATCGGAAATCCGTTCCGGCCGAGACGTCCGATGAGCTCCGCCTCGGTCAGGTTTGCGAGGATCATCTCGCTCGCCGTCGACGGGACGAAGGAGACCTCGTCGCCGGTGCGCGCGACGCGCCCGAGGGCGTAGAGGGGCTCGCCCGGCGCGATCGTCTCTTCGATGTAGCGCATCGCCTTGTTGAACACCCAGCCCTGCGAGGACAGGCCGCGGGTCTTCAGGAACGCCTCGACGTGCTCCGGAGCCCCGCGGAACATTCCCGACGCGTTCACGTTGCGCTGCGCGAGGAAGAGCGTCGGCGCCAGCGATCCCGAGAAGGGGATGCGCACACGTCCTGTCGCATCGCGGACGTAGAAGTCCCCGCCCTCCATCCCGGCCGCCCGCACGACCCACTTCGTGCTCGTGCGGCGCTTGCCGCTGCTGTAGTGCGTCGTCGTGATCTGCTCTTCCACCCGCCAGCGGCAGTAGACGCACACCGCCTGGTGGAACGGGCTCGTGGTCGTTCCCGAGGCGCCCACCTCCACCGTGCCGCGGATCTCGACGTAGCCGACTCGCGCCTGTGAGGCCGGCGTCGTCTTCGTGTCGATCACGCGCTTTCGCCGCGCGAGCACCTTCAGACCTCGCCACAGCAGAAACGCCCCGAGCCCCGCCAGGAGGAGGCCTACGATCCACGCGATGCCGACGGGTCCCACGAAGCGACTCTACCGCCGGATGCGGCGTCTGATCAGCCCGGCTCGGCGATCTTCGTTTTGATGTAGTCGATTGTCGCGCGCGTCACGCCGTTGTCGTGATCGATCTTCGCGGTGACGTCGTACATCGGGAGCGTGTGGCCCGGGATGCCGTATTTCTTCTGGTACTCGGTCCAGTAGCCGGAGCCGCTCCACGAATCGAGCACCTTCGCGCCCATCGCCGTCGCCGCGATCTGCTGGTCGAGCGAGGGCGTGCCGCCGTTGGCGAGACCCGTCACCGTCATGCCGTGCAGGAGCGCGGCGACCGACGCGGTGTCGTCCAAATGGCTGTACGCCGGGTTCTGCTTCACGCGCCACGTGCCGTCCGGCTGCTTCGTGAACGAGAACACCGGGCCGTTCGGATCGTGCGCGCCCCAGCCGTCCGCCTTGAACTTGCCTTCGAGCGTTCCGGCGTACGACGAGTAGCCGATGATCCCGTTCGCCGCGAGCACCGCGTAGCTGAGGCGATCGCCGGAGAGCCCACACTGCGCCGCCGCGACCGGTTCACGCGCCGAGAAGTCGCGAGCCTTTTCCGGCGGCGTCGTGAGGCCCGTGTTGAAAATGGTGTCGCGCGAATCGGGAATGCCGTCCGAGTCCGCGTCCAGCACCTCGAGCTGGCGACGCTCGTTCGGGAACTGGTAGTTGTCGGAGTTGAGGAGTCCGCTGTCGCCGGACGCCATGCGGCGCTGGATCTGCTCCCAGTTCTCGCGATTCGTGTACGCCTCCATCATCGCGAACTGCGAGCGGCTCATGTCGTAGAAGTACTCGGAGTCGATCGTCGAGATCAGGCTCGCCTCGGGATACATGCGGTTCGTGCGCGCGCGGAACACCTGCGCCTTGCACGAGCCGAGGAGGAACACCTTCTTGAGGTGCTCGCTCTTCGGCGCGTTCTCCATCGACTCGCGCAGCGCGCGGCCGTAACTCGAGTGATACGAGTAGGCCAGGATCGGGTAGTCGGGATCGTTCATGTGCTCGAAGGCGCGCAGGCTCGAGTAGCCGTAGCTCGCTTCGTCGAGGACCTTGATCTTCCACGTCACCGGCTTGAGGTTCCCCGTCGGATCGTCGGGCGTCACCGTGTAGGTGATCTCGAGCGAGCGACCGGGCGCTACCGTCTTCACGGTCGCGCCGTTCTGCCGCGCGACAGATTCCCAGTCACCGTGCGCGAATGTGTCGTCGCCGCCGTAGATGACGTAGTTCACTTCGGTCTTCTTGCCGTCGGCGCCGAAGATCGCGTCGTAGGGCGGGTTCTTCGGGAAGAACTCCTCGAAGAGCGCGGCCGCCGCCTTCTTCTGGTCGGCGTCCATCTTGTTCGAGAGGCGATCGAGGTTGATCGCGGCCTGGCGGCGCAGGTCGGGATCCTTCTCGTTCGCGGCCGCTTCGAGCAGCGCGTCGAGCGGCTCGCCGCCATTTTTCGCGAGCTCCGTGAGAAGTGCGAGCGCGTTCGCGCGCGACGCCTTGCCCGCGTCGCCCGCGAGCTCGGGGTCGCCGATCGCGGTGACGAGCTGTCCGGCGAGCTCCTGTTGCTTCTCGCGCGTGAGGCCGCCGATGCGCGTCGCCGCGCCGGCCGCGTCGAGACAGCCACCGAGCGATCCGTATTTCGCGGAGCCGTTCGCGCCGGTGATGTCGTTGATCGAGCCGACGAAGTTGCCGAGGTCGTCGATCGGGATCGCGCAGCCCGGTTCCGCGGGCTGTGCGAACGCGGGGGACGCGGCGAGGAACGCGAGGGCGAGGAGCGAGGCGAGGGAGAACGAGAGCGTCTTCACGGCGTACCGCCCTTCTTCGCTTCACGCTGCTGGCGATACGTGTCCCAGAGCGCGTTCTCCTTGTCGCGGAACGCGACGGCCTTCACGTTCGCGGGCTCCTTCTCGAGGACCTCGCGCACCATCTGGCGAAGCATGTCGAAGTGGTCGCGCAGCTTCTCGTCGGCGCCGGCGTCGCGCACGGGTGCCGCGATCTCCTTCTCGATGATCCCGACGAGCTCCTCGATGTTCACGAGGCGGTCGGCGATCGCGACCTTCATCAGCGTCGGCTTGATCTTCGCGAGGAGCGTGTCGGCCTTCTTCTGCAGCGCGGCGGCCTCGGCATTCTTCGGCTGCTCGGCCTGCACGTTGTCGAGGAAGCGCTTCGAGGCGAGGAGGTCGTCCTTCGCCGCGTCGGCCTTCGCGGGATCGCTCTTCGAGGCGTCGATCTCCTTCTCGATGCGCGTGATCCGCTTCTTCGCCTCGGCGAGGTACTTCGAGCCGTCGGGGGTGAGTCCGGTTTTCGCGGCCATGAGGGGAACGGCGAGGGCAGCGAGGCAGAGCACTTTGAAGAACGACGTCATGATTCCTCCACGAGGCGTTTTCGCCCGCACCCGATCGAGCAAGAGGCATGCCCCAAGGCGGCCTGGGCAACTCGTCGGAACGGCTGGGATCTCGCTCGGGGTGCGTATCCCGAGGCAGGCCAAAGCTTACGCCACCTGACCCGGCGATGTCCCGGTCAGGGCACAATCCCCGCCGTGAGCGAGAGGCGATGGGCGCGTCGCGCGGTGCTGGGGACAATCGGTTTGGCGATCGGCTCGTCGATGATCGCCCCGCGTCTGCAGAACCGTCGTGAGGCCGCGTTCCTCCAGGTCGAGGTGAACGCGTCGCGAGGTGTGGCGGCAGGCGGCGTGGTCACCGTGCACGTGCGCGGGCGCAACACGCATCCGGGCCGGCGTCGCGTGTACTCCGCGTGGGTGGACGTGTCGGAGAGCCTCGGGCGCGCGGGCACGATAGTCGACGCGACGAGAGAGCACGCGAGATGGGTGCCGATCGCGCGATCGTGGCGCGTGCCGTTCGAGGGCGAGATCCCTCCGGACGAGTCGCGCGACATGTCGTTCCGGATCGTGGGGGCCGTGCCCGGGCGATACGAGGGGACCGTCGACGTGGTGCTCAGTGGGACGTCCTGGGTCCGATCGGAGGTCGCGTTCGACGTTTCAGAGGCGCTCCCAGCGCGCCCCGCAGAGATTCGTTGACGTTCGCCCTTTCGTTCGGTATCTTGTTCGTATGAGCACCAAGCTGTCGCGCCGCCAGGAAGAGATCCTCGAGTTCGTTGCTTCGTTCAAAGAGGAGAACGACTACAGCCCGAGCCTGCGGGAGATCGCGGAAGCGTTCGAGTTGAGCTCCGTGGCGACCGTGCATCAGCACGTGTCGGCGCTGGAGAAGAAGGGCTACTTCAACAAGGGCTGGAACGTCGGCCGGTCGATCGAGCTCACGCCGATCGCGATCGAGAAGCTGCAGCGCATGAAGGCGCCGCCGTCGAACGTGGTGCCGCTCGAGAGGAAGCAGGCCTGGGCGGCCGCGGATACGTCGGGCGACTCGGTGGCGCTGCCGCTGCTCGGCTTGATCGCGGCGGGCTCGCCGATCGAGGCGCTCGAAAACAAGGAGAGCATCGTCGTTCCGTCGGACATGGTCGGCCGGCGCGAAACCTACGTGCTCAAGGTTCGCGGCAACTCGATGATCGGCGACGGGATCCTCGACGGCGACTACGTGGTCGTCGAGAAGCGGGACCACGCACGCAACGGCGAGACCGTCGTCGCGCTGATCAACAATCACGAAGTCACGCTGAAGCGCTTCTACATCGAAGCGGAAGGCGTTCGCCTGCAGCCGGCGAACCCGGCGATCGCGCCGATCTTCATCGCGAACGGCGACTTCGCCATTCAGGGCGTCATGATCGGTTTGCTTCGCAAGCTTCGGCACTGAACGCACGCACGGGGGAAACACACACACATGGCCTCGATCAAAGCTCAGATGCTTTCCGCGCGGATGGAGAGCGAGCCCAGCCTGCTGGTGGTCGACGTGCGGGAGCCGGAGGAGTTCGCCGCCGGCACGATCCCTGGCGCGGCGAGCGCCCCGTTCGACGACGACACCGCCGCTCGACTCGCGCACCTGCTCGGCGATCGACGCCGTCCCGTGGCGTTCGTGTGCGCCTGGGGCCACCGCGCGGCGATCGCCACGATCGCGCTGCGCCGGCACGGCTTCAAGGACGTGAGTTACCTCGAGGGTGGCCTCGAAGCGTGGGGCTGCGCCGCGCTGCCCGTCGCTCCGGGTCGCATCGCGGGCGGCATGTCGCTCCCGGCGGCGCCCCTTGCCGAACGCGCGCGCTTCACGGACTGAGGGACAAGCTCCCACCCCCGGCCCCTCGCGGAGGGAGGGGAGAGGGG
>Ga0163152_10006246_pt1 | contig 13533 bp, 13 predicted proteins | sample OliLakLV19MP8IB2_FD_148635 | JGI IMG/M metagenome (GOLD analysis project Ga0163152, IMG submission 148635) | Freshwater microbial mat bacterial communities from Lake Vanda, McMurdo Dry Valleys, Antarctica - Oligotrophic Lake LV.19.MP8.IB-2 | ecosystem: Environmental > Aquatic > Freshwater >... | reverse complement strand
ACGCTCAAGCACGCGCTCGCGGCCTACTCCGACGTCGCGGAGTCTGAAACCTATCAATGGCCGCTGTCGATCTTTGTTCCTGGAGTTTTAAAATCGTTCGACCTGCCGGATTGCTACCGCGCGCTGAAGCGAAAGAATCTGCGCCAGCTTAGTCCACATGACGCGGCTGGCGGCGTCGCTTGAAGATTTCGTGCGGATGCCAGCACCCGAAGCAACTCTCGTGGGGGCGCATCTTGACGCAACCGCCACGTGCTGCCGAGTTGCACTCGGCAGTTCCCGCTTAATTTGTGAAGGAGACGGTCGGGATTTCCCCGCGCTTCAACTGCCGAGTGCGACTCGGCAGCACGTTGGTTCGACTGCAAGGAGACATTTTTGGCAGAGCTTGGCCGTGGTGTTGAGATGCGCCGCTCTGCCTGAAAAGCGGCAATTTGCGCTTTTCTTTCAAAGACCCGTCTTTACCCTCGGTCGCGTTTAAATGCCTTTGAAAATTTTCAACACCCTGTCGCGTTCGGTTGAGGAATTTGTTCCGCGTGATTCCGATGGAAATGCGGTCGGGATGTATTGCTGCGGGCCGACGGTTCATGATTTCGCCCACATCGGAAATTTCCGGACTTTTGTGTTTGTGGATCTCGTCCGGCGGTATCTCGAGTTCAAGGGTTTTGCCGTGAAACATGTCCTGAACATCACCGACATCGAGGACAAAATCATCCGACGCGTTCGCGAAACCGGGATTCCTTTGCGCGAATTCACCGACAAGTACGAGGCAGCGTTCTTCGAGGATTTGCAAACGCTCAACTGCCTGAGTCCGCACCAGACACCCCGCGCCACAGAACATATCCCGGAGATTGTTGCGTTGATTGAGAAACTGGTTGCGCGCGGCATCGCCTACAAGGCCAGCGATGGGTCGGTCTATTTCAGCATCGAGAAATACCAGGGATGCGGCTGTCGCTACGGCCAGCTCGTTAATCTGAATTTTGAGGGAATGCGCGCCGGCGAACGGGTCAGTAGCGACGAATACGAGAAGGAATCGATCGCGGATTTCGCTCTATGGAAAGGGCGAGTGACTGAGGATGGCGAGGTGTTTTGGCCGAGTCCGTGGGGCGAGGGGCGCCCGGGCTGGCACATCGAGTGCAGCGCGATGAGCATGAAATGCCTTGGGTCAAGTTTCGATTTGCACCTCGGCGGTGAAGATCTGATGTTCCCGCATCACGAGGATGAAATCGCGCAGAGCGAAGGTGCCGGGGTTCAGAACGATGGCCAACCGTTTGTGAAATACTGGATGCACGGCGCCCATTTGCTCGTCGAGGGGAAAAAAATGAGCAAGTCGCTCGGAAACTATTTCACGCTGCGTGACCTGTTGGCGAAGGGATTCAGCGGACGCGAGATTCGGCATCTTCTTATGTCGTCTCATTATCGTGAACAATTTAATTTTACGATCGAGGGCTTGAACAGCGCGCGAACCGCCCTGTCGCGGATCGACGAATGCCTCACCAAATTGCGTGAGGTCGCCGGGAAAGAGGTCGCTTCGCCTGACGTGACTCTGCTGGGAAAATTTTCCGAATCGTTGGATCACGATTTGAACGTGTCCGGAGCGTGGGGCGTGATCTTTGAATGGATTCGCGAGACCAACCGCCTGCTGGCGGCAGGCCAGTTTTCCAATCAGCAGGCGGCGGCGGCGCTCGCAGCCTGGGAAAGAATGAATTCCGTCCTCGGTTTTGCTGCCGTCGGTGAAACGGAGATTCCGGCTGAGCTGACTGCGCTGTTGGAAGAGCGGCAGCTTGCCCGCAAGGCCAAGGATTTCAAACGGTCCGATGCGATTCGCGACGAGTTGAAAGGCAAGGGATGGGTGATCGAAGACACGCCGAAGGGGCTGCGATTGAAAAAACTGTGACGCATGAAGGGCCTTTTCATCACATTTGAAGGAACCGAAGGCAGCGGGAAATCGACGCAGATTGGCCGCCTTGCCGAAAAGCTTGGCGCGTTGGGGCTGACGGTTCATCGATTGCGTGAACCCGGCGGCACGCCAATCGGTGAAGAAATTCGTCACACACTCAAACACAGCGAGGCCAACCACGCGATGACCTCCGAGGCGGAATTGCTTTTGATGAATGCAAGCCGGGCGCAGCTCGTTCGTGAAATTATTCGTCCGATGCTGGCAGCCGGGGGCGTGGTTTTGTGCGATCGCTTTTACGATTCGACGACGGCTTACCAGGGTTACGGGCGCGGATTGGATCTTAAGAAAGTTTCCGAAGTGATTGATTTCGCGGTCGGCGCAACCCGGCCCGATTTGACGCTTCTCCTGCATGTGCCGATTTCCGTGAGCGAAGAGCGTCGCCGTTCCAGGCAGGCTCTGCTGATCGAAGTGCCACCCGATAAAACCCACGCTCAACCGGCAGCCCTTTCGTTTGGCGAAGCGCAACGAGACCGCATGGAAGAAGCGGACCGCAATTTTTTTGAGCGCGTGGAAAAAGGCTATCGAGCGATTGCCCAGGCCGAGCCCGAAAGGGTGAGGTGGGTTGATGCGACCCAATCCGCCGAGAAGGTAACTGGGGAAATCTGGAGCCTTGTGGATCCGTTGCTCAAAAAAATCCAAGCCCGCCGTTGACAAATGGGCGCTTTCCGATACCGTTTGCCGCTCTGAATTAATTAGAATTTATGCCGAATACCAAATCCGCCGGACGTCGCATGCGCAACAGCACGCGCAAACAGTTGAAAAATAAAAGCATCAAGTCGCGCCTCGGCACATTGCAATCCAAATACAACGAGCTGGTGACTGCCGGGAAGAAGACAGAAGCGACTGCCGCCTATGTCCTCCTGAGTTCCGCTCTCGATAAAGCGGCCAAAACGGGAACCGTTCATCGATCAACTGCGAGCCGCAAGAAATCGCGCCTGGCTCTGCGTCTGAATAAGGTCAGCTAGACTTTCCTTTTTAGTCACGGCGTCCAGCTATCTGGACGCCGTTTTCTTTTCGGCGAATGATTCCGTCTGCAACATTTCTCCTCGACGCATCTGGAATGGAACACTTTCAATGACTGCGGCAATTAGGTCATTCATTCGATAGCCCCGCTTTGATGCGCGTCGGATAATTTCGTCGATGGCGCATCGGTCGTACATCTCCAGTCCGCGTCCGAGCGCGTAAGTGAGCAATTTTTCGGAAAGGCAACGAACAAATTCCAATTGTTTTTGAGACGCTAATATCTGCTTCAGTTCCGTGGCACCTTGGAACGCTTCCCCGGTGACCAATTCGCCGGAGGCGTCGATTGGCAGTTTTTCGTCCACATTTCTCCAGGCGCCAATGCCGTCAAAATTCTCGAAGGCGAAACCGATCGGGTCCATCCGGGCATGGCAGGAGGAGCAATTTGGGTCGTCGCGGTGTTGCACCATGCGCTGGCGCAGTGTTCCGGTCAGCGCGGTTCCTTCACCTTCCTTTAATTCAGGCACGTTTGGCGGTGGCGGGGGTGGCGGGCTCCCCAAAAGATTTTCCAGCACCCATTTGCCGCGTTTGACAGGCGAGGTGCGCGTGGGGTTGGAGGTCAGGGTGAGGATGCTGGCGTGGGTGAGGATTCCGCCGCGCGTGGTGCCTTTCAAACTCACGCGCTGAAACGCATCGCCGGATACTCCCGTGAGCCCGTAATGTTTAGCGAGTCGTTCGTTTACAAACGTGTAATCGGCACTGAGCAGATCAAGCACGCTGCGGTTTTCCTTCAGGATTGATTCGAAAAATAATTCTGTTTCCTTCCGCATGGCGGCGCGAAGCGCGTCGTCGAACGCCGGGAATTTATCCTCGTCCGGACGAACGAACTCCAGATTGCGAATCTGAAGCCATTGCCCGGCGAAGTTTTCGACCAGCGCTTTTGACTTTTCGTCATTCAACATCCGTTTGATCTGCTTATCGAGGTTTCTTCGCAACTTGCCGCGACTGGCCAGGTGCAACAGCTCGTCATCCGGCATGCTGCTCCAGAGGAAAAAGGAAAGACGCGAGGCAAGCGCAAATTCATCAATCGGGTGAACCGATGTGGACTTTTTCGAACTGGATTGGAGTTCGCCGCGGAAGAGGAAATGCGGCGACACTAAAACGGCTTGCATGGCCAATTTGATTCCCGATTCAAAAGTCTCGCCCTCGATTTGTGCTAAATCCACGAAACCTACAATACGGTTCAATTCAGAAGTGGAAATGGTTCGGCGGAATGCACGCTCGGTGAACCGCTTGATGATTTCCTGAGCATATTCCCTTCTATCCCTCGGATCCACGGGGGTCGCTTTGGGAAAAATGCGCTTGTGAGTATCGGGCAGCGCGACCGGTCCAGAGGGGCCGGTGATTTCCAAATACTCCACGATCAGGTTGCGGTCGCGATTCGACGGATCCGGATCATCATTATTGACGTAGTTATTGATATAGGCCGCGGCGATTCTTCTCGGGCTCTCGGCGGTGGTGAATCGCGCTTCATAGACGGCGGGGCTTTTTTTAACCGCGGTGACGTCGAATGTTTTGATCTTTTTGCCATCTACCCTCAGTTCCATTCGGGCGGGCTCGGTTCCCGCCTGCTCGCCGTAGGCTCTGACGCGAAAAACATAATCGCCGGTTCTTGGGAATTGATTGGTGGTGTAAACTTCGCCCTCGCGGCCCAGATGAAATCCACGAATCAATGGATTGCCCGTGGTGGCGGGGAGTCTCGCGGCGGCGAGGCGTTTTGTCGGGCCGTTTGTGGAAAAGTCTGTGACCAGCGCGGCATCCAGGATTTTTTCCGCCGCGGCCATGTATTTCTCCAGCAGGATGGGTGGGAGCGAAAGAACGTCCCCGTTATTGTCGAATCCGTAGCCAGTGTCGTCGGCAGGAAAATCCTCAGCCGGATGAAAATCGATCCCTAACAAATCGCGGATCGTATTGTTGTATTCCGCTCGATTAAGCCGACGCAGCGTCACACGGCCCGGGTCTGGATTATCACAATCAAAATCAAAGACCTCCGCTTCAATCCATTTGGTGATGAGTTCCCGCTCCGCTTCGGTTGGTTGCAGTTTGTTTTCTGGTGGCATTTCCCGGGTTTGCACGTTATGCAAGACCCGTTCCCAAACGGGACGGTTGGTCAAGACGGCGGCGAGACTGTCGTAGGCCTGCAGGGAGAGGTCAGCCTTTTGTTTGGCCTCTCCGTGGCAGCCGTAACAATACTTTCCGAGGAGCGGTTTGATCTCGCCTTCAAAATCATGCTTCGAGGTCTCCACGCGTTTGGCCTTCGCGGAGAACGCCGCCACAGACGCGAGGGGAGCGGCGACGCAAAGTAAAATCAACAGGATGCGCGCATTTATGAACATTGTGGCAGTAGTTGGAAAACGCATTGTCCTGATTTTAACCGCGATTTGTCACAAAAACAATTCATGCGACACAGCAAAGACGTGATTCGGTGGCCGGTCATTCGACTTTATTGCGATAATCCGGAGTTTGTCCGGAGGAAGAAGCAGGCGTTTCTCGGAGGTGAAAGTCTGGCTGCGTTTATGCTTTTTGAGCCAGCATGAAAGCCGCAATATTCTTGGAACGAGATGGAATTCTGAATACGGCTCGAACGGAAAATGGAGAGCAGATTCCCCCGTTTACCCTCGAGCAACTTAAGATCAACGAAGAGGCGATACTGCCGCTTCGGCGCCTGAAGGCTGCCGGATTTCTGTTGATCGCCACGACAAATCAACCAGCCATTTCCGAGGGGGAGATTTCCCGATGGGATCTGGACAGGATGCATGACAGGCTCCGGCGAACCTTTAACCTGGACGACCTGTTGTTTTGTCCGCACGCAAAAGACGATTTTTGCCCCTGCCACAAGCCCAGTTCGGGCTTGTTTTCCGAAGCGGCCTTCAACTGGCACATCGAATTGGAGCAGTCGTTCGTCATCAGCGACAAATGGCAGGACGCGGAAGCGGCCCGCATCGTGGGAGCTACTTCGCTTCTGGTTCGGTCGCCGTGGATTGGCGACGGGCATCACGACTTTGTCCTTCCAAATATCGCCGCGATTGTGAAAAAGATATTGCAGTTGCAGCCGGTCGGTCACGCGATGGTTGCATAGCACAGGTTTCCATGGTCGGGGCGCCATTGCCGCGCGACTGGACGCCGGGCCGGGCATCGGCTTCGCCCCACCGAAGCGGCAGGGGAAAGCACCGCTAGAATTTCACGCCGACGGACGATCGGATCTGCAAGTCGTTCCGGCCCACAGTTGGCGCCGGTTGGGTGTCGTAGATATCGATCAAGGTCAAGTTCAAGGAAATATTCTCAAGCAGCCAGTACCGCAAATTGGTCTCAAATCGAAATCTAAAATCCTTCAGGTTGATCTGAGGAAGCAGTTCGAACTTTTCATCAAAGGTCAGAACTTTTGAAATCTTCCAGCTAAAATCCTCCGCAAGCCGATAATAGAACCTTTCGGAGCGAGTGCCGGTTTGAAGGCGCTGCACCTGGTAATTCATCCCAATCTCCGTGTTCAAAACCAGGTTGCTTCGGGTGATCAGATGATAACCGAGGCCGGGGCCAAATTCATAGCGCTGATTGATTTTTCGAATTTCGTCGTATCCGCCCCCGAATAAATTATAGACGAAAAAGCGGCGTTCGCTGCCCAAATCAAAATCTGTTTTCGATGAGCCATCCATCCGGTTCGCCGAGAGAATTCCGTCCGTCGTTCCGTAGGCGGAATTGTAATCAAAGGTGTTTCGGAATCGGTCGAAGAGTTTTGGGGACGCATTGGGTCCGGATTCCGGAACCGGAGCGAAGATTATCTTCGCGCGTGCATGGTACAAGTCCCGCCTTGTGTTGTTGATTCCGACATCCGCGCCGACCTGCACCTCACCGTGCCAGGATGAGGGATGTTTTGGTTTTACCTCGGGCTTGGGCGGAGCAAGCGCCACGACGGGTGTTTGAGTTGGTGTGGGTGTAACCACTGGAGACGCATTCGTTGCGGGCGTAGCGACTGCCTCATTCGCCGCCGCCGCGACTGGAACAGGTCGCGCAATGATTTCGCGGGATTGAACTTCGGAGAGCGGAATTTTAATTTCTTTTGCCCAAGTGGTCGCTAGAACGACTTGATTCGTGTTCTCGGAAAGTATCGTGCCCGTGATCTGATCGCCGTTTCGCAGTTTCAGCGCGATGGTCTGTGCCTGAAGGGCAAGGACGGGCAGGAGCCACAGCATGAAGACCAGGCCGGCTCGATTCGGGGAGTTACGGTTTCGGAATCTGTGCATCCTGGTTTGGTAACTGAGGCGCTGCCGGTTGGGGTAAATCACGGGCGGTCACTCGTCGAACTCCGCCGGAGACCGCAATACTTCCTTCCTCGTCGATCCGCAATATCGGGCGCGTGGAGGAGTAATCATGGGTTTGTTGTTTGATGACATCTCCTTCGGGATTTATCACGCTATAATTGAACGCGCGGGCTCCGGTCTGATGAAGGACATGCAGATTGCTGAATTTATCAAGCTGTGCCTCGGGTTTGCTGAATGAAACCATTGGCGCAATTGGGAAAACCCTGAAGACGGTCGTTGCGGTGGAATCGGTGAGGCGTAGATACAATAACATCTGCTTGGAGTAAATCGCCTGCTGCAAAATGAATTTGCGCATCTCGGGCGGCCGGTTCGAAACGGCAGATGGAACTCCGAAGTCCAACTCCTTTAATTTTGTTCCGTTGATAATGTCAAAAACCACCGGGCGGCTGGAAACTTCGACCCCCCATTGCGGAATCTTCATGCTCGCGGTGACCTGGTATCGGCCCGCCTGCCGAAAATCAAAATAGGGGGTGAGGTTAACCCGTTTCGTGCCGGATTGGGATGATTCAAGCGTAAATTCACCCGCCACCGGGGCGTCACCAAGTTGCCGGACGACGTAACGCTCCCGTGCTTCAACCGAAAATGTGATCCAGTCGTTCTCCTTGCCGAACTCGAGGGTCTGGCCGGAGCGGTTGGTTATTTTTACCGCAACGCGAAGGTCTTCGTTGGACAAAAACTGTTCCTGCTCGAGTGCCAGCGCCAAGGAAACCCCACTGACCTGCGCGCGGAGATTGGGGGCCAGCAGCGCCCAAAATAGCAGGAGCAACGAAATGTTTTTCATCGAACGAGTTTAAAGTCGGGCCACTTGGGGGCAAGTCGCAAAACGATCTCCCAGCCCACGTGCGCAACCGCAGTTAACGACGCCTCGCCCGGCGAATCTATTCACCGTGAGTATGCCGCGACGGCCTTCATGCGGTGTTGGATTTGTAATGCGACAAAGGAGGGAGTAATGGCCCGCAGGCATTCCATTGGCTTTTCGTAGTGGCAGGCATCTTTCAAACAGGGGCTGCAGGGGAGGGGGATACGCAGGGATTGCTCCACTTGCCCGTAAGGTCCCGTGCGCCGAGGATCGGTGGGACCAAACAATGCAACCACCGGTTTCCCGAGAGCCGCCGCTATGTGCATGGGCCCGGTGTCGTTCGTTACCACAAAATCGCAGCGCCGCAACCATTCGATGGTTTCCGGCAGTGACGTTTTTCCTGTGAGATCCAAACTGCGTTCCGGTTCCGCTTTTGAAATAATCCGGCCCAACGCCTCGTCGTCTTTTCCGCCGAGGATTGCGAAGTTCGCGCCGGGATTCTGCGATGCCAAACGCTGGATCAATTCCGCAAAATATTCCGCGGGCCAACGTTTGTTGAACCAGCGCGCACCGGGATTGATTGCGATCCAGCGGGACGCTCGGCTCGCCATCATCTCGACGATCCCTTGGATCATCGGACGCGGCGGAAGCCACGTGAAGTTATGATGCACGGGCACCCCAAGGGTCTTCACGACCGACAAATACCAGTCCACCGCGTGGGTGTGAATCGAGGGGCGCGCCACCGCGACGTCATAAAAACCAGGCGCGCCCTCTCGTGGGTCTGCGACGCCAATCGTGAAATCGCCATTGGCTAGCCACGCAAACGCCCCGCTTCGCGCCAAACCTTGAAGGTCGATGACCAGGTCAAACTCCTTCCGTCGCAGGTCAAAAATGCTTCGCACCATTTCATTCCAGTAAAATGGAGAGGACCAGCGCCTGCGATGGAACGGAACGACGGCATGCAGGTCGGGATCGTTTTCGAGCAAGGGCGACAATTGCGAATCCAGCCACCAATAAATTTCGCTCTTCGGAAAATGAAGCTTGAGCAGTCGCAGCACAGGCAAGGCTTGTATGACGTCCCCGAGTGAACTCGGTTTTAAGATGAGGATTTTCAAAAGCGGGTCAGCAAAAAACCATCGCGGCGCCCGCGAATCGCGGGTACGCCCGATGCCGAAAGTGAATTCTTCTATTTTCCAACCGCGAGCCGCTCGGCCAGACGTGCCGGCAGGCCGGCTGCGAGAATTTTCTTCTGGGCGCCCGGAATATCGTAATCGAGCTTCCGCAGTTCGATGGAGCCTTCGTCCATGTCATAAACGACATACTTCGCTTTCGGATCCCCATCGCGCGGCTGGCCCACGCTTCCCACGTTGACGAAATACTTCCGGCCCGGCTCGACCTTGAATTTGGAATACGTTCCGCCGCGAACCTGGCTGTCGCGGATGAATGCAGCCGGAACATGCGTATGACCGAAGAAACAGACGCTGGTGTTCTGGTAGGTGAAACTCGCCGCGGCGGCCAGCTTGTCGAAGACATATCCCCACCGCTGCGGCACGTCGAGTGTGGCGTGGACGATGGTAAAGTTTGCCACCAGCCGAAGGTATTTCAGGTCCCGCAACCATTCCCGATCCTCGGCAGTGAGTTGCTTGCGGGTCCAATTGACCGCCTCGGCGGCGTGCGGGTTGAAACCTTCAAGGTTGTCCTCCGACGAGCAATACTCGTCATGATTTCCTTTGACGCAGGGAATGTTCATGCCGCGGACAATGTCCAGACACTCCTTGGGATTGGCGTTGTAACCCACCACGTCGCCAAGACACGCCACATGCGTGCAATTCTGTTCTTTGATGTCATCGAGCACGACTTGAAAAGCCTCAAGATTGGCGTGGATGTCTGCGATAATTGCGTACTTCATTCAATGCCCAGTTTATCTAACGATTTCAAAACCGCGAAATTCATTTTTTGCTTCTGACCACAATACCGTTTCCTTGCGAACAAACCGACCGACTTCCGAATCCTGGATGGCGTGTTGAAAACCCTCCAATTCCGCACGCTCTCCCTCAGAGATCAACTCAACGCGGCCATCGCCCAGATTGCGCACGGTTCCGGTTACCTCAAATCCTGTGGCGACCGATTTGACCGTATAACGAAATCCGACGTTCTGGACACGTCCCGTGTAATAGATCTGCATCCGCTCCCGCTTCATACGAATGATTGCGCAGGCGAATAAAGCCACAGGCGCATCCCTCCGCGCAACGAATTTTCGCGGTTAATCGAAGAATTGCAAGGCGCCGTTATGCCGGTGACCGCCAGCCGTCCATACCCAATCAAAACAGACCTGTCAGGCAAATACCAGACCGCGTTCGTCAGAACTCAATGTTCTCCAATTCCCCGGCTTCAGTTTGTCCAGGCGCAATTTCCCGATCTGGATCCGAACGAGGCGCAGCGTCGGATGTCCGACCGCTGCTGTCATGCGCCGAACCTGCCGGTTTTTACCTTCGATCAACTCCATGCCGATCCAGCAATCGGCTACCGATTTGCGGACGCGGATCGGCGGGACCCGTGGCGGAACTTCCGGTTGCGGATCGAGAACCCATGCGCGGCAGGGGAGCGTCTTTCGGCCATGGACCATGACGCCCCCGGCCAGTTGCTTCATCGAATCAGCGGCTGGAACTCGCTCGACCTGCGCCCAGTAAATTCGCTGATGCGCGCGGCTCGGATGGAGCAATTTCTGATTCAAAGCGGGTTCGTCGCTGAGCAGGAGCAATCCTTCCGAATCGGCGTCGAGCCGTCCGAGCGAATACACCCCCTTGGGAAAGTCGAATCCGGCCAGCGTGCGGTTGCCCGACCCGTCGTCAGTGAACTGCGAAATCACTCCGAATGGTTTGTTGAAGGCGATGAGCATCCGTGCCCAGTCTCCACGAATCACGGGCAAAGAACAGAATTTCTCCACAAACAATGGATCCAAAAAAATATTTTCAGTTGGACGGCCTTTGTCCCACCGGGGCTTCTAGTCTTCTCGCAAAGAAAGGAAACTTATGTCGAACAAAGAACAAATGGAATTGGGATTCAACGGAACGATTGCTTGCCGCGCCACCGGGACGCGACAACGCCGCTCAAGCCGCTCCGAATGGTGGTTCAAGCAAATGCGCCGGGCCGTCGATTGCGCCATGGACTGGCAACCGTCGCCCAAGGCGCGACCGGAACAGGTCCACCTGAAATTATCGCCGCGCTGGTGATCCTCGTCGCGCCGCGCGACAGGGCGGGTCGGCCATGCCTGGCCGCGCTTCAGTCAGCGCTGCCAGGCGAGTCAGCGTTGCATGAGATTTTTGACGAAGGGCGTCAGGCGGGTGCGTTCTGCGGAACGATCCGCCGGTTTGACCGGAGGCAAATCTCGCGGCGGCAATTCCCGAGAGGGTGTGAAGCTCGTAAGCCGAATCTCTCACTTCATCGGGCTTGATGTCCACCAAGAAGCGGTGGCCGTGTCCAGTGTGGGCGGGATTGATACCAACTCGGGTTGAAGATTGGTTGGATGAACCTTATTGGCCGGACGCGTCATGGACTGCGGTGGCAAGGCGCAGCCGCGACACCGCTTTGGTGCGCGCGAAGCTCAATCTCGATCCAGAAGCATTCGTCCGGGCGAAAGCGGCGTGGCGCTCCGCTTCCCGCCGCAGTCCATGATGCTCGGGATTGGCGCGGAGCGCACCCCCTCACAGTTCTGCCAAATTTCTACCGTGCTTGGTATGAGAATGGGTGGGCGCACGGGGGTTTCGGAGAATATTTCACCCAAATCGGTAGGGCGAGACTCCGTCGAGCCGTGACTTCCTCGCAATGCCAACGGATCAAACGACGGTGAAATGGGAATGTAATATCGCGGGATTAGTCAGGGTCCGACGGGGTCTCGCCCTACCAGATTTGATACGCCAAGGTTCGACTGGCCGACGCGAATGCCTGCGCTCCGTTCTGGCAATCGGGCGAGCCGCCGCCCAGACGCGCCCTGGGTCAAGGCCTGCACCTGCTGCGGCTGGGCAATTCAATCGCGGCTGAGAGCGGGCAAAAAGAAAACCGCAAATCCTGACGGACGGCCATCGGGTGGTGGCAATAGCAGTTCGACATCCCTGGAGCTAAACAGAGCCCCATTCAGCGCGTCAGCTATTTTATCCTATCCCATTCCCCTCGCGTTACTTCCTCGTGAAAATGTTGACAGCTCTGTGATGGTCTTTGCCGGGGCCGCGCAAAGTATTCTGTTCCCTTCCTGATTTCGGATGCTACATTTTTCCGATCAGCCTAAATTTTTTTCCAGAATTTATGTCTAACTCATCTGCTCAGACCCAATCGGGACCTTCAACGAAATCCCAGTCCAACGGCAACAAACCAAAATATCCCGGCGTGCGGGTGACGTGCAACGGCAACCAACTCGTTGCTCAATACGTCGAAACGCGGATCACGGAAGGCGGAATTTTTTATCCGATCACGCCGTCCACGGAGGGAGGGGAGATTTATCAGCAGAGTTTTGCCCAGGGCGAATTGGATGTGTTCGGCCATCAGAAGATCGCGGCGGAATGCGAAGGCGAACACGCGGCGCAAGGGGGCGCGACGGCTTTTTCTGTGACCGGACGACGCGCAGTGAATTTCACATCAGGGCAGGGGATCGTGTATGCGATGGAGCAATATTATCACGCGCCGGGAAAACTTTCGACGATGGTGGTGGAGGTCGGCGCGCGCGCGCTAACCAAGCACGCTTTGAATGTCCATTGTGGCCACGATGATTTTTACGCGGCGCTTGATACTGGTTGGACGATGTTGATGGCAAGGGATGCTCAGCAAGCGGCAGATCAGGCAATCATTTTGCGCAAGGTCAATGAACAGGTGCTCAATCCAGGAATGAATATTCAGGACGGAATGCTCACGACGCACTCCGAGCGAATGTATTTTGCCCCGGAGGCTGAATTGCTGCGGGAATTCCTCGGTGCGCCCGACGAAATGATCGATTGTCCGACTCCGGCGCAGCGCGAGTTGTTCGGCCCGAAGCGCCGCCGGGTTCCTGAAATGATCGATTTGAAGAATCCGATTCTGCTCGGCCCAGTGCAGAATCAGGAACATCACATGAACGGCGTGGTCGCCCGCCGGAATAATTTCAGCGAGCCGATACTCGGCTTCATTGAAAAATCCTTTGAAGAATTTGGCCAGCTCACCGGACGGAAATACGACCTCGTCACCCAATATAAAACGGACGACGCGGACACGGTTTTTGTCTCGCTCGGCTGTGCGGCGGAAAATATCGAGCAGGCTTGCGACTATTTGCGTGACCAGCGCAATGCCAAAGTGGGTTCCATCCACATCAATGTGATCCGCCCGTTTCCGGAGGCCGCCGTGATCAACGCGTTGCGCGGGAAAAAGAACGTCATCATTTTGGAACGTACCGACGAAAGTCTGGCGGGCGATAA
>Ga0163152_10006245_pt1 | contig 13534 bp, 11 predicted proteins | sample OliLakLV19MP8IB2_FD_148635 | JGI IMG/M metagenome (GOLD analysis project Ga0163152, IMG submission 148635) | Freshwater microbial mat bacterial communities from Lake Vanda, McMurdo Dry Valleys, Antarctica - Oligotrophic Lake LV.19.MP8.IB-2 | ecosystem: Environmental > Aquatic > Freshwater >... | reverse complement strand
TTGCTTCCCTGCGCATCGGTGGCTTCGTCAAAGCCCTCGGCCAGGGTATTGCCGCTCAGGTCGACGTAACGCCAGGTTGCCCCCTTCGCCACTGCCGCGATGCCGCTCGAAAACCTGCGGGCTGTGGTGGCATCGAGTGTGGCAAGGGTCCGTCCAGCCACGTCCACGATGCGCACGACGCGTTTTGTGCCCTTTTGATCGCCGGGCAATGTCGCGAGAGCACGTTCGTCCGAAAGCGCGGTCAGGGTTTCGAACATGGGAGCGAGTTTGAAGGCGCCCGAAACATCGATGAATCCCCACAGACCTCCCTTGCGAGCTGCCGCAAGACCTGATTCCGGATCGAACGCGGACACTTCTTCAAACGCGGGCGCGATTTTCTTTCTCCCCTTCGCATCGATGAAACCCCAACCTTCGGCAGTGCGCACCGCACCCAGCCCGCCAGAAAACGACCGCGCCTCGGCGTAGCGGTTCGCGACGGCCCAACGCCCCGTTGGCGTGATGTAACCCCATCTGTCCGCATAGCGTGCGGGAGCGACACCATCGGCAAATGTGCCGAGGTCCTGGAAGCGCGGCGCGGCGCCCGGGACATAAGAGAGCGGATGCATCCAGTCGAACGCCGTGCGCAAGGCGGCGGCAGGCTTTTTCGAGAAAAGGAGCGACACGCTGCGCCGCGCGCGCAGACTGTCGGTGTCACCGTAGAGTTCGCGAAAGAGCAGGTAGAGCGCCTCGTGGACGTACAGCGCCGCACGTCCTTGCGCATCAAGTGCCTCGATGATGCGAGTGTCGGCGAGGATGCGGCCGTCCGGATAAAAGTTCACCGCCTGCTCATAAGCGAGTGTGCCCATGAGACACGATTCGGGAGCGGGTTTGCCGTAGTAGAGCGCATCATCGATGACTTCGAGCTTCATACCGCTCACCGGTGTCCACTGTTCCCGCACGCGCGCGTAACGCCAGCGGAAAGCCGCCGCGAGCCACGGATCGATGGCCTCGATGCGCCGTGTGATACGATCTATAATCGCCTTTTCGCTGCGGCCCTCATCGTCATGCACAGGGAATTGTGCCTGCGCCTCAAAGACATCAACGACGACAGCCCAGATGATCTTCGGGTCGCCCACCTGGCGGCACACCCAGGCACCTCCACCATTGCCAACAAGATTTCCCGCATATGCAGGGGACAGCGCCACGGGGAGCATGGAAAGCACTGGCAAAAAGATCGCTGCGAGGTTCCATTTCATTTCGGAAGTCCTTTTGTGAGGGGGAACCATTGCACTACGAGGCGATAGACCTCGCGTGTGGGATCGGTTTCGACCAGATCCATGATTTCGCCGTGGAATGCGAAGATGCGTTTGCGGACCTCCTCAAGCTTGTCGAGGTTCACCGCCACCGTGAGCGCGGAGAAGTGGCGCACGTCGACCGCATCGTTTTCCAGCGAGCGTCGCGCGAGATCGAGGTTCTGGAAATGGCTGAAACGAATGGCGTCGTCGGCCACTTCGCTGCGGGTCTTGAACAGATTGCCCGAGGGCCGCAGGCGACCACCGGTGCGTTTGAGCATTCCGAGTTTCTCGAGCACATCGAGCGAGTGGCGCACTTCTTTTTCCGAAATTGAAAGACGCTGAGAAATCCACGTCGGATCATCTTTTGCCCCCTGGGTCTCAAGAAGCGACACGATCGCGAAGTGGTGCCATTCGGCAATGAGCTCGAACGCGTGCGAGTCGAGGACGTCAAACTCGTCCCAAGCGCGCACCGGCACGGGCCCTTCTCCTTTCACCTTGTCGCCACGCCGCTGCTGCGCCCCCGACTGGCAGGCCTTGATGAGGGGCACGGCCTCGTCCTGCTGCACCCCGAGACCGTAGAGGATGCGCTCAGCCATTTTTGCGGTGACCCGCCGCTCGGCACCGAGAATCTCCGAGAGCGCCGAGGGAGCGAGGCGCAATTTGCGAGCGAACGCGCGCAGCGAGACGTGGGGATTGCGGGCACGTGCCTTCAGGAGTTCTCGCCGGACGATCTCACGGATCCTGTCCTGCGCTCTGTCTTGCATGCCCGCGGGCGCCCCTTTGCGGGTGGGCTTCCGAGTCTTGGATCGGCCGGTTCGTTCGTTTTCCATTCGCCGTTCATACATCACCTCCCACAGCGTTCCAGGGGAAAGAAAAGGGAGGCAGGAGACCGAAGCCCCGCCTCCCTCCAGGAGCCAAATGCACGCGTTTACTTGGGTGGGTTTTTCGACACGAACAGGATGCCCTTGGCGAGGCATGTGGGGCCGCTTCCCCAGGGAAGGAATTCCGAAAGACTGCTGCCTTTGGGCAGGCTGGTGCCCCAAAGCGTTTTCTTGCCGGCGGCGCCGCCCTTGGCGCAGTAAAAGACAAGCGAACCAGGAGCGAGATAGGGGCCATTGACGTTGGTGATCGTCAGGTGTTCCTGGACGTCGGAGTTGTGCCAGTCGCACTTGAGGTTGTAGCCGGTGGCATAAAAGTCTGGCGTGCCTTTGAGCACGTTCTGAAGCTCGGCGTAATTTGAGCAGCCCTTCCATGGATCGGGCCGGATGATGATGGGGCCGCGGACGATGTCGCTCGAGCGTGCGGGTGCTGCAAAGGCTTCCGTCTGCAAGGCGACGTCTGCTTCGGATGCCTGTGCCACTTCAGAGTCCACAGCGGACTCGAGAGCGGAGACTTCGGAGCCGCCGTCTGCGCAGGCAACCAGAACAGGTGCGCTGGCAAGAGAGACGAGACCGAGAGCCAGAACAAGGCGCGATGAGCGAGTAAAAACGAATTTCATGACAAAACCTCCAGGGGAATTATTGGGGGACTTATTTATGAACGCCGCTGCGTCCACATCTTTGTTGTAGATGCGTCCTGCGCCGAAATCCAGTTTTCCAGAACGCGCTGTTCTGAAAGTGTTCCTGAACCAGACCGTGTTTTTGGAACACCGTCTCATATGAGCCGAAAATGGCATGAAAAAATCGCCGATCGTGCGCGTGCGGCGCATGACGGCGATCTGACTGGAGCCCCTGTTGCTTTAGTCGATCTGCACGACTGGGGTCTTTCCTTTAGCCAGCTCGATGCCGGTTGCAGGGAAGGGTGCTAAGGCTTCTAGCTGAAAACTCAGGACTCAGCGCTGTTGCGGTTGGGGTGCCCTTGCTTGCAAAAAGTTCGTAGGAGACGAACGATGCAGGTTCATTCCGGCTGAGGAAGCACCATTGGCTCGCCCTTGAGAACCGTCCCGAGCAGCTCCTTGGCGCGTGTCATACCCTTGATTTGAATCTTCCCACTGTCGGTCTCGATGATGAGCATGTGGCCCTTGGCGAGCTGCGCGAGAGCTTCCTTGGCGATGCTCTCGGGGATTTGCACTTCGGTCACGCTGGCGTTCCCCTCTGGGGGAACGACGAAAACCGTCGTGTTTCCCGCAAAGGCCGTGGCCGGGATCGTCGCGAGCCCGAGGAGCACAGGCAGAAGGCTGATAGCGTTGACGGCAACGCACGGGAGCGCCCGGCGGCCATGGTTGCTTGTCGTCTTAGTCATGGGACTGCTCCTTTCGTGGCGCGCTCGCGGGAAGAGGGACGTCGTTGAGTGTGTTTAGCAGGAGTGAGATGTAGAAGGCGTGCGGGCCAATGAACTTCGGATTGTCACGGACCGCATTCACCTCGCGCAGGCATCTGAGCATGATCTGCTTTATCTGCGCAAGGCCTTCGGCACTCACAGTTTCCGACATCTGTCCGAGCAGCGCCGCGTCCGTCCCCAGGTTGGCGAGGTTGAAGTCCTCCGCGAACGTCACCGAGACGCTCCTAGCGACTTCGACGTTGGCGATGCTGAAGTTAGGCGAGCACAGGCGCAGCGAGCCACCCGCGGCCTCCGTGACGAGGTCATCGTCGATAAGGGCCTCGAGGGCCGCTATACCAGACGCCCCCATGAGAGCGCGGATCTCTTCTCTCGTCGTGCCCGCGCGCGTGGCGCATAGGTGCACGACCCGGCAGCTCACACGCCGCTCCAAGTGCCGATGAAGGCGCGAGAGTTCATCTGGCCCCGGCGCGCTCGTCGAATTCTCGCGGGTATAGATGTTCTCCATGGAGCGCATGATTTCCGGGTAGAGCTCGCGGAGGGCCTCTATCGCCTGCTCGCGGCTGGCGATAGAGCCAAGAATGGCGGCGGCCGTCTTGAAGTGCGGCGGCTGACCCATCTCCCGTGTCACGATGCGGCGGAGCGTGCTAGCCGGCACGCAGCTTCGCCTTCCAAGGGCATTGAGCCCGAGTTCTCTGCTTCCTTTTGTCTCGAGGAAGTCATCGACGAGTTTGTAGAAGAGCATGCGTGTTCTGTTCCTCCAGAGTACGCCTGAACATATGGGTGAGAGCAAGGCGGGGTTTACTCGCTACTGACCAGATAGACAAGATTCTCACGCCACCGTGGTGAAGATGTCCCGCGCGTTGCCGCTTAGTGCGCGAGATCACTGCTCCGTAGCTTACTACTCTTCCCGCGCCACCATGGTGGCGCGGGGTCTTCACCACCATGGTGAATCGAGTTGCGCGCCACCACGGTGGTGACGACTTCAGCTTGAATGCTTGCTCCAGCGAGGGGGCGGCTGTTAGCAAGACTCAAGTGTCCTAGAGAAAGATAACCCATATAGAACGAGGAAAACCATGCAAATAAATCGCGTGTCTTGCACTTTCACGTCCGTCTCCCATGGCCGCCGGCGTGACCTTGCCGGCCCAACCGTCGAGCGCCGGGTCGGTCAAGCCCGCCACGCCATGGGATGCCTTGTGCTTCCTTTGGTCATGCCGCTTGCTCTGGCCTCGGCGACGGCGCACGCGCTCCCCGACCCGAAACGCGGGGATGACTTGGCTCGGATTGGACTCTCTCCAGCGGATACCGGAGGCGCGACCCTGCTGCTCGACCACGAGGAGAACACCCTCTACGTGGGTCCCGCCGCCAACAAAACCATGGAGGGGGTCTTCTCCTTCATCGACGGCCCGCTCTCGTGCGACGCGCTTTCGAATATCCGCGAGACCACCTACCGCTACCCGCGCACCGAGGAGGACGTCACCAAAGTGATCAATTCTGGCAAGGCCTACAGCCCATCCTTCGATGCAACGTTCGGGGTCTACGCGCGCAACGCGAACCTTGTGTCTAAGATCCTTGCCGCTAAGGCCGCCACGACGGGCTTCGTGCAGACGCATAGCGCCGTGTACTCCGCCTTCGTTGAGGCAAAGACGAATAAGGACGCCATCGACACTCAGCTCGCGCGCATTGACGCAGGGCTTTCGGCTGCCAAGAACGACCTCGCCGTCGCCCTGCTTGGAATCCCGCCGACCTTCAACAAGAAGCAGAGAGAGGATGCCATCACGAGACTCAACGCGGAGTACCTGGAGAATTTCAAGGCGACCATGGCGGAGCGCGCGCGGCTCAACAAGGCCAATATCACCGCCCTCGATGCCTACTCGAAGGCGCTCGGAGCGTGGGCGCCGTACCGCGACCAGAACGATTGGCTGCAGGGCATCGAGAACTCGTTGCAGTCGGGCTTCACGACCTTGCAATCACTTGCCAACGACAGCTTCTCGCGCAGCGAGGCGCTCGTCGAGCGTCTTGAGCGCCGCTCCATCGGCGTTGCCTCGGCCGCGTACAATATTCACGGCGATGAGGTCGATCGCGTGCGCGCGGCGCTCGCCGCGAGGGGCGTACAGAAGAACGTCTCGCGCCTTCCCATTTTCGATGTGCGTCTAAACTCAGGGGTAACGCGCGGCATGCTCGGACGCACGGGCACCGGGACGGCTGACGCCTCTGGGACTGGCCCACTCGACTTCCAACTCGTTACCGTATCGCTTCCTGCGGAGACGATCTCGAGGCTCGGCGAGCCAGTCGCCAAGGACTCGGGCCTTAAAACGGCGTCTGGCAAGCCTCTGTCCATCATCTATGGCGACGACTCGGAGCGATTCGGTGGAAGTGGCTCGGTGCAGTCGCTCGTCACCCAGGGCGCCTACTGCGGCACGCCCAAAGTGACCATGAAGAAGTACGTCTACTCCGGACCTAACGGCAACGCCGCCGCGAGCGTCACGGAAACCTCTTATGAGAGCCCTCGGGGCAACGTTTTCAGCCAGGCCGTCGCGCTCGGCTACAAATACTACGCCAAGGCCGAACCCATCTCAGGCAACTGCACGCTCGATGTTTCGAAGATGTCCGACTATTGGCGCAACGCGGGCTACTCGAAGACATGGAACCTTTCCGGCAGTAAGACCGTCGCCTGGGATAGCACCAAGACCACGTACAAGGACCGTATGGGCCTTTCGTGCGACATCACGCAGCGTCCAGTGGGCTTGAACGCCGACGATTCCAAGCGAATGAATGAGGCCCTTGAGCAGTCGCTTTACGGCGACATGTTTTCGATGTTCGTGATGCAGTACGGCAAGGAATACAAGCTCGAGAAGAATCCCATGCCGCCCACTCCTGGCGAACTCCATCCGTTGGCTACGCTCGGCAACGGCGTGATGACGCTCTGCGGCGGCGTCAACGTCTACTGCGCAGTGACCGGGCTCGTCCTAAAGACCGTCGATGAGATGGTTGGCGCGAGGCACAACGGCACCACGAGCAGCAACGTCGATGTGAGCGGCATCATCACACGCAACTTCTCCAAGGACAGCTACTTCGTCGCCGAGGGCACTTCGACCGTCCTGATGACCGTCAAGGCATCGAACTAAGCGAGTTGAGTGGGGACGGCGGGCAGTCCTAACGATCCCCGAAAGCGGCGAGATAGGTGCGCGACGGATTCCAGATGGGCTTGCGCGCAGAATAAGGAGAACGAAATGAAGCGAGCATCGAGGCAGCTGGGCGGTCCTAGCCAGGAGCGCCATGGCAGTCTGGGAACGGGAAGCACGGGGTGCGCATGGCGAAGGACACGCCTCCTGGCGGGGCTCGGCGTGCTATTGCCCGCGCTGTGTGCGGGCGCCTGGTACGCCCGCATAGGAAATACGCTTGAGAGCGCGAAGGTCCCAGGCGCGGTGACTGTCCGGGGGGCCGGGCTGACTGTGGCCGCGCAGGCAGGAACTGGGGCAGTGGCTACGCAGTCCGAGCAGCTCGCGGCGGCGAACGCCTGCCTGCCGAAGCAGAGATTCTAGCGAAGGCAAGCAAGTCCGAGACGTTCGACTACGGCGCCATGCGCAAGGCGCTCGGCGGGCAGCTCACGCCTGAGCTCGATGGCCTCACTCGAAAACACGTCGCCCTCGCAACGGCCTTGAATGAGGCATCGACGGCCTACGACGCCATCGATGCGGCCCATTCCGCGGCCGTACGTGAAGGAAGGTCCGACCCGGAGCTCGCGCGAGAGCTCGACGCCAAGGCCGAAGAACTCAGGGTCCAGGTCGAGGAGATAAGGCTCCTCAACGACCAGATAGCCGCGACCTTCGCTGGTGAGTTCGAGGCGCGGATTGCTAGCCTCGGACGCTGAGACGCCTTCTCCTTTCCGGACATGGGGCAGTCGGGGTAGGCATCGCTAATGAGACAGCAGCACGCTGATACCGGACGGCTCGCGAAGCTAAAGTGTTTTAACTTCAAGGAGAGGGTTCCATGAACCTGAATCTTTTAAGACGAGAGAAGAGACGTACCTTACGCGTCGAGGCTGGATGCGCTTTGATTGGTAGTCCCGCATATCTTGGCGCGAACTCATACGCACAACGAACCGGGCGTCGCTTTGCGTCACTCCTCGCGGCGACTTGCTTCGTTGTGATTGCCTCGTGCGGCTCCAATGGTGGGGGCGCGGGTGCGGGCGACGAGGGGACGACGCCGCGGATGGAGCCCGTTGGTCGCGGCACCGGCGGGTCTACCAGAGGCGGTCCAGCCAAGACGCCGGCGCCGGGGACGGCCGGGCTCGTTCTCGAGTCGCACTCGCTTGGGGACGTGAGGGAGTCGGGCTCCGGAGTAAAGCCTCCGTTCCCCGACGCTAAACTCCGGGCGCGCTGCGAGGCGGTCTACCAGCTCGCCTTCCCGGATTCGTCGTCCCCCTCCTCCGCCAACCCATTCCGGCTCGCCTCGAAAGCCGATTCCTGGGCCGAGGCGCTTGATGCGGCCGCAGTCGCACGCGAAGTCAAACCGACTGCCTTCAAGACGCTCTACGCCAACGTGCGCGTGGACAATGGGCCAAAAATTTCGCTTGAGTGTGCCTTCCCCGTGCGGGCGCAGGGCGTAAACTCCGCTGCAGGGATCTACGCGCCGCCCGGGGCCACCTTCGGCCTCGACACTGGCTATCCGTTCGGCATCGAGCGCCACGTGCTTGGCGGTCTCGTCTGGGAGCGCACGACGACTATCGTGCCTGGCTTTCGGGACGAGATTTCCCTGCAGTGGCTCATCGAACCAATTGAGCAGAAAGCAGACCACGGGTTCTTCGCCCTGGAGACGCGAAGCGAATTCTCGGACCTCGCGGAGGGTTGCATTGCTCGCGCGCTCCAGTTCGCAGCCGATGAGTCCTTCCAGAGTTCTTCGATGTGGGCCATCGCGAGGGCAGACGCCTGCCCCAGCAAGCGGTTTTTCTCGCTGACTGATAAGGCTCCGCCGCCCGATGTACCACCCGCCAGGCGTGCCGACGGCACCATAGACCCAGCGAGTGCGCGCGTGTGGGACGACTCGGGGGTCCTTCGCCCTGAGCGCATGGTCCCGTTCGATCCCACGGGTGCGCGCACGTTCGTCTGCGAGACGCCCTACGAGGCGGCCCAGTGCGGACTCGCGCTCGTGCGCGACATCACCCCCGTGCTCGCCCAAACGGTCGCGAAGGACGCACCGCTCTACGTGCGCTTCGCGTCCAAGACCAAGGCAGGCCGGGTGCTCATCACCTCAGGAAGCATTTCGCCAGAGGGCAAGATCACGTTCCTCGAGGCGAGGTCAGCGAGAGAAGCCGACGCCATCGCCCGCGTGCTGCCATGAACGGGCGCGGCGCAAGGATTCAACGCGTCGCTTCGTTCCTTGCCTTCGCCTCGGTCGCCGCCGCCGTTGTCCTAGTCCTCGTAGTCCTCTGCGTGGACTCGCAGGACGCCTTCGCGCAAAGCTTCGAGCGCAGCGGCGTGACTGGAGCGCCAGCAGCCCGTGGAACGGGGGGCGCCAGGCCTGCCCCTTCTGTCATGCACTCGTTTCGTTTCGTGGGGGAGTCCGCACCGCTCTCGGCTTCGGGCTCACGTGTGCGCTCATGCGGGGAGTGGCGCGCGGCTTTCGGCGTGCACTTCGACGCTTTGCGCGACCTCAACGAGGTGACCCAAGCGCTCGCGCGCGATCTCGATGCGGCAATGGCTAAGGCCCCACAGGCTAGCTCAGGGGACTTGGAGGCGTCCCAGGAGATAATTCGCACGCTCCAGAGGATTTCCTCGGCCTACAGGGAACGAATCGATGTGGCCGCGCAGAAAGCCAGAGAAAGCGGGCCGTCCACCTTTTTCGAAGACTTTGATGCGCGGCTTGTCTGGTCGGTCCCACTTGCGAAACTCGCCTCGCCGCTTGGTAGTCCAACCATGATCGCATCACTCAGACAGGTGAGCGCGACGTGGGCAGAGGTGAGATTTGCTGGGGGTATGCTCGCAGATTTTTTCGATGGTGCCACGAGTGTGCCTGCTTTGAGGACAACGGCAGAGACTTCTTTCGAAGTGCCTTCAGAAGGCTTGGACAGGGGGATGCAGATGCGGGACGTCCGCGTTGCCATTCAGGGTGGTGGTGCCCTTCGCGTCGAGGTCGCCACACGGCCCTTCGAACGGTGCCTGATGGAGCCCTCGTTCGGTGGGCAGCTTACCGCCAGCGGCGCCGCTGGGCTCGTGGCGCCAATTACATTTCTCGTCGATCTTTCGAAGACGGCTCTGTTCGAGAACACGCTCCGGCCCAATGGAGACATCGAGAAAAGAACCTTCGGGGAGACGGTGCGAGTGAGGCTTGGCTTGTGAATCTTCGAAGATTCTGGTGAGCCGGTATTCTCAAGGGTGTGAGCTCCCAGATCCTGAGTTGGCACATCACCCCAGTGCGATGCGATCCTGCCGGAAGGAGGATCGTTTATGGAAATCGAGTTCAAGAAGTTTTGCGCGAGGGTTCGGAGTTCCCGTGTTGGCATGCGCAAGTCCGAGCGCTACCCGGACGAGTTGAGGCAAGAAGTTGTCGTTTGGGCATCGCGAGTTTCAGTCGGCGCGGTGTCGCGCGGAACGGGCGTTGCATTGGCTTGCATCTACCGCTGGCAGGATGATTTTTCCAATTCAAACTTCGATGACACCGGCGTGGTGATTCTCTCGCTGCGCGAAGGCATCCGCGCAAAGCAGGAGCAGGCGCTTGCACAGGGTAAAAATCCCGACTCTGTCCGCAGCGGACTGCACACCTCAGTGACCTGCGCCGTACTGCCGGAAATGGGTCGCATCGTTTTGTTCAACTCCGGCCTGCACCACTTTGGCGAAATTGTCGGCAAGCTGCTGGAAAAACGCACCGCATGAAAAAATCGCCGATCGTGCGCGTGCGGCGAGCCATGATCTGGAACGGAGGTAGGGCAGGAAGGTCTGGAGGGGTGCACTTGGCTGCGCGCGACATTGATCAACATCCGCGTTCATCAAGACGACTCGAGTGACTGGCCGTCGGCAGAGCCGGACGATCTGGGAGTGGATTTCCTGTTCCAGCTCGGCAACACATTCGTAACTATTGAGTGCGAATCGAGCGGGGCATATCGAGGAAGTAAAATCCATCCACTTCGCAGTGGCGTATAGAATGAAGCTCCCCGATCTTACGCCTATAGGTGGCTGAAACCTAGGCGCAAAAAAAGCCGGTAAGAACGGTTTCCCGGAGTACCGGCCAGGGCATTGAGCCTTCAAGAATCAACTACGTGATTCCTTGCTGAAACACGCCGAGGCTTCTCGCTACTGACGCTGTCATGATAAGGTCCGGCCGCGATAAAATCAATTTTGCGGAAAGGGAAATAAATGACCCGGAGTATTCTTGGCCTCGATCTCGGCGTCGCTTCTCTTGGCTGGTGTCTCGTGGAGCGAGGCGAGGACGTCCGCATCGTGGATGCCGGTGTGCGAATATTCAAAGCCGGAAAAGACAAGATGGGCACGAAAGACGAACAGACACCCAATCAGGAGCGGCGTCGGCAGCGGCTCGTTCGCAGGCAGATTCGAAGGCGAGTAAAACGCCGTGCACAGGTTTGGGAACTCCTTGCACGCGCCGGTTTCCTGCCGGACGTTAGGAAGCGCCAGCGCGCCGGCATTATCGTAACCTTGGAGAAAGATCTTTTGGCGAAGTGGGATGCGCTCTGCAAATCCGAGCCGGCGCTCCAGCGTTTTCTGGTCACTTTGCCACATGTTCTTCCATATGTCCTTCGAGCGGAGGCACTCCGCCGGCCGCTCGATGTTGAAGAGATTGGCAGGGTACTCCTTCATTTCTCTCAACGGCGGGGGTTCCTGAGCAACAGTCGCAAGGTCCCTACGAGTGAGGAAGCCAAGGAAGCCTCAGCTATCAAGGAGGAGCAGCGTTCCTTAAAGCAGAAGCTGGCCGAGCGGGGCGAGACGCTAGGTCAATACCTCGCATGTCTCGACCCCGAGGTCGGGAGAATCAGGACAAGGCACACGCTACGTTCGATGTATCGTGACGAATTCGAAAAAATCGTTGCGGCGCAGTCGATCTTTCATCCCGCCTTGAAGGATGCCGACTTCGTCCGAACCCTCAGCAATGCCCTCTTTCATCAACTTCCACTTCGCTCTTCACGCCATCTCGTAGGGCCATGCCGACTCATTCCATCGCGGCAACGCATGCGTCAGGCGTTTTCGATCGCTCAGGAGTATCGGATTTGGCAAGGGCTGGCCTCGATGCGCATCGAATTTGTTAAAGGACAAGGTATGCGGCCTCTGACGAAAGACGAGCGCGAGCGTGCGGCCTCGAAGCTTCTTGTCGGTCAGAAATTGAAGATTGCCGATGTTCTGAAGATACTCGACGCGCCCGTGAGAGCCCTGCACAATCTCAGCGATGATTCGCGTGGACACCTCATTCAGTGGGACAGGACCGCTGAGGCTATCTGCGAAGTCACACCCAGCGGATGGTGGCACTCGCTGCCGCAGGAACGGCGGGATCGGTTCGTACAACTGTATTTTTCGTTTCGGCAGATTGAACCCTTCGCGAAACATCTCGCTTCCGCCGAATGGAGCCTCGGCCCAGAAATCGGATCGAGGCTGGCGAACATTGATCTCGAAGACGACCACTCCGCATTCTCCCGCGCGGCGCTGAAGAGGATTCTCCCGAAGGTGATCGAAGGGAAGTCTCTGGGAGAGTTGGAACGGGAACTCGCCGAGTTTCAGCCCAAGGCTCCGACAGTCGAGCCAAGACTCAGTAAGCTCCAGGGAATTGATGATGCTCGGCTGGCAGACGTGCGCAATCCGATCGTCACGCGAAGCCTTTCGCAGCTTCGTAAAGTGGTCAATGCAGTGATCGACATCCACGGGCGTCCTGACGAAATCCATGTGGAACTCGCGCGAGATCTTAAAAAGAATCGAGAAGAGAGATTCGAGCACCAAATCCTTCAAAATCAAGAGCGGAAGGCACGCAGCGCCGCTAAGGAATGGCTGAAGAATAATAATTTGGCACCCAACCGCTCAAATGTTGAAAAATGGCTTCTCTGGGAGGAATGCAACCACACTTGCCCTTACTCGCGAAGAACGATCTCGAAAGAGGCGCTCTTCAACAACGGTGAATTTCAGGTAGAACACATATGGCCCCGCTGGGTTAGTGGCGACGATTCATTTCTCAATAAGACGCTTTGCCGTTCGGATTATAATGCATTAAAGGGAAACAGGACGCCAAAAGAAGCCTTCGGTGAGAGCCCGGAATGGGACAAGATGATCCAGTGCATGCGTGAGTTCAAGGGCCGTCCGCATGTTAAGAAAGACTTTGCATACAAAGTGAAGTATGCCCGCTTTCAAAAGACCACCGCCGACATCGAGGGTTTCACATCACGTGCATTGAATGATACCCGTTTTGCCTCCAAACTCGCGAGGCTCTATCTTTCCCGCTTGTACGGAGGCGATGACGATGGACCTGCGCGCCGTATTTTCTGCAATTCGGGTGGCGTGACGGCTCTTCTGCGCGATACTTGGAAGCTCAATTCCATCCTTGGAAAATATATCGAGGACGCCGAGGAAGAAGGCGGCGGATTCCATATCAAGATGCGAGAAGATCACCGGCAGCATGCAATCGACGCGCTTGTGATCGCGCTGTGTGACTCGTCGACGTTGCTGGCGATTGCAGCCGCCTTTCGAAAGAGTGACGAATCACTGGAGCAGAGAGCAATTGTGAAAATCGATCCGCCGACGCCATCGCTCGTCAAGGACATGTCGGAACGGGTGGGCGCGATGATCATTTCTTTGCGGCCAAAGCGGCGATTGCGCGGCAGTGTTCACAAGGCAACCCACTACGGACAAATCGAGACGCTGGATCCGAAAACGAAACAGGCGGGAAACCGATTCGTAGCCCGGAAACGTCTTGAGGCACTGACCGACAAGCACGTCGAACAAATTGTCGACAAAGGAGTCCGAAGTTCAGTCGTCGCAGCCATAAAT
>Ga0163152_10006243_pt1 | contig 13534 bp, 8 predicted proteins | sample OliLakLV19MP8IB2_FD_148635 | JGI IMG/M metagenome (GOLD analysis project Ga0163152, IMG submission 148635) | Freshwater microbial mat bacterial communities from Lake Vanda, McMurdo Dry Valleys, Antarctica - Oligotrophic Lake LV.19.MP8.IB-2 | ecosystem: Environmental > Aquatic > Freshwater > Lake... | reverse complement strand
CGTGACCGATACGGTCTGATTGTAAGCCACGTTGAATGATCCTGCGGGAAGTGAAGTGGTCGTGATATTTGGCGCCGACGGTAAGTTGATCGTAATCGACAATGGTTTTGTCGCGGTGTCTTGTGGGGTTCCAGAGTCCCGGACCCGGAAGGTCGGCGAAGATGTTCCAGGGGTTGTTGGTGTCCCGGCGATCACGCCAGATGAACTGAGATTCAGGCCTGCCGGCAATGATCCGCTGCTCATATCCCACGTCTTTGTCCCGGTCCCTCCTGTAGAGGTCAACGTCACGTTGTTATAGGACTGCGTCACCATGCCGGACGGTAGGGGAGAGTTGGTTGTCATGATCAGATCAGGCGGTGCACCGCCGATAATCAATTGCAATGTTCTGGTCGCTGTTTGCGGTGTGGGAGGGGTTTGATCCGTGACGGTGAAAGTATAATTGGTACTGCTGGTGCCAGTCGGAATGCCGCTGATCGCTCCGGTTGACGGATTCAACGTCAATCCAGTTGGCAGAGCTGGCGATCCGCCCGCGAGTCCCCATGTATAGGCGCCTGTGCCGCCTGTCGCAGCCAACGTCGCGCTATAGCTCTGGTTCGCCGTCCCTTGGGGGAGTGAGGTGGTCGTGATCGACAGGGGGGTTGCCCTGATGGCCAACTGCAGCGCTTTTTCGACAGTCAGCGATGTCGCATCAGTCAGTGTAAAGGTGTGGGTGGCAGTCTTGGTCACAGTCGGCGTTCCGCTGATGATGCCATTATTACTGAGCGTGAGGCCGCTTGGCAGGGGCGACGAGCCGGCCTTGAGGCCCCACGTGTAGGGCGTGGTGCCACCAGTCGGGCTTAAGGCCACAGCGTAGGGTTGGTTGATCGAGCCAGATGGCAATGAGTTTGTCAGAATGGTCAAGAGGGTCGGCGCAATATTGACCGTAATCGAAAGGACTTTTTGGACCGACTGTCCTTTCGAATCCTGCAATTTGAACTCTGGAAGTCTTGTCCCCGTGGTGGTTGGTGTTCCTGAAATGTTCCCAGTCGACGGAGTCAGCACGAGCCCGTCAGGCAACGCTGGCGATCCAGGGACCACACTCCAGGTATAGGTTGGTGTTCCCCCACTCAGTGCGAGCGTGATGTCATAGGACACTCCCGTTGTTCCAGCTGGAAGCGGGGAAGAGGTCAGAATCTGTAAGGGCCCAGGTGGTATTGACCCAGGAGGAGTTTCTAGATTATTCACGTCGCTGCAGGCATTCAAAGCCAGGGCAGCCAGTATCGGGAAGAGAACAGTCCATACCCTATTTCGATGAAACGGATGGTGGCGCATCAGACAACCTGGATTAAAGATTCAAGACGTTCTTGTTATTGAGACACGCAACAATCCACCCTCAAAACATTCTTGTCGCCATAGGTCATCATATGTGCCGATCATGTCTTATCTCGGAATGTCCGGTCTGATCAATATTGCTCATTAACCCGTAGTTATTCATCTAGCAGGATAGGGAAAACTCGGTGTATACACGCCACGCCGATGGAACCTTCCCTATGGCGCCAATGTCACAATAGTCTCAGGATGCTCAAAAAGGCTGGACTTCTCACCCGCCCACCCCGGCGGCTATGTCACCCTCCCTCCCTGAGTCTGCCAAGACAGCCTCTCCATCCAGGGACGCACCTATTCCCAAGCAAGGCCGTAGCGAGTGAAGAGGCGAGGAGGTACGTCCCGCACTTCGTGGGGCCGTTCGCCACTCGAATGGATGTTGGGGAACGGATAAGCCCCTCCAGTGCTTCCGATTTCCGAAAAACTCTCGTTGAGCATCTGAGTGAAGCGAGAACGCCGCATGGGAAAAGGCACGTCTTGGCGCGCCGGGGTCGGGCGGGTGGAAAAGCGACTTTTTCAGCATCCTGTTAGGTCGAGGTGAAGGTGAAGGTTGAGCGAATATCAGACTCTTTTCCGCTCGGCCTTGATCTTGCCTCAACAGTTCAGAACGCTGGAGGGAACAGAAACGGAGGTCTTAGAATTGTCGCGGGCAGCTGCTCGACTCACGCGTCAAGAAAACCGGAAGGTCAGCGTAAGTTTTCCACGCACACGGTAACAAGAAAAGATTCCCGACCCCTTTGTTTCCCCCGAATGCTGAAATTCAGCAGCCGACGAAGGCGATCCGGTGCAATGAGGAGTTAGGCATCAATTTTCTCAGCGTTGGAGCACTGACCTTGTTTCTCAGAGATCGGCTTCCAGTCCGCGAGTTGTACAGTAAACCCCTTTCCAATGATCTCCTTCCCAGTCAAGCGCAAATATTCAATGTCTGGCTCGAAACTTCCAAGACCCAAGACCTGTGCACCAACGCTAGTCAAAAGGTAGGCCGCCAAACTAAGTTCCTTCGTTGCATCTGCGTTCTCGACGAGGAGAGCTTTTCCGTGGGAACGAAGTGCCACGAGAAACTTGTTCGGAGTCGCTGTTCGATACTGCCTAGTAAGGCCGAGGGCCTCAACGCCAGAAAGCAGACCTAGGTCTTGCATTGCCAGTATCTTGGAGAAGGGAATGTCATGCGTCTCAAGGTACTGGGACTGGCTTCTAATAATGCAACCTTCAACCACATAGCGGGCTAACTGACCAATCTGCTCGGCGTCCAATTTGGATAGCCCTCGCAAGAACTCGAGAGTACGGATGGAAAAAGTTCCTGGAGACTTTACTTCACCGGCGAGAATGCCGCCCCAAAGGCGCTGCAGGTCTTCAGCAGACACCTTCCCTGCCAAATCGCGCCACGTAAAGAGCCAGTCTTCATCAATCGGCCGCTCTGGGGGAATTTGCGAATCATTGGAAAGAATGTCCTCAGCAAAGATGACAGCCTTGCTAGTGTTGATTTCTCCGCGCACAGCGTCTGCCGCGCTGTTGGAAAGGGCAAGCGTGGCAACCGTACGAAACCCAAGCGTGGGTTCGGCGTGGCCGGTATCATCAACATGCGCAGTGGCTGGCCGTACCGTGGTACCCGAAATCAGGCGCACAGAACCAGGGAGGTCGAAGCGCTTACGACCGGCACGAATATCGGCCACCTCCAACTCGACTTGAGCGATCGTCAACAGTTCTTCGCGCCGAACTTCATTCCTTGCTCGACCCTCACGCTTAATTTGCCAAGGCGACAGCAAGGAGCCGATGCCTTTCTCTGTGAGGGCCTCCCAGAGCTTGATGATCAGCTTTTCGCCAGGTAATTCCAATGATGGCTCTCCTTGACGCCTAACTTTTAAGTGAACTGCAACAAGGCCAAGAAGGTCTCTGAGGCTAGCGTCCTATTCCTGAGAGCCCCCTAATTCAGGTTGAAGCAAAGTGACCGATACTATCGGCACTTGTGGAAATCGTGTCAAGTACCACTTGGTGGGAAACTCAGTTTGTACTCAAACCCACTGTGACCTTATGAATGGTCATGGGCAGGAACGGATTGTTTGTCCAGCAAGGCCGCAGCGAGCGATTAAAGATGACCCTTCCAGCTTGCTTGTTACCTTTTTTTAAGGGAGCGGCCAAGGTTGCCCTCAACTGCGCGCATCGAACGAGCACATTCTGATCGTGCGCGTTCTGCGAGCAAAGAGGGCACCTGGCCGCTCCCCCCTCCCTCTTGAGCCGTCACCGACCCGTAGTCCATACTGCCCACCTATGGATCAGCATCCCACATCTCCCTGTGAAACTCTCGCGGAGCGGTACCAAGCCTTGCTGGAGGTTGCGCAGGCGATCTCCACGCACCGCGACCTCGACGAACTCTTTCGAGATCTCACCCAGCGCCTTCCCCGCGTGGTCCATGTGAATTTTGTCGCCCTGTCCTTGCACGATCCTGCTCGTGACACGATGCGATTGCACAGCATTCAGGCGAATGTGCCGGCCGATCTCGTGGGCGGCCATGAGGGGCCGGTCGAAGAAAGTCCGGCCGGACTGGTCTGGCAAACCCAGCAGCCTGTCCTCGTACCAGATCTTGCTGAAGAACGCCGCTGGCCCACGGTCATCGGGCGCATGCAGGAAGACGGCGCGAATTCGTGTTGCTTCGTTCCCTTGACCACGGCGGTGCGGCGGCTGGGCGCCATGGGGTTTTTGAGTTTGGAGAAAGAGGCCTATGGTGAAACGGACCTAGAATTTCTCCAACAAGTAGGCAAACAGGTCGCGGTGGCGGTGGACAATGTCCTCCATCATCAAGACGTGACTCGCGATCATGACCGATTACGGCTTCTCCTCGAGGTGTCCGAAGCCATCGTGTCGCACCGCGACCTGTCCGCGCTCTTTCGGGACCTCGCGCAACGCCTCCCGACAGTCGCTCCGTTCGACTTCATCGGCTTGATCCTCCACGATCCCACAAAGAATCTGATGAAGGTCCACGTATTGGAGACGGCATCCACTCACCATCTTACAACCAGACTGGATGGGCTGGAGCTGCCCATCGAGGAGTCCTCCAGCGGCTGGGTCTGGACCCACCAGCAACCGCTAAACATCCCGTTTCTCGCCGAGGAGTCTCGATTTACGGTGGGGATGGCGGCACTCAAGGACATCGGCGTCCAGTCCGTCTGCCTGTTTCCATTGACGACCGCCATGCGGCGTCTCGGTGCAATCGGGTTCGGGAGTCTCGAACCCCGTGCGTTCGGAGACCAGAATCTGGGATTGCTCGGGCAGGTGGCGAAACAGGTGGCCGTGGCCGTGGACAACGTGCTCAATTTCGCCGGCACGGAAGCGGCGCAGCAGTCTTTGGCTCGAGAACGAGATCGGCTCAGCTTAGTGCTGGAGATCAACAACGCCGTCGTGTCGCACCTCGAATTGGGCAAACTCCTCAAAGCGATCTCCGCCTCCCTCGGTCGTGTGATCCCGCACGATTTCGCGTGGCTGTGTCTCTATGATCCCGCGACGCGCCAGTTGCGGGCTCATGCGCTGGATTTTCCCAGCAATCAAAGCTTTGTCGGGGCGGGAGATCCCATTCCGTTGGAAGGAACCCCCGAATGGTTAGCATTCAGTTCTCAGCAGACAGTTCTGATCAGAAGTCTCAGCCTCACGGAGTTTCCTGCGGAGATCATGAAACGGGCAGATGCCGAAGGCCTGAAGTCGGGATGCGCGGTTCCACTGATCTTACATGGGCGAGTACTGGGCACGTTGAGCGTCGCCAGTATGCAGGAGGGTGCTTTCACCGATGACGATGCGAAACTGCTCAGCCGGATCGGCGCGCAGGTTGCGCTCGCTGCTGAGAATGCGATGGCCTATCAGGAGATTTCATCGCTGAGGGACAAGCTGGCAAAGGAAAAGCTGTACCTGGAAGAGGAAATCCAGACTGCGTACAACTTCGAGGAAATCGTCGGGGACAGCCGGGCTCTCAAGCTGGTGCTCAAAGAGGTCCAGACGGTGGCGACGACCGATTCGACGGTCCTGATCTTGGGCGAAACAGGGAGCGGGAAGGAACTGGTTGCCCGGGCGCTCCACAATCACAGCACGAGGCGGGATCGAATATTTGTGAAGCTCAATTGCGCCGCCATTCCTACGGGGCTGTTGGAAAGCGAACTCTTCGGACATGAAAAAGGCGCATTCACCGGTGCGATCGCCACCAAGATCGGCCGGTTTGAATTGGCCGACCGCGGGACAATCTTCCTCGACGAGGTGGGAGAAATCCCGTTGGAACTGCAAGTGAAGCTGCTTCGAGTGCTCCAGGAGCAGGAGTTTGAACGCCTGGGGAGCACCAAGACGATACGCGTCAATGTTCGCATCATCGCCGCCACTAATCGAGACCTGGCACGGATGGTGGAGGAGCAGGCGTTTCGTGGTGACCTGTATTACCGGCTCAAGGTCTTTCCGATTACCGTCCCTCCCTTGCGCGACCGAGCGGAAGATATTCCCTTGCTGGTCCGACACTTTGCTCAGAAACTCGCCCTACGGATGAAGAAACGCATCGAGACGATCCCGTCGGAGGCCATGAAAGCGCTCCAAGCCTATCACTGGCCTGGTAACGTGCGGGAGCTGGAGAACTTCATCGAGCGAGCGGTGATTCTGACCCAAGGCCAAGATCTGTTTGTGTCGCTCGCAGAATTAAAACGGACGCCAGGTCACGTCACGAACTCCGTGACGACGACGCTTGAACAAGCCGAACGCGAACACATTCTCAAAGCTCTTCGCGAGTCGGAATGGACCATCGGTGGTCCTTCCGGGGCCGCGGCCAAACTTGGCATGAAGCGGACCACTCTCCAATCCAAAATGCAGAAGCTGGGAATTTCTCGACCATCTTAGTCTGCTTTTCCAACCTCCATGAATGCTCAAGGCTCGCGCCGACATGTCGGCACCGTGCCGTCGAGTCGGCAGATTATCTTCGGCACTTCATTGTTTCGCGAGAGACGGTCCTGAACGAGATCACGCAATCTCTTTTAGTTTCAGCAACATCGATCATTCAGATTGGGTGGGAAATCTCTGGAACGCGAGTTGCGATTCAATCTTGTTATGAATGGTGTGATGGAAAACCGATGGATCGCTGAAGGGAGGCATCAAATGGAGACGGCACGCGCGATGACACTCCAGCAATCGATTGAGGCGGCGACTCGAAACTGGGCAAGCATCCATAACACGGGTCGCTGTCCACGCTGCAGCGGACTTATGGTCGACGAGTGGGGCCAAGATCTGTCGGACTACCGCGCTCAGCGCTGCGTGCAATGTGGAGAGATGATCGATCCGGTCATTCTGCACAACCGAGGGGCACTGCATGGACCGATGGCCACGCATCTTGCAGGGAAAATGTTGCTGAGCAATTGCCTGACGAAAAATCAATAGAGAGGTGGCGCCGGAATACTCACGGCGTTTCTCGCTGAGGTGGATAGGCCCCTCTCTACACCCCGGAGGGGCCTGTCTACTCGGTGAGCCACAGAGATGGGTGACAAGAATGGATGAAGGGGACCGTCGGCAACGACAAAGGAGGACAGCATGGACCAGATAATCGTGGGAGTACTGGCACTCGTGGCGCTTTGGTGGGCCGTCCGTGGTCGGCCAGGGAAACCGGTGCCGGCACGTGTGCCTGTCGCCCAGCGCGTCTCGCTGCATCGCAGACGTAACCGTTTCTGACTGAGTCGTTGAACGGAATAGGCCGATGAGGAGGGTTTGACCATGATGACACACATGAAAGGGATCGGCGCGCTGGGGCTCTTTCTGGTTGCCGTACTGTCCCACCCTGTCGTGGCTGCGGCCCATGGCGCCGTGAATGGGGAAGACGACCCTTGCCTGCGCCGGATCGGGGAGCAGGTGGTGCATTTCAACGCCTATCAGCCGCAATACCAGTTGAAAGATCAATACTGTACGGACATTCCCCAGGCCGGCGACACCTTTCTCGTCGTCGATCTCGTCGACACAGCGTTGCGCACCGAGCCGGTCGGGATGCAGATCATGAAGGGCGCCAACGGGACAGACGGGGAGATCGTGGCAGATATTCGCCCCAGCACTCATCCAGACGGTGTGCTCCGGGGTGAAGTCCATCTGGACGAGGGCCTATATACCGTGTCCATCGCAGCCGAGAAGCAAAATCTGATGAAGCGCCCGCAGTATCTGTTGCGGGTGCACATGACCGACTATCAGCAGTTGATGCGCACCGTGGCTGTCCCATTGTTTGGTGTGTTGCTCGCAGCCTGGCTCGGGTACAAGCTGCTCCGATCCGCGTGGCTGCGGAATTGGTGGGCCGTCCGCCGTTCCTAGGGCACCGTGCGTTCCAGTCAGCGAGGAGATGGTGTACAAAAGCGAGTAGGCGCAGGTGTGTCATTCTGTATCGATATATATAGCCAGCGGAGGGCAAAACCATGGCATCAGCAAATCGCTATGCGACATCCTGGGAGAGTTTTTGGAGCACCTCGACCGGAGCACCTGGTGAAATATTTTGGGATGCCGATCCAGCCCATGCGGCCCAACAGGATCTGGCGCTGTTCCAAGGCTCCGTCGACCCGCAGCTTCCGTTAATTGATCTGGGGTGTGGCAACGGGACGCAAACGCGCTTTCTTGCTGATCATTTCTCAAAGGTGCTGGGCACTGAAATTTCACCCGCCGCCGTTGAGATTGCCCGAACGAAGCATGCGGCCCCCAACATCTCGTACCGGGTTCTTGATGTACTTTGCCCTGACGATGCCCAAGCTCTCCACGAAGAAATTGGCGACGCTAATGTGTATATGCGGGCGGTGTTGCATCAACTGTCGCCCGAAGATCATGCGACGGCGATACAGAGTATCGGGCGGCTACTGAGAACAAAAGGAACTCTGTATCTTATCGAACTGTCATCAGCGGCTGAGTCCTTCTTTGCCCAGCTGATTCAGCAGTATGGACCACCTCCCGGCCTCGCGCGGGTATTCCAGCATCAGATTACTCCGGGCATGGTGAATGAAAATGACTTAGAGAAACTGTTTCCGCCGGATCGGTTTACGCTCCTTCGCACCGGCAAGAGTCATATTCAGACGGTGCATACTCTCCCGACGGGTGAAGTGGTGAAGGTGCCGGCATTTTATGCCATCCTTCGGCAGCGGCAGAGCGAAGCATAGCTGCGGCCTGCTGAAAAGCTATGTGAATTCCGGCCACACACCATGTCATCGTCATCCGAATTGGCCATTGTAAATAAGTATTTCCAGTTCCAACCCGTTTCGCTGACAGAGACATCGACTTCGATGTTTGTTCATATTGCAGCAGAAATTGATTTACGACCCGTCTTCTTCTCCAGTAATCGAGAAAAGGCTAGCCGTGGTCCGTTCTGAAAAGCTCAGGGTCCAGCTTCAGGCCGATCTTGAGGGTGTGAATGCATGTCGGAAGACATAAACAAACCGACCGGACGGTTGACACCAGACCGACCGGTCGGTATTCTTTACCCATGAAACGGACAACCCCGAAGCCACAAGACATGCTCCTCGATGCCACCGAAGCCGTGGTCGCTCGCCAGGGCATCGCGAATCTCACGCTCGACGCCGTGGCCGCCGAGGCACGGATGAGCAAAGGCGGCTTGCTGCATTATTTCCCGTCGAAGGACCGGCTCGTCGAAGCGCTGGTCATCCGCACAGCCGAAGGTTGGCGATCCTGCTATACCGAAGTGTACGAGCGCACGCCGGAAGGTCCCGGGCGTATGGTGCGCGCGCTCTTGGACCACTGCCTTTCGGACGCCAAGTGCTGGACGGAGGAACTGCGGCGCAGTTCCTCCGCAGTATTTGCTGCGCTCGCTCAGAACCCCGCGTTGATCCAGCCCATGCGCGCGGTCTACGCCGACCTCCACCGGCGCATCGCGCAGGATGGCCTGCCGCCGGGGGTTGGTGAAGCGGTCGCTGCCGCGATCGATGGACTCTGGCTCGACTGGGTGCTGGGAATTGTTCCACTCGAACAAGTCCGCGTCGTTCGGGTGCGCCGCGCGCTGGAGGACATGCTGGCCCGCGCGACACCAGCTCGCCGTTCACCCAAGGTCAAGGGTTCATCGGGGAGGCGTTCTGGAGGGCGTCGCGTATGAATCGTCGGAGTTGGATCGGATCTTTTCTATTGCTCGTCATGGTTGTCTCGGTCGGTGTTGGCCTGGCAGCGTGGAAGTATACGGCCATACAGGCAAGCGAGGCCGCCTCCGCGAACCATCCGGAGCCGATGGAGTCGGTGACCGTCGCTTTCGCGAGGGAAATTGAGCACCGCCACACTGCCACGTCCATCGGGACGGTTCTGGCACTGCGCTCGATTACCTTGCGTAACGAGCTCCCCGGCACTGTCCGTTATGTCAGCCTTACACCCGGGCAAATCGTCGAGGCGGGCATGGTGCTCGTCGCGCTCGATGTGTCCGTCGAGGAGGCTGAGCTGAAGGCGCAGGAAGCGCAGGCCGGCCTATCGAGGACGGTGCTCAAACGCAGGAACAACTTGAGTCATGACCGTGCCACGACCCAGGAGGAAGTGGATCGTGCGCGTGCAGACCACGATATCGCACTGGCCCAGATCGCGCGTACCAAGGCGATCATCGCCCGCAAGACCATTCGGGCTCCGTTCCGCGCGCGAGTAGGTATGGCGGACTTGCACCCTGGCCAGTATCTGAACGAGGGCACCGAACTCACGACGCTGCAGGGTATCGACGACGCAGTGCATGTGGACTTCACCGTCACGCAACAGGTCGCCGCGGGTCTGAGGGAGGGCGACAGCGTCGAAGTTTCCGTCTCCGGCCAATCGTCCTCGATCGTAGCCAAAATTGTCGCGGTAGATGCGCGTGTTGACCCCACGACACGCAATGCCATGGTACGCGCGAGAATCGAGGGCGCCGCCAACGCGCCGTCCCCCGGCGCCTCGGTCCGCATCCGGGTTTCGATAGGCCTGCCACGAAAGGCCGTCGCTGTGCCCGTGAGCGCAATGCGCAAGGGTCCGGGCGGCGATCAGGTGTTCGTGATCGAGCCGGACAAGAACGGGAAGACCCGTGCGCACGTACGGCAGGTCGAGAGTGGCGCGATGCTCGGCGACGAGGTCGTGATTCACGCAGGGTTGTCCGCCGGCGAGCGAGTGGCGGTCTCGGGGTCGTTCAAACTGCGAGAAGCCGTGCTCGTCGCGATCGCCGGCAGCCCTGAGGATGGGAACGGATCGGGCCAGGTGATCGTCGGCGAACGCTGAGGAAGCAGGAATAACAGGAGAAGGACATCCGCATGCGCTCGTTCACTGACATCTTCATCAAGCATCCGGTGCTGGCGGTCGTCGTGAACCTCGTGATCGTGCTCGCGGGGTGGCGGGCGCTGACGGCTCTGCCGTTGCAGCAGTACCCGAAGATCGAAAGTTCATCCGTGATCATTACGACGGTCTACTACGGCGCCAGCGCCGAAACCGTCCGCGGCTTTCTCAGTACGCCGATTGAGCGGGTCGTCTCCGCGATCGGCGGTGTCGACTATGTGGAGTCGACCAGTCGCGCCGGTGTCAGCACCGTCACCGTGCACTTGAAGCTGAACCACAGCAGCACGGCGGCCCTGGCCGAGGTCACCGCGCGGCTCCAACAGGTACGATCCGAGCTGCCGGCTGAAGCCGAGCCGCCCGCGATCGAAATGCAACGGGCCGATCGCCCATACGCGTCATTCTATCTCAGCTTCACCTCCACGGAGCGCAGCGTGCCAGCCGTCACGGATTGGCTGTTGCGCACGCTGCAGCCCCAACTCTCGACGTTGCCCGGTGTCCAGCGGGTCACCTTCGAGGGCGGCCGCCAGATCGCCATGCGCGTCTGGATCGACCCTGATCGTCTTGCCGCGCTCAACCTCTCGCCCGGAGACGTACAGGCCGCCCTCAAGCGCAACAACTTCCTGGCGGCCGTCGGTCGGACGAAGGGTAACTTGGTGCAGATCAATCTGCTCGCGAATACCGACCTGCGCTCTGCCGAGGAGTTCGAGAACCTGATCGTTGCCGACCGGGGAGGCGCGATCGTGCGGCTGAGAGACGTGGCCCAGGTCGAGCATGGGGCCGAAGAGGCCGACATGGTCGCGAAGTACAACGGGAAAGAGGGTGTCTACCTTGGGATCTGGGCGCTGATCGGTTCGAACGAGATCGATGTCGCGCACCGGCTGCGCGATGAGATGGAGCGGATTCGGCCGACCCTGCCGAAAGACATCGACATGCAGCTCGTCTGGGACGGCACGATGTTCATGCGGAATGCGCTGACAGAGATCAGCAAGACATTAGCAGAGACAATTCTGATTGTGGCGCTGGTCGTGTTTCTCTTCATGGGCTCGGTGCGGACCGCGCTCGTGCCGCTCGTCGCGATGCCGGTGTCGCTGATCGGCGCGGCGACGTTCATGTTTGCGTTCGGCTTCAGCCTCAATCTCTTGACGCTGCTCGCGATCGTATTGTCGGTCGGGCTGGTCGTGGACGACGCGATCGTTGTCGTTGAGAACGTCGAGCGGCATGTGCGCCTGGGCAAGTCTCGGATTGAGGCGGCGCTGGCCGGTGCGCGCGAGCTGATTGGTCCGATCATCGCCATGACAATCACATTGGCTGCGGTCTACACGCCGATCGGTTTCCAGGGCGGCTTGACCGGCTCGTTGTTCCTGGAGTTCGCGATGACGCTTGCCGTGGCGGTGGTCTTATCGGGGATCGTGGCGGTGACGCTGTCGCCGGTCATGAGTTCGAGATTTGTGCATGCGCAGGGCGAGGAAGGCCGGCTGACCGCCTTCGTCAACAGAAGGTTCGAAGAGGTGCGCCGTATTTACGCCTGGCTGCTGGACAGTGCGCTGGGGATGCGCTGGGCGGTCGTGGTGGCGTCACTGCTCATCATGATCGCCGTGTGGCCGTTGTACATGTTTTCGCGGCAAGAACTCGCTCCCGTTGAGGATCAGAGTCACATCAGCCTGTTTTTCCAAGCGTCGCCGGACTCCACAGTGGCCGCCACCAACCGCGAGCATTTGCAAGTTGTCAAAGCCATCACGTCCTTTCCCGAGACGGAATTCACCTGGTCGCTGACGGCGGCATGGGGCGGATTCGGAGGCTTGGTCGCAAAGGACTGGCATGGACGGGCACGCTCGACCGAGGAAATGTACGGTGAGGTGTTTGGCGCGGTGTCGCAGGTGCCGGGCCTGCGCGTGTTCCCGCGCTTAGACCCGCCGCTGCCCACTCCCGGCCAGTACGACGTCGAACTTGTGCTGCAGAGCGACGTGCCGCCCGAGCAGATGCTCGAAACGGTCGGCGCCGTGCTCGGCGCTGGGTGGCAAAGCGGCAAGTTCTTGTATGTGGACACCGACCTCAAGATCGACCTCCCTGAGGCGCGTGTTGTGCTTGACCGTGAGCGTCTCGCCGACTTAGGGCTCGACCTGGCGGGGGTCGGCCGAGAACTCGGCACACTCCTCGGCGGCGCGTATGTCAACCGGTTCAACTATTTCGACCGTAGCTACAAAGTCATTCCACAGATCGGCGACAAAGACCGCGCGACGGTCGATCCGCTCCTCAATCTCAAGATCAAGACCCCAGGCGGCCAGCTTGTGCCGGTCTCGACGTTCACGCACATCGAAACGAGCACCGCACCGCGCACTCTGAACCGCTTCCAGCAGCGCAACGCGGTACGAATATTCGGCGGCGTCAAGCCGGGCGTTACGAAGGAAGAAGGGCTGCGCGTCCTCGAAGTCGCAGCCGCTGCAGCGAGTGGATCCGGCGTCGCCATCGACTATGCGGGCGAGTCACGACAGATCCGTCACGAGGGGTCTGCGCTCATCGTCACGCTCGGGTTCGCGGTCGTGCTCATCTATCTGGTGCTCGCGGCGCAGTTCCAGAGCTTTCGCGACCCGCTCATCGTCCTTGTCGGCTCGGTACCGCTTGCAATTTCCGGCGCGCTGATATTCACCTTCCTGGACCTGACCACGATCAACATTTACTCACAGGTCGGGCTGATTACGCTGGTAGGACTGATCGCGAAGAACGGCATCCTCATCGTGGAATTCGCCAACACGCTGCAGGCTCGCGGGCTCTCGAAGGCTGCCGCGTTACGAGAGGCGTCGTTGACGCGACTGCGACCGGTGTTGATGACCTCGGCGGCCACCGTCTTCGGGCATCTCCCTCTGGTGCTGGCTTCGGGACCGGGAGCCGCTGCCCGCAACAGCAT
>Ga0163152_10006242_pt1 | contig 13536 bp, 9 predicted proteins | sample OliLakLV19MP8IB2_FD_148635 | JGI IMG/M metagenome (GOLD analysis project Ga0163152, IMG submission 148635) | Freshwater microbial mat bacterial communities from Lake Vanda, McMurdo Dry Valleys, Antarctica - Oligotrophic Lake LV.19.MP8.IB-2 | ecosystem: Environmental > Aquatic > Freshwater > Lake... | reverse complement strand
CGCGCCGATGCGGTACACGCTCCCGTGCCGGGAGATGTCGGCACCATTGGAATGCTTCTGGGCTTTGCGTTCGGCAAGCCGTTGCTAGTCCGTCATTGCGGCAACTGGGTCAATGAACGGACGGTGGCGGAACGTTTTTGGAAGTGGTTCATGGAGCGTTTCGCGGGGGGGCGCAACGTCATGCTGGCTACCGGCGGCGGACCGGATCCGCCTTCGGCCAGGAACCCGAATGTGTCCTGGATTTTTTCGACGTCCTTGCGCGACGAGTACCTGCATGGGAACCGGGGCCGCTGTGAGCGGACCGAACCCAGTCCGCGGCTGATCATAGTCTGCCGGCAGGAGCGGGCCAAGGGCGCCGGAGTGGTGATTGAAGCCTTGCAAATACTGGCGGCGGAAATACCGGGGATTCATCTCGATGTCGTTGGCGGCGGCAGTGCGTTGAAGGACTTAATAGCCTTGGCGGACCGGGCCGGTGTTGCCGGAAGAGTCACTTTTCATGGCCCAGTGGGGCATCGGCGGGTTCTTGAGCTTCTCCGCCAGGCGGGACTGTTCTGTTTTCCGACGACATCTTCAGAGGGGTTTCCCAAGGCGGTACTGGAAGCTATGGCCTGCGGATTGCCCGTCGTTACAACACCGGTGTCTGTCCTGCCGCAACTATTAGCGGGCGGCGGTGGCGCGCTGGTGGACAAGGCATCGCCCGATGCGGTGGCGGACGCCATCCGGTATTGCCTCGCCGATACGGAGCGATATCGAGAAATGTCCCGTCAGGCATTGCAAACGGCTGCCGGCTACTCCTTAGAGCGATGGCGGGACACAATCGCCGCCCTCGTTACCAAAAGCTGGAAACCCGATGTCCGCGCAATCTAACGGCGGGGAGCCGCTGGCGGGGCTTCGCATCTGCTTCCTGGCCGGGACGCTGGGGCAGGGAGGGGCGGAGCGGCAGTTGTTCCACATGCTGGACCAACTCCAGCGGGCCGGAGCGCGGGTGACGCTTTTGTGTTTGACACAGGGAGAGTTTTGGGAGCGCCGGATAGTGGAACTGGGCGTTCCCTGCATCTGGGTAGGGCAAAAGAAAAGCCGGCTGCGGCGGCTGTTCCGGATCTTTCAGGAACTTCGCCGGGACCGGCCGGACATAGTCCAAAGCCAGCATTTTTATACGAACTTGTACGCGGCGGTGGCGGGCAGGGCATCAGGGCTTCCCGCCATTGGCGCGATTCGCAGCAATGTTTTTGGGGAGGTTCGCGATAATGGCCGCGTGCTGGGAAACCTTTGCCTGCATCTTCCGCACCTTCTGGCTGTCAATTCTTCGGCGGCGATAGAAAACGCTCTCACCCGGGGAATAGCGCCCGGCAAACTATGGCTGGTCCCCAATGCGGTCGATGTCGACCGGTTTCATCCCGATGCGAATAAATGCGCCGGCAAACGCGACGGCGCGTTTCAGATTCTGAGCGCCGGCCGGATGGATGCGCTGAAGCGGTTCGACCTGGTGTTGCGGGTAATCGATCGATTGCGGCGGGAAGCGCGCGTTCCGATCCGCGCGGTTCTAGCCGGCGACGGGCCGCTGCGATCGTCGCTGGAAAAACAGGCGGCGGAGTTGAACCTGCTGGATTGCGTCGAGTTTCGCGGCCAGGTGGCCGATCTGGCGCCGCTCTACCGGGAATCGGACGCGCTGCTGTTAGCTTCCGACCAGGAGGGCACGCCCAATGTCATTCTGGAGGCCATGGCCAGCGGATTGGCGGTTGTCGCAACCGCTGTCGGCGGGATCCCCGGCATCATTACTTCCGGCAAGAATGGATTTCTTGCGCCGCCGGGCGAGGAAGAGGGTTTAGTAAACGCCCTGCTGCGTCTGACGGAAAGTGATACCCTACGGGCGGAAATAGGCGGGCAAGCTCGCGCATTTGCCGCTGCCAGTCATGCCCCTTCCAGTGTCTTGACGGCGCTAGGGGGGCTGTACCGGGCCGCTCTGGGCTTTGGCGCCGGGAGCGGGACGTGAAATACTTAAAGCTGGGCGGCATATCGCCCGTTATCAATGAACAATCGGGAGACAGAATATGCGGTGGTGTATCTGGCTGGCGCTCTTTGCGGGATCGTTCGCGGTCGCTGAGGAATTTTACGTATCGGCCGGCGCCTTACCCACCGGGAATGGAAGCGCCGCGTCGCCATGGCCATTACGGACGGCGTTGGCCCATCCGTCTATCGTAAAACCGGGCGATACGATCTGGATCTATGGCGGCATTTATAGGGGCCGGTTTAACAGCCGGCTGGCCGGCGAGGCGGGAAGACCGATTACTGTACGGGCCTATCCTGGCGAATGGGTCACTATCAATGGAAATAACGGCGCCACGCTTATTTCCCCGGTCTCGCCAACCGATAATGCGATAACCGTCAGCGATCCGGCCGACGTGATGCCCGGGAGCGAAATCCGCGTCGACGATAAGGAAGAGCTAAAGGTCCTGACGGCTACCGGCAACCGCCTGACCGTAATTCGCGGCTGGAGCGGCACCGCCGCCAAGGCGCACGCGGCTAACTCGCCGGTAAAATCGAAAGCCCCTGTTTTGACTGTCGCGGGGCGCCACGCCTGGTTTTGGGGATTCGAATTGATGAGTTCCGATCCGGTGCGGGTCACCCCCATCGCCGGCTCCACGTCCGTCGATATCTCGCGCGGCACGGGAATCGATGTGCGCGGAGAAGGGATCAAACTGATAAATCTGATCGTACACGATACCGCCGACGCGATCGGTCTGGCGGAAGGGGCGCTTGATACGGAAGTGGCTGGCTGCCTGAGTTACTACAACGGCTGGCAAGGGCCGGACCGCGGCCATGGCCATGGTATCTACATACAAAACCGGATCGGCCGGAAGTCAATCAACGATGTTATCTCGTTCAATAACTTTGCCACCGGCATGAAAGTATTCGGAGAATCGGGGTACGCCGTCGGCGTCGATTTTGACGGCGGTATCATTTTCAACAATGGTTCCGTACGGGACGCGCGCCAGCCCAAGGAAACGAATCTGTATGTCGGCACCGGCAGAAATCCCGGAGATCTGATCAATATCTCCAATAACTCTCTGTATCACACGCCGGGCGTGCTGGGAGAAAATCTGCATATCGGCTATGTGTCCCCCAATAAGCGCGTGTCCATTACCAATAATTATGTCGCCGGAGGAAGTTTCGCCCTTGACTTAACCCGGTGGGAGCAGGCCGTTGTCAAAGGCAACACCTTCTTCGTCTCCTCAATGGGATTCTGGAGCGCGCAGACGATGGCGTCGGTAAAAACACCCGACGGGTTTGCATTATCGGCATATGAATGGGATTCCAATACTTACTTTGACGGCGCGCCCCCCTACGGCAGCGGTATGCGGTATACATTCGGTTTTACCGGAGCGAAGAATAACCTTGGCGGAGGAATTTTGTCTTTCAGCGATTGGCGGCGCGCCAACGGATTCGATACGAATTCGCGGTATGAAGCAAATCTTCCCCAAGGAACGAAGATTTTCGTACGGCCCAATACATACGAGCCGGGCCGGGCGAATGTCGCGGTGTTCAATTGGGACAAAAACGGCTCGGTAGAACTCGATCTCTATAAGATACTGAAGCCCGGCGATGCCTACAGCATTCGCGATGCTCAAAATTACTATGGAGAGGCGGTGGCTTCCGGCGTGTATGACGGACGGCCTGTCGTCATTCCGATGAACCTGAACCAAGTGGCCCGTCCCGTTGGCAACCTGCCGACTGTCCCGCCGCACACGGCGCCCCTGTTTGGGGCCTTCGTTGTCGTTACCATTGGGGGCAATACGGGTTCGACGCCGCCGTCGGCCGCCGGGCGAGGCGGGCCGCGCCGCCGGCTTCTTCCCTTTGATCGCGGCCGCCGGACGGAGGGCGGCGCAGGGACCGTTCAATAGGCACAATCCAAATGCGGAAGACCGGAGCCGGTGAACGTCCGTGGCGGGCATCCGCGTGGATGCCCGCCGCGCGTCTTTGTCAATGACCTCATCCACAATACGTTTGACACGCGCCGCCACGACGGTAGCCGGAGCGGGCATTCTTCTCTGGGGACTTAGCGCGTCTCCGTTTCGAAACCCGGAAGGATCGCTTTCCGGCTCTGTCTGTATCCCGCTAGCTATCTGCCTTTCGCTAACGATTCTTGGTTTTTCGGTGGGGAGACACTGGCTAAGAGCGGCGGGCTGGCTGGTCTTGTTGCTGATCGGGCAGGCGGCGGCGCTGCAGTGGATCGACGCGGGCATATCGATCCACTACCAGCACTACAAATCCCCGGCCGCGATCCTATCGGAGCATTGGGCTACAGCGGCTTTCTTCCTGCTGCAGACGCTGCTGGTTGCCGCCGGCATCTGGCGCCGGCGGCAACCATTGGGGCAGTGGCTGAAAGACAATCCCCGGATGTGGCGGTTTGCGGCCGCCATCGCTGTGGTGTACGCAACGGGAGCCGCGGTTTCGCGCGACGTATCGTTCTTTGCGGTGGAACTGGTCCTGGCGGCCGCGGTTCAGACTGTTCAGTTGGCAACCATCGTGTTGGCCGCGGCCAGCGTACCTGAAGAAACGGTGCTAGGAATGACGGCATTTCTGAACCGGTTTCTCGGGGCGTCCGGCGATGCGGCGGAGCCCGTTGGATTGGACCGCTTCGCCTGGACGGCCGCCCTGTCGGTGGCCCTGCTGACGGCCGGATTGAGCATAGCCGTCTACGAGCGGCATCCCCATCTTGCCGACGAAGTTAGTTATCTATACCAGGCCCGCTATTTTGCCGAGGGCCGCATAACGGCGGATCCGCCGCCGGCTTCGGAGGCATTTAGCGTGGATCTGATGACTTACGAGAAGGATCGCTGGTACAGTCCTTTCCCACCGGGATGGCCAATCGTGCTGGCGGCGGGAGTCTTGGCGGGCGCGCCGTGGTTAGTAAACCCGGTTCTGGGCGGAGCCGGTATATTACTGGCGTACTTACTTTTCCGGGAACTCCTTCCGCGGCGTTCGGCCCGCTTGGGAGTCATATTACTGTGCGCCTCTCCGTGGCAACTCTTTATGGCCATGAGTTTTATGAGCCACACGCTGACATTGGCCTGCGGGCTGCTCGCGGCGTTGGGTGTGGCTCGCTCCCGGCGGACCGGAAGCGTAGCATGGACGTTAGCGGCGGGCCTTGCGGTTGGAGAGATCAGCCTGATCCGTCCGCTGGATGGCGTCATACTAGCCGCCGCGCTCGGCCTGTGGTCCATCGGTTTAGGCGGAAAGCGGTTGCGGACACCGGCAATCGCGGCATTCGTAATCGGCGTGGCTGGAATGGGGGCGGTGGCGTTTCCATACAACCGGGCCCTAACCGGCAGCGCATCGCTCGCGCCGGTGATGGATTATTTCAATCGCTATTACGGAAAGGGCGTTAACGATCTGGGTTTCGGTCCCAACCGCGGTGTCGGGTGGGCCCTGGATCCCTACCCTGGGCACACGCCGGTTGAGTCGGCGATCAACGCGAACCTCAATGCGTATTCGATCAATGTTGAGCTGTTCGGATGGCCTACGGGGTCTTTACTTCTTCTGGGGTGCGTCTTGTGTTTGGGTAAGCCGCGGCGGACCGATTATCTGATGTTCACCGTGATTGTGCTGACCGCCGCCGCGCTTAGCTTGTATTGGTTCAGCGGGGGGCCGGATTTTGGCGCCCGGTATTGGTACGTGATGTTGATTCCCTGCGTGGTATTGACCGTGCGGGGGGTATGCGGCATCGACCGGATTCTCGGCCGGCACGGTCCGCGAGCCACGGCGGCGGTTCTCTGTATGTGCGCGGGAGCGTTGTTCATCTATGTCCCGTGGCGCGCCGCGGACAAATATCATCGCTACCTGAACATGCAACCGGGCATTCGGGAAATGGCCGCGCGGGGGATGTTCGGAAAGAGCCTCGTTCTTATTCGCGGGAAACGGCATCCCGACTACGCCTCGACCGCCATTTACAATTCGTTGGACATGCGTTCCGATGACACGGTGTATGCGTGGGACAAGAACCCGGAAGCGCGGCGCCAGGCGCGCCAGGCGTTTCCCGGCCGGCCGGTTTGGATCGTGGATGGCCCGTCGGTGACGCGGGCGGGCTACCGCGTGGCGGCTGGCCCTCTGGAGCCGGCATCCGCCATTCTCGATCGGGAGTAAGGCCGCTCGCCTGCACGGGAGAATTCCCCGGCTTAGCATTTTGCCGGGGAGGCAGCGTCCGTGTGAAAATGGGGGTTTGGGCGACGATATGCCGCCGCTTGGCCGTTGTGAATCCACGTTAGTCTCCGCTCTTGCTGAATGATTGGGCATCTCTTGCAGATCGAACAGAACAAAGCTGCGGGACACGCTGCGCATGCCGGAGCGCACTCGCCGCGATGTTTACGATGAACGCGGGTGAAGTGGCTCTTCTCGCGCGGCAACTTTACGTGGAAGGGCCTTATCTCATGCGCGAGATGATGCACTACCGCATCTTCATTTGCCCTTTCGAATGTCTCATTCCGCATGTACCTCCCGGGGCCTCTGTACTCGATGCCGGGTGTGGAGCGGGCCTCTTCCTGGCCCTATTGGCGCACTCTGTGCCGGACGTAACCGGAGTTGGTTTCGATTCGTCGCGGCTAGCCATCGATACGGCCGTTCGGATGACGGAACAGGCCTCCGGTCCGCAAACTGAGTTGCGCTTTGTTCGGCTCGGCGCCGGCGAAGCTTGGCCAGAGGGGTTATTCGATGTCGTTAGTCTGGTGGACGTTATGCACGATGTCCCGCCCGTAAATCAGAAAAGCGTCATCGAAAGAGCCGTTCAAAGAGTAAAGCCAGGCGGTGTGTTGCTGTACAAGGACTTGGCGAATTCGCCCCTTATTTCACGCCTGGTTGAACCGCATGCACGATCTCCTGCTGGCCCGGCAGTGGATTCACCACTTGCCAATCCGCCGGGTTGATGAATGGGCTGGCGAATTCGGCTTGGTACCCGTTCATAAGGAAGCGATTTCGCGCCTCTGGTACCGTCATGAATTAAGGATTTACCGCAAGCCTCCGAATCCGTAGCGCAGAGAGAGAGCGGCAAACCCATCGCCCTAGACACCGCACTTCCGGGCGCCGGGGAATACGCCCAGCTTGATTCCGGATGAGTTACCGAGGCGCGCGCAGCAGCGAGCCGGTGTCGATCCGCTTGGTGGCGTACCCTGGAGAGTAAAGTGAATACCTAATGAGAATCCTGGTCACAGGCGGTAACGGATTCATCGGGCGGCATGTGGTGACTGAGGCGCGGCGCCGCGGCCACAGCCCTGTCGTCCTATCCACGCCCCTCCGCCGCCCCGCTCCGGCTCGACGGCATCGAGTGCGTGCAACAGGATTTGCGGGAACGCCAGGGCCTTGCCGGGGCCGTCGCCGGCGTTGACGCCGTCGTTCACTGCGCCGCTTCCATGCACGGGGACATCCGCACGCAGCTCGCCCTGACCGTGGAGGGAACCCGGAATCTGCTCGATGCCATGAAACAGGCGGGGGTTGCGCACATCATCGGGCTGGGCACCTTCGCCCTCTACGACTACCTCCGCATTACGGCGGGATCGGTGCTGGACGAAGACTCCCCGCTCGAAGAGCATTTCGAGACGCGCGCGCCCTACATTCAGGTGAAACGCCGGCAGGAGGACATGATCCGCGAGTACTCGCTGACCAATCGGTGGCGGTGGACCATCCTCCGGCCGTCCATCGTGTTTGGCGGCGGCCGCACGTGGTTTCATCACCTTGGCATGCAACTGAGCCCGCGCCGTTGGTTGTGCCTGGCCGGCGATTCTCCGCTGCCTTTGACCTACGTTGAAAATTGCGCCGCCGCCATTCTTGACGCGCTCGAGACGGACGCGGCAAACGGCACGACCCTAAATATCGTTGACGACGATCCGCCCGGCCGCCGCCGTTACATGGACGCGCTTGCCGCTCGCACCCAGCCTCGGCCTGGCATCACCGGCATTTCCTCGCCGCGCCTGGACCGTGCTTCCCGAATGGCTTCCGGCCTGGGCAATTTCCCGCTGCCGGATCTTCTGCGACCCGCCAGTCTCTACTCCCGATGCAAGCGGCTGCACTATTCCAATCAACGCGCCAAGCAAGTGCTGGGGTGGAAGCCCCGCTGGAATATGGAGGAGGAACTTGATCGAAGTTTCCCATCGGTGGAATAGACGGGGTGGCGCGGGTGCTTAACCGTTTTGGGGGTTCAACTGGGAATTGGGCATTCTGAGGCTCAGTTCAGTTCCATGGCGGCCACCTCTCGAAAACGGGTTGTCGATTATAAGCATTTTACAAACCGCACCCGTTTGGCGATCAGCCACGAGGAAAGGGTTTCCGGCGATTGCCCCCAAAACTGTTAAGCACCCGGGTGGCGCTACGGTGTTGCCGACGTCGGAGCGGCCGGTACCGCCGGAGGCTTGCGAAGCGGTAATCTGGCCATCAGTTCCGGCTCCCGCAGCAGGCCGAGGATTGCAATATAGACCAACCCGCCGAGCGCCCCTCGCACCATCCAATAGAGCGGTTCTGAAACCACCATGCAGATTCCCATGAACGCCGCCGCCCCGCACGGCCGCAGCAGCGCGGTAAGTGAAGTAAGCGGCCCCACGTACTTCGAGAAAAGGATCGCCGATAAAAACAGCCAGAGAAGCTCCGAGCAGAGCGTCGCCACCGCCGCGCCGGCAATTCCGTACAGCGGCACCAGTATTAGATTGAACACAATGTTAGCCGACACCGCAATGACCGCGCACAGGAGATCCAGCCGTTGTTTGCCCGCTGCAATGAGTCCCTGCCGGAAGTTGCCGCGAAGTGTCACCAGCACCACCGACCAGGCGAGCAATTGCAACGCGGGAACACCGGGCAGATAATTAGGCCCAAACAGGAAATCGATCAACGGAGCGGCCAGAATGGAAGCGGTTACTCCAAATGGCAGCGAAACGAGTGCGGTCAGCCGCAACGAACGGCCAATCAAAGAATGGAACCGGCTCCTATTTTCCGCATAGGAGCGGGAAAGCGTCGGGAAAAGACCCATAAAGTAAGAGGCGGGAATGGTGAGGGCCGCCGTAACTGGTTTATATGCCGCGGCGTACCATCCTAGAGAACCGGGTCCAAGCATGATGCCGATTAACACCGAATCGAAGGTGTAATTAATTAGCGAGACTGCATGAGCCGCGCCCATGGTGAAGGCCGGGCGCAGTGCCGAAATTATGCCTCTTGGATGAACCGAGAAAACCGGTCGACCGTGCGAGCGGATGAATGACCGCCAGAAATAACCAACTATCACCAACTCTCCCACCAGCCAGGAGAGCGGCACCCAAACAATGTCCTCCGGGGTACGCACGAGCGCGAAAACTCCCATGGCAAAGACAAACTGAGAGCACATAAGACCAACAGCCACCTTGGACATTAGCTGTTGCCCCATGAAAGCCCATTTCAAGCTCACGCTCTGGGCAATCACTGTCAGTCCAAAGGCGGGAAGGATGCGGTGCAGGTTGGGATTGTCCGGGATGATCCAGAGCAGCCCCATTAACAATGAAAACCCGGCTACCGCCAACATCAACCGGAACGGCACGAGTCTGGCCACCAAGCCCCGGATATCGGTGCTCTTGGAAGCTTCGCGGATCGACCACATCTCCAATCCGCCATCGGCCAGCATCAATAGATAGGTCCGGAGAGAAATGGCGAACTCAAGCGCGCCGTAGCTGGCAACTCCCAGTTTGTGCGCGAGGTAGATGAAGGCCAGGAAATAGAGCCCCTTGGCCAGGAAGTCCCCTGCCGAAAGCGTTAGAATCTTGCGGAATGGACTCACGGTTGGTGTTTTGGCGCCTCTGGTTTTCTCGCGACGGCGAGTAGCGCCGGCCCTACCAAAAAGAGCAGGTGGTGACTCAGCGGCAACTTTTGGGCCGTCTGGTATAGAGCGGCCAAATATTTGACCGGTTTGCTTGCTTGCCGGCGCTGCGCTTCGGAGATTTGGGGCAGCAGAAGACGCGCCTGGGAAAATCCAGCCGCATTGGTCAAGCGGACCAGAGATCGTTTCCACAATAGGTTGCGCTTGGGGGGGATAGCCCCCTGCCGGCGCGCGTAGGCGGCCTGCCACCGCTTGGGCCAATATCCCCCGGCCGGTACGCCCATATGCGGATCCGGTCCCAGACTGTAGCGGTTAGGCGTGGAGAGGAACAAGTGTCCGCCGGAACCCATGACACGATGGCACTCCGCGAGACCTTCCTTTTGGCCCGTCCAGTGTTCGATGGAAGAATCGAGGATCACCCGGTCAAATTCACCGTCGGGGAAAGGCAGGGCTTCCGCGCAGGCGCAGAAAAGAGGAATATCAAGCCCCTCTTCAAGGAGACGTTTCCTGCCGATCATCAGCCACCGGAAGGCCACATCCACGCCGGCCAGACGCTTGGCGTGCGGCGCCGCGGCGACCAGCAACGGCGCTGTGCCGCAACCGACATCGAGTACAGACGCGGCCTGGCCGCCACCGGCTCCGGAGGCGGCATGCCAGACGGAAAGCGAAGCCTTCGCACGATCAACCGCCGCCAGGAGGCCATTCTTGTACTGGCGCGCGTGTTGCGGCGGCACGACGGAGGTCATGCTGTAGTAGTAGTCGACCAGTTCGGAGAAGTTAAGTTCCCCCATCCTGGCTTCCACCTGCAGGCCTTTCTTGCGGTCCGCCTCCATATCGATGTAGGGATCGGGGAACAGGCGCAGATCGGGAATCCCGGCGATGATAGGGTATTCGCGGCGGCACCCCAAACATTTAAGATCGCCGCCGGAATGCTCCAGATCGCTCCGGCAGGAAGGGCAACAGATCTCGATGCCTCTATATTTCACGCTTCCCTCGCCTTAAGCCTTCGCTCCGGCCTTCCCGTAAGATAACCCGTAAACTCACCGAACGCCCATACGGTATTGATCAGAATCAGGACGGGGAGCGAGCGCAAGTAGGGGCCGGCATAACGTGGGTTCCGAGCCACATGTCCGGTTACGCGCACCATCAGAAGCAAGGGAAGCAATGCCGACGATACTAAATACTTGAGACGCGTTATGAGACTCGCCCCATTAACGCGTGTGCTGCCAAAAAGACGGCCAAAAGCATACCGGTCCCAGATAGCGGGTCCAAGCGAAAGATGGCGCTTTTGCCAAACTATAATGCGCGGCGACAGCCAGAGAGACTCGCCGCGCGCTTTGAGCGCGCCATGGACGGTGTTCTCATGGAACTCCTCGAGCCATACGTTGCGGAGCGGTTCGATCGCCGATCGCTTATAGGTAACATTGCAATCGGTCAGGTGGTCCGACGGTCCATCCTGAGGATCGGAATAGCGAAGGTAGTCCGCCAGATAAAATGCCCAGTTGAGCGCCGTATCGGGCGAGTTTTTCTCCACTGCCCCGCCAATCGCCGCATGCGGCGATTTATGGGATTCGAAGATCGCCGCCGCCCAATTCGGATCCGGTGTGCAGTGGTCTTCGGTGATGGCGATAATCGGGCCGCGCCCCATCGCGACCCCTACGGCGCGGAGCTGCGCATAAGTGCGGCGTCCATGCTGCGAAAGGAAAGCCGCTTCCGGAAATTCGGCCTGTAAAGAATGGCTATCCCCGTGGCTCCCATCCCAGGGCACAATGATCTCCATCGCTGGCGCATTTTCCTGCCGGCGCAGCCCGTTCAGGCAGGACCGAAGCCGATTTGGACCTTCCAGAACGATCGCGACAACCGTGATTGCAGGGGCGGGGGTGGAAGAGGATGTCATGATGTTTTCGGTGGAACTCGATGCGCCCGATTGGCCGCGGACTACCGCCTGCGGGATGCAAACAATAAACCAGTCGTATCTGAAAACGACTCGGAATCGATTTGGAAATCATTGCTTTGCAGAAAGCCGCTTACAGCTTCATGTTTCTGCCGGCCGTGCGTTTCCAGGACGACATTATGCGTCCGGCGCAAAGTGTCGCGAGCGCCATTGAGGATTTCGTCCTCCATGCCTTCGGCGGCTATTTTCAGCAGAGCGATCCACCCCAGCGAATGTTCAGCGGCAAAGCGATCGAGGGTAGTCACCGCAAAGCTCACCTCATGCGTCACCCATGGATTCGGGATGCTGGACGCCATGATGTTATCCGGGTCCACTTTTAACGTCATGCGACCAGGTTTGGCGCCAACGGCGGCCTGTTGGATGGTTGCTGAGGGGCAGTTCAAGCGTATCAGTTTGACGTTATCGGCCAACGGCTCAAAGCAATAAATCGGACGATCCGGATTGTGATGGGCAAACCATCCGGCCGTTAAGCCGATGTTGGCGCCGACGTCGAGAATTACCCCTTCCTCCCCGAGTGTCCGGAAACGATACTCACCCTGATAAATCAGCTTGAACAGGTTTGTTATGTCGCCAAAATTATCGCGAAAGTGAAAGGTCCCATATCGAGTCCGCACTTGGTAGAGAGCGTCCGGGTGGTATTTGGCCAAACCGAACTGGGCGCGAACATTCTTCGTTTGCCTCCAGAACAGATCCCATTTATCCGGAGCGGTAATACCAAGGGCGGCGGCACAGCGGGCGTAGTCGGCCACCCGCTTAATCTTTTCCAGCATGAATCTCCTCCGCGGGGCTCCGCAATGCCGCCGCCTGAGCGATTTCGATCGTCCGCAGACCATCCTCGCCGGAGGCCAGCGCGCTTGGTTTACCGGCCGCCGCCGCCTCGAACGCTTGCATTTCCTCAATGAAGCTCTTGACGACAACCCAGCGGTAGGAGCGAAGATGTTCCATCAAATGAACGAACGGAAACAGATGTCTCTTGCGATTCGGCTTTCCGCCTGTCGCGGACGCCCAGATTACCTCAGTCGTCATGGGAAAACAGGAAGCGCGGATACATCCCCGGCTGCCATAGATTTCCACCCGGAACTTGTATCCGCTCCATTCCGTCCAGCTTGCATGAAGAGAAGCGAGCTTACCGGTAGTGCTGCGAAGAATAGCGAACCCGTTGTCCTCGCAGCCCGGAAACTTCCATACGGCGTTTGAAGTACTGCCCTGTACGGAGGCGACCTCACCGAGGAAATACCGCGTGAGATCGATCAGGTGTATGCCATTGTCGCGCAGGGCTCCCCCGCCCATGGTGTCAGCTTCGTGCAGCCACGTATGTGTATGTTCCGTGGCCGAGTAGCCGGTGTAACTCCGGACATGGTCGAGTTCACCAATAATGCCGGAGTCGAGCAACTCGCGGGCTTTGAGAATCGAAGGATAAAACCGGTAGTTGAAACCTGTAGCGAGTAGCCGTTTGCTTTGGTGCGCGGCGGCGATCATTTCCCGGCACTCCTCCGGATTACGGGCCAGGGGTTTCTCGCAGAGGACGTGCTTGCCCGCGCGCAAGGCCTCGATACTCATTTCGGCGTGCAGGGATGGCGGTGTCGATACGATCACGGCATCCACATCGGCGCGCCGCACCATTGTCCGCCAGTCATTCTCGACGGCGGCGCCGTGCGGGCGGGCGACCGAAGCGGCGCGCGCGGGGTCGATATCGGTCACCGCGGTAAGCGTCTGTCCAGCCGATCCTGTGATCGCGTCGGCGCGCAACTGGCCG
>Ga0163152_10006241_pt1 | contig 13537 bp, 12 predicted proteins | sample OliLakLV19MP8IB2_FD_148635 | JGI IMG/M metagenome (GOLD analysis project Ga0163152, IMG submission 148635) | Freshwater microbial mat bacterial communities from Lake Vanda, McMurdo Dry Valleys, Antarctica - Oligotrophic Lake LV.19.MP8.IB-2 | ecosystem: Environmental > Aquatic > Freshwater >... | reverse complement strand
CTACCGAGTCGCGCTGGTAGGCAGCCGAAAGCACGATCGCGCGATGGAGCGACTTGATGCTCCATCCGCTTTCCATGAACTCGGTCGCCAGCCAATCGAGAAGCTCGGGATGCGTCGGCGGCTTGCCGTTGAGCCCAAAATCGAACACGGTGCTCACCAACGGCCGGCCGAAGTGCCGCATCCAGGCATGATTCACCAGCACACGCGCGGTCAGCGGATTGCCGCGGTCGGTAATCCAACGGGCCAAGGCCGCTCGTCGTCCGGTGCTTTCGCGCGGATAGGTCTCGCCAACCGCAGAGTAATTGACGTCAGCGCTCGCCAGCGCTTCGCGCGCCGCATCGACCGCCTTGGTGGCGTCTGCCAACACTTGTATGGCAGTGTCGAGGGCTTTCTTCGTCGCCTTGTCGGCCAGCGGATTCGCGGCCAGCCGTGCGTGGTCGCGCTCGGCAACCAAGCTCTGCAACTCCGCGACCGCCAACGCGTGTTCCCGTTCGGATCGTGCCGCGGCAAGCATCAATTCTTCAATACTGGTCGCCAGCGGATCGAGGTAACGAACACGGTCGGCCGCCAGCCGGGCCGAGATCGAGCCCAGATTTGCGTTGGCGACGGTTAACTGCCGCTGATCGACGTCGAGCGCCGCTTGAACTCCCGCCGCCAGCGCTCGAGCAATCTTGAGCCGGTGTCGATCGAGCTCCGTCGGCCCGTCGATCGACGGCTCGATCAATTCGTCGAGCAGTTGCATCGTGGCGCCTTGCTCGTTGACCTCGGCCTGCAATCGCGCCAACTCGGCCTGGCGCTGCTGCAATTGGGTCGCCGCCGCATAGCGCTCCTCCTGCGCTTTAGCCACGAGTGCCGCGCCATGCTCAGCGTTCAGCGCGGGATACCAGGCACTCGGCGGCAGCGGCACCACTTCGACTGCGATCGGGCTGCTTGCGAGAAAGGTCGGCAATCCTGGCGCCAACGGGCGCGACGTGTCAGGCTCCTTCTCGTCGCCGCGCACAAACACGTGCGTCGGCCGATCGACATGCACATCGTAGACGCGGGCGACCCCGTCACGCGTCAGCTCCAATTCGCGGCCAGCCACGTCGGTGCGCACGTCGTGCGGCTCAAAGTACGCGCGCAACTGGTAGTAGTCGTCCTGCGAAATCGGGTCGTATTTGTGGTCGTGGCAGCGGGCACAGTTGAAGGTCAGCCCCAGCAGCGCCTTGCCCGTGTGTTCGATCGTGTCTTGCAGCCAGGTATTGCGATTGAACTTGTACCAGTTGCGGGCAAGATAGCCGGTCGCCCGCAGCACGTCGGGATCGGCCGGCGCCACTTCGTCGCCGGCCAGCATCTCGACGATCATCCGGTCGTAGCCTTTGTCGGCGTTGAGCGATTCGACGATCCAATCGCGCCACCGCCACATGTGCAGTTGACTGTTGCGCAACTCGGCGCCGTAGCCGTACCAGTCGCTGTAGCGCCACACATCCATGAAGTGCCTGGCCCAGCGCTCACCGTATCGTGGGTCGGCCAGCAAGCGATCGACGACGCGCGCGAAGGCGTCGGGCGAAGTGTCGGCCGCGAACAACTGCAATTCGTCGCGAGTCGGTGGCAATCCAATCAGATCGAGGTAGACGCGCCGCAACAGCCGGGCACGCGACGCAGGCGGAAACGGCTGCAAGCCGCGCTCGCGAAGTCGGACGTCGACAAACGCGTCAATCGGATTGGTCGGAGCCGCAGCGGGCTCAGAAGGCCGATGTTCGGCCACGACGACCGGCAGCGGTGGCCGCACCGGCGCTCGAAATGCCCAGTGCCGCGATGGATCGACTGGCGCGACTTCGTCGGCCGGAGCCGGCGCGCCCGCATCGATCCAGCGTGCGAGCCGCGCGATCTCGTCAGCCGACAGCGGCTCTCCCTCGGGGGGCATCCGGTAACCATCCGCGCCGGTCACCGCGCGCACCAGCAGGCTCTCGCGACCGTGGTGTGGCTCGATGGCCGGGCCACTCTCGCCCCCTTGCCGAATCGCTGCCGCTGTATCGAGCCGCAGCCCCTGCTGTTGCCGCAGCGGTCCGTGGCAGGCGACGCAGCGAGCCGCCAACAGCGGCTTGATCTGGGTCGCGTATTCAACGGCCGCGTCTTGAGCGCTCGGCGCGGCCGGTTGCGGGTCGTCGGCCCGCGTGAACGTCGCCGGAACGATCGCCAAAACGAACCCCGCCAGGGCGAACCGCCTCAATCCGCAAGCGATCGGCAGCGACGGGATCGTCATCTTGAAGGCAATCGCTTTAAGACGAAGCGGGAAACTGTGATGCGGTGGGAAGCTACGTTAGCGGACTGCGGGCAACGGCTTACGATTCCGCACGGGCACGTCCATTCAAGCTATCGCAACACGCGTCAGGGGTCAAACTTTCGCACGGCTATCGACGTGTAAGGCCGGCCGCCGGATACCGTATCATGTCGGGGCTCGAATCGCGGTTGGGCAGATCATCCGGCATCGACTTGCGGTGGAGCATTGAAAGGCAAGCCATTCATGTCGCGTTTGAACAACTGGTGTCAATCACACGGTTTGCCGTCGTGCCCGCGCTTTGTGTTCGCCCTGCTGGCGTCGCTGGCGACTGCGGTCCTATCGGCGGCCCCGACAACGGCCGCCGCGGCGCCGTCACCCTACTTAAAGCAACGGTCGAACAATGGTTCGCCCGCGGTGGCTTTGGCTCAGGCTCCCGACGGTCAGTTGATCGTCGCCGGCCGAGTCCCGACCGTGCGCGGCTTGGACAACCAGCTCCAACATGCGTGGGAACGAGTGCTCGACGATGAATTCACGTCGACCACAGGGCTGGCGGTGCGTGCCGACGGCGCCTTGGTCGTGGCGGCCACCAACGAATGCGAAATGCAGATCTGGCGGCGCGAAGACCCCAGCGTGCAAATTACTCACACGGATCTCAAAGCGTGCCCGCTCGCGGTGGTCTTCTCGCCCGACGGCCACTGGTTGGTGGCCGGCTGCGAGGAAGGCGTGGTGCAGTTTTGGGACGCGTCGAAATGGCTGGTCGATGGCAAACTGTCGTCAGACACTAGCGGCCCTGAGCGCACCGTTGACCTGAAATCGGACGAAATCCATTCGATCGCGCTTTCGCCCGATGGCAAGCGCCTGGCCGTCACCTGCGGCGACTTGACGTTAAAGACCAAGATCGTGAACGCGGCGACGGGCGTCGTCGAGATGGAGCTTAGCACTACGGGTACCGCGCTGGCATTCTCGCGCGATGGACGCCGATTGCTCAGTGGCGACAGCGTCTTCGACACTTCCAACTGGCAGGCTCGCTTTCAATTGAATTACGAGTTCACAATCTCGGGCGCGGCCTTCTCACCCGATGGCGCCTGGCTGGTCACGGCTGGCAACGACAACCGCATCGTGTTTTGGGATGCCCGGTCGGGCAAGCGCCTGGCCGCTATCCGCGCGCACGATGATGCCGTGACGGCGATCGCTCTTGACGCGCGGAGCACCACGATCGCCACGGGCAGCGAGGATCGCACGGTCGCCCTCTGGGATGTCGAGCGCATCCTGCAGGAAAAGCCGCTCGCGGAGCCGTTCGCCAGGCTCGCCAACACCCCCGAGGCGTTCGACTGTTGGCGCATGGCTACCGACTGGACGCGGGGCGTGCTCGTCGCGCGAAACAACAAACGGCGGCCCCCCGCGCTCTCGGCGGCCATCGAGCGCGCGAAGCGGTTGAAGATCACGCTTCCCGAACTACCGGCCGACCTCGACACCGAGCCGGCCGTCAAGCGGGTGTTTGCCGAAGCGCCGAAGATCGCCGCGCAACTCAAAGAGCGCTACGGTTAGTCGCACGCCGACATCTTCATGACCTGTCTGCTGATGCGGGTGTTCCAGGACTACTACGATCCGCGTAATCTGCAAATGGCAGGCTTCAAAGACAATGCGCTCCCCGGCCTGCGCGAGGGGCTAATCGACAAGTGCGGCGGCGCGCCGGACATGCTCGATGGCCTGGCCGCGGCGATCGACGCCGAAGGGGACGAGGAGGGAGCCGAAGTGCGCCGCAGCCTCAAGCGGTTGATTCGCGAGGTCGACGTCTACCTCGAAGCACAGCACAACGCGCGCAACGCCCAGATCAAGTGATCCGTGGTGCGGCGACCGCGCGACGCGGCCGAAGCGTTTCTTATTTCTCCTATCGATACGGAGTCAAGCACTCATGGAACTAGATTTCACCTCACGGGCGTGGCGCGCGATTTGGCTTCTAATGCTGGCATTGTTGCTGGCTGGTTGTGGCGGATCGAAAGCCGCACCCTGGCACGACTATTCGCCGCCCGACCTGGGCCTGGCTGCCTCGTTCCCCAATCCGTTCGATGCCGCGGACGAGCCGGTCACTTCGACGGAGGAAGGGGCCACGCGCTAGGTAACTATCCGCTGCCGGGGTAACGGTCCCTCGCTGATGTTCCTCGTCACTTGCGCCGTGTATCCGGAAGACATACCCGCCGAAAAGGCCAGTGCGGCACACGACAACGTCGTCTCCGAAACCGAGTCGTTTGCCGCCAATGTCTCGCGCAAGGATCGCCGCAATTCTGACGGCATCGTTGGGCTCAAGCTCTCGTTCGCCCGTAACTCGGGCGTGAACAGCCGGGTGGACGATATCTGGACGGGCAACCGACACATCCGAATCACTGCCGAGGGAGACAGCACGGAGATTAACAGCCCGGAGGTCGATCGGTTCTTCCAGTCGATCAAGATCACGCCGCCAAGTGGAACGTAGCCAAGTGGGGCATTGTAGAATCTCGCGATGCCGCCGGCGCCAACACCCGACTACCGCCGTGTACTTATTCACACGCTCTGGGCGATCGCGCTGGGCGCAGCGGCCGTGGCCATCTGCTACCAGTGGATCGATCGGCCCGTGGCGTTTGCCGTCGAGCGGCACGGCATTAACAAGATCGCGTTCTTCAAACTACTGACCGACCCGCCTCCGCTCGTCGAGCGGTTTTGTCCACTGGCCTTCGCGCTGTTGGCGCTGCGCCGCGTGCGGGGCGCCTGGGCGCGCTGGCAACTGACTCTCTTCACCGCTTGCTTAAGCTTGATCGTGGCCGATGAATGCCGCGAGTCGATCGGCGATCTCTGCGGCCGGTATTGGCCCGAGACGTGGTTCAACAACAATCCGTCGCTGATCGGCACGGGCGCGTATGGGTTTCATCCGTTTCATGCTGGCGACGACGTGGGGAGTTTTCCGTCGGGGCATGCGGCGCGAGTGCTCGGCTTCGCAGCCGTGTGGTGGCTCGCCGCGCCGCGCAGCCGTTGGATCTGTTTGCTTGTCTGCCCGCCACTGGTGTTGAGTTTGGTGGCGATGAACTATCACTTTGTCGGCGACGTGGTGGGGGGGAGCCTGATCGGGGCGATCGTGGCCGCCTGGGGAGCGACGCTGGCCGGGCTGCGCGATAGAGAATGACTGCTTGGCTGCTGAAAACCTGGTGGACGTACGACGCGGCGCCGAAGGCGACCTTTTCGCAACTCTATCGTGCGATTAATCTGGTCGAAGGATCGATCTGGTGCGTGTTGGCGGCGCTCGTGCTGCTGCGGTTTTGCACGACACCGCAAGAGCGGATTGGAATTGCTCTATGCCGTGGCGTTTGTCACCTTCGGCGCCAGCGACTTCCGCGAGGCAATCGCGCTCGAAACCTGGCTCATCCTGGCCAAGGGAGTGAATCTGGTCGCCCTCGTCTGGCTGCGCCGTACGGTGTTGACGCGTTGTTACCCGACAAGCCGCACGTATTAGTTGCCTGTCTGCTTCGGCGACGAGGCAAACGCTGGGCCGATGACGCGCCAGGTTTCGTCGGCCAAACGCTGCTGGCCAGCGGCCGTCAGGTGGATCGAATCGATCGTCGCCCCGCCGGCGCGCAACACGCCAAGCAGCACATGCTTGGGAATCAAGTAGACGCCATATTCCCGGCACAATTGGCGCTGGGCACGTCCATAGCCGTGGCAAAACGGCAGCAGTGGCAATTCAAACAGAACCACGATCCGCCCTGGCCGGCAGATGTCGCTCAACAGGGCTTGTAGGTCGCGCTGGAAGTCGGCCGTCGAAGTCGTGCCCAACAGATCGTTGCCACCAATCTCCATGACTACGACGGTTTCTGCCGGCGTGAGCAGCGCCGCCTGCTTGCGGGCAGGTGCGCATTTGGCTCCCGGCTGCGACTCGTCGTGTACCTGAATGTGACGCGTGCTGGCCAGAATCCGCGGCCAGGTCGTTGGTTCATTTTCTCCGATTTGCATGCCGGCGGTGACCGAGTCGCCGATCACACCCAGCGCCGGCGACGTGACCGCCGGAAGCTGTGGCCGCAGATGAAAGGGCACTTCCCAAGCCACCGCGGCCAACCAGCCAAGCACCGTGCAGGCGGTGGCGCATCGCTGCCACTTCGGGCCTACGCGCTGCGACCCCTGCATCAAGAGCCAGGCGAGCGTGACGAGCGTCAACAGCACATAGGCCCAGCGCGGCAGCGGCGTGACCAAAAGCGTGACGAGAATCGCCCCCAGCATCAGGCAGAAGTTGCGCGCCCACCGCACCCAACCGCCGCGAAACGCCGTCGCCACGACGACGGACAGCACCAGCAGGGCGCTCCCCGAAAAGAAGGCATCGCCGCTAGCCAGGTGATAGACGAGAGCGTCGGTGACGAGGTCGAGCATGGACCAACTTGGGAAAACGATCAGCGGACTATTGTAAACATGAGATATGCGAGCACTCGTCATTATGAACGAGACGCCGTGTTGCTTGAAGCCACGTAACGCTCGGGGTATGTTGCGGCCCAGCGCGCCGGTGCGAGTTGTCGCTCCTGTCGGTGCGTGCGATCTACACAGGCACCACATCCCGTCGCAGCGAGCCAATGGCACCCGATTCCGACGATCGATCTGGAGATAGCGCTTCGCCACGCGGCGAAGGTCGCCTGTTGCGCACCGCGCGGCGGGAAGCGGCCGTGGTGTTCGCGATCTGGCTGGCGGCGATTACCTACACCGTCGGCTATTCGTACACGTTCGGCTACGACCGGCCGGTCGAGAGCATCACCTATATCTATGGCGTGCCCGACTGGGTGATGTGGGGCGTCGTGCTGCCGTGGGCCGTATCGACGGTCGCCGCCGTCTGGTTCGCGGTGTTCTTCATGACCGACGAGCCGCTCGGGGAAGAGCAAGCGCCGGTGGACGACTTCGACGTGCCCAGCGAAGACTGGGGTAAGTCATGAGCGGCGCGGCGCCTCTGGGAGCCGTAGCCGTCTCGGCGCCTCTGGCCGCCGCAACTGGCGCGGCGGGCCTTGGAGCGCTCGTGGCGCTGGCGGCCGTGATCGTCACCTCGGTCTGGCTCGGAACCGTGGCCCAGCGCGCCGTGCGGCGCGGCACGTTCGTCAAAGGCTACTTTCTGGGGAACCGCGCGCTCGGTTCCTGGGCGATGGCCCTGACGGCCACGGTGCAAAGCGGCGGCACCTTCATGGGCTATCCGTCGCTGGTCTACACGCACGGCTGGGTCGTGGCGCTGTGGATATCGAGCTATATGATCGTGCCGCTGGCGAGCTTTGGCGTGTTGGGCAAGCGGCTGGCGCAGCTCTCGCGCCGCACGGGGGCGATCACCGTGCCCGATTTGTTTCGGGCGCGGTTCGACAGCCCGGCCGTGGGGCTGACGGCATCGCTGCTGATTATGTTCTTTCTGGCCTTTATGATGGTCGCCCAGTTCAAAGCCGGCGCATCGATCATGAAGGTGGCCTGGCCTGGCGCGGGGGCCTTGGCCTTAAGCGACGATTTGCCGATGTACCGGCTCGATCCGCCGGCGCTCGACGTGCTGGCGAAGTCGGGCCAACTCGACGCGGGCACGCGCGCGGCGCTCGAGCCGCTCGTCGGCCGCGGCTATGCCAATCGCGCGGACCTTGCCGAAGCGCTGCAAACCGCGCTCGCTGCCGCAGACGATAGCGCAGACAAGCCCGAGCTGCGCGCGGCGATCGTCAAAGCGGCCGAACAAACCGACTGGCTGTTCTACCTCGGGCTGGCGATCTTCACCGTCACCGTGGTGGGCTACTCGCTGGTAGGCGGCTTCTTGGCGGCCGTCTGGACCGATCTGTTCCAGAGCATCTTGATGTTCATCGGCGTCATCGTGCTGTTCATTCTGGTGGTGCCGGCGGTCGGCGGGCTCGAGGTCGCCTCGCGCAAGGCGGCCGCCGCGACCGGGCCGGCGTTTTTGTCGGGGCCCGGCTATTCGCCCGACGGTCGGCAGTTTCTGCCGCTGGGGATGGCCATTTCGTACTTCTTCTTCTGGGTGTTCGCGGGCGTCGGCTCGCCGGCGGGCATCGTGCGCGTGATGGCGACCAACAGCACCAACACGCTGCGGCGTTCGATCGTGCTCTTGGCGGGCTACAACTGGTTCATCTACCTGCCGCTGATCGCCATCTGCGTGGCCGCCCGGGCCGTGATGCCGGCGCTCGAACAATCGGACGAAGTGATTCCGCGGATGTCGTTGTGGGCGACGCGCGATTTGCCCGCCGGCTCGTACATCACGGGGCTGATTCTGGCGGCGCCGTTCGGCGCGGTGATGGCCACGGTCAGCTCCTACCTGGTGGTGATCGCGTCGGGCCTGGTGCGCGACGTGTACCAGAAATTCGTCAATCCAACGGCTAACGACATGGTGATTCGCCGGCTCACCTACCTGACGATGATCGTGATGGGCACGATCGCCGTGGTGGCCAACCTGCGGCCGATCCAGTACCTGCAAGCGCTCGTGCTCTTCAGCGGTGGCGGGCAGGCCGCGACCTTCGTGGTGCCGGTCGTCATGCTCGCCTATTGGCGCCGCGCGACGAGGGCCGGCGTGCTGGCGTCGATGCTCGGTGGGGCCAGCACGGTGCTGGGGCTGTTTGTTGCCGGCTGGCTGGGATATGGCCCTTCGCTCGTGGGCCAGGCGACGCGCTTTCGACCTTACTACTTGCTCAACTGCGACCCGATCATCTGGGGGCTGGCGGTTTCGCTGGTTGCCGGCGTCGGGGTGAGTTTGCTGACCGCTCCACCGCGCCGCGAGCTGGTGAGCAAGCTGTTTGACGCGGAGCCGGGCGAGGCCGTTGCTGGCGCAGTTTGACTGTGATGCAGTTCACTGCGACGCATCTTTACAGCGGCGCAGCAAAAAGGCGAGCCGAGCATCGTTCGCTCGACTCGCCAAGGTTGATTCTAAATTGTAGGGTCGCGGCCGTGGGGGGCACGGCGCTGCTCGCGCGGGCTTCAGCCCAACTCGCGCGGGCAACCTGCCCTATTCGCGCGGGCGGACGACACCGGTCAGACCCGAATAGTCCGACCGATCTTCGGGATGCCACAAGGGAAGCCCTTGCTCGATTCGCCGGGCCAGAACCGAGAGCTTCTCGGTCGAACCGGCCGGAGCGGCCGTGGAGGCAAAGCTCTCGCTCTCTCGTGGGGCGAAGTCCTCGTCGTGTCCGCACTGCAGAATGGCCTCAAATACGTTCCGCATCTTACTCGTCACCTTCCTTACACGGTTCCTACAGATCAAAAACAAATTACGTAAATCGTTTTGGGCTGCACGAGTTGCTCGTGCGGCCCATCGTGATCGGCAGTCGGCATCGGCCCGGCGGGCGATTGATCGCTGGCAGTGCCGGACGGCAAATGCAAACGAAACCGCCGCGGCTCAATATCACTGGAGCAATCAGATCACTCAGGCACTCAGATCGCTGGGGCAATCGGGCAGTTGGGCTATCTTGCAAGACGCGTCGCTGGGCCAGTGATGAGTCGTGGTGACTTCCTAGTCCCGGCCAGGTGGGTGTTGCGACTGATATCTCGTCAAGACCCGCTATTGTTCTCGGCTTTGCGCATGAAGTCAAGAAAATGACACAAAATCGTAGAAAAAAGCGGCCGTCCCTGCGGCGGCCGCGCCTCGTTCCCGATCGCCGAACCGTTCGTCCTCCCCGACAACCGTTGTTACGCGTCGGGTCGAGCGGTGGTTCGCGCGCCGGCCGCTCTGGCCAGCGCGAAGTTGTCTATACTCTCGCTAGCAATCGGCGGAGCTTACGGAACTGTCACCTCGCCTTTGGCCTTCGAACTGTTACGCAATGAGTTGGACACAGCGAACCTTGCGGCTCCCCCCATTTACGAGGGGGTGGCATCTCGTTACTGACCCGGTCGTGCATGCGCTGCCCGAACTGGCGGCGATTCGCACGGGGCTGCTGCACGTGTTCATTCAGCACACGTCGGCGTCGATTTCGATCAATGAAAACGTCGATCCCGATGTGCCGCGTGATTTGGCTCACTCGCTGGACCGTGTGGCGCCCGAAGACGCCCCCTACACGCACACCTGCGAGGGGCCCGACGACATGCCGGCCCACGTGAAGTCGTCGCTGGTGGGCAGTTCGATCAGCGTGCCGGTGGGCGATGGTCAGTTGCTGCTGGGGACCTGGCAGGGGATCTACCTGTGTGAGTTCCGCAACCGGGGCGGCCGCCGCAATCTGGTGCTGACGCTCTGGGGCGAAGCACGCTCAGACCGCTGAGCCGCTTAGACGGCTGAACCCCTTAAACCGCTAGCCGCTGGTTGCCCGCGTTGGTCAGATCATCGAGCCAGCACTCGATGACGGTCACGAGATGGGCGTTGCGATCGATCTGCGCGAGCGCGTCCAAGGTGCGTTCCAGCTGCCCGCCGGCACGATCGACGTCGATCGGCCCGAACCTGGCGGCCGCGGCGATCGTGGCGGCGAGCTCCCGATCGTCTCCCGGCGACCCGCCTGCCCCCGCGCGCATCGCCGCGCGAAAGTAGTCGGCGGCAAATCCAACAACCGTGCGGGCACGCGCACGCTTGGCCGATGCCTCCTTGCCGGCCGCTTCGACAAACTCGGTCACGGCGCGGGCCGTGGCCAGGCTTGCCAGCGGTCGCTCGGCCAGGCGGCGCAGCAGTTCGCCGCGGAAGGTCCAGAGCTCGGGGTTGGCCAACTCGGCCGCGCGTTCCAGGCTCCCCTCGCTGTGCCGGGCAAGGTGCGTGGCAGCGTCCGTGTCACTGGCCAGGCCCTGCTCCAGGATCAACCGCGCCAGCGCCTCGGGCACTAGGGGCCGGAAGGGGATGACCTGCGAGCGGGAGCGAATCGTCGGCAACTGCTTTTCGAGCGACGTGCCGATGAGGATGATCGTCGAGCGCGGCGGCGGTTCTTCGAGCGTCTTGAGCAGGCTGTTCGCCCCCTCGACGTTCAGATCGTCGGCGTCGTCGATGATCGCGACCTTGCGGCCCCCCATGTAGCTGGCCAGCGACAGCGCATGGCAAAGCCCTTCGCGCATCCGTTTCTCGGGCGGACCGATCAGCAGTTCGAGGGGGATGGTCGACTTGTCCGGCGGCTTGCTGACCAGGAGCAGGTCGGGATGCGTCTGGGCGACCACTTGCCGACAGGCGGGGCAGGCGCCGCAGGGATTCATCTCGGTTTCGGGGCAAACGCCACAGAGCAGGGTTTGCGCCAAGCGCATGGCCAGGGTGCGCTTGCCGATGCCAGCAGGCCCGACGAACAGGTAGGTGCCGGCCAAACGCCCGCGCGCGAGTGCCCGGCGAAACCGCTCGACAACCGCATCGTGTCCTTCGACGCCGAGCCAAGACATGGGGGGAACAGACTTTAGGCTGGAGACCCTAGGTTATAGGAAAGACGCAACGCAGTCCGCATAGTCAAACCTGATGAGATCGGATCACCACTCGCGGATACCTGAACACTGAATACTGAACACTGAAAACCAGCCTACCCAAACGCATTGAAATCCTTGCCCAGCAGGCTGGCGGCGATCTTCAGCTTCAGGATCTCGTCGGTCCCTTCGTAGATGCGGCAAACCCGCACGTCCTGCAGGTGGCGACCAACGCGATAGAGCTCCGACCAACCTCGCCCGCCGAAGACCTGCACGGCCCGATCGGCGGCTTGCCAGGCGGCATTGGTGGCGAACAACTTGGCTTGCGCGACCTGAATGTCAGCGGCCGTGGCCAGCTCGACATTGTCGCGCGCGGCTTCGCTGGCCGCTTTCGCTGCGGCCGCTTTGAGCACCAGGGCCTCGCTGGCGACGCGGGCCATTTCGATTTCGGCCAGATGCTCCTGCACGAGCTGATGCTTGCCGATCAGCTTGCCGTGCTGGCTGCGCGTGCGGCTGTAATTGAGCGCCTCGGTGAGGCAGTCTTCGATTACGCCCAGGCAGCCGGCCGCCACGCTCAATCGCCCCGAGACCAGCGTGCCCATCGCGATCCGGAAGCCACTCCCTTCGGGGCCCAGCATGTTCTCGACCGGCACCGGGTGATCGATCATCTCGAACATACCGGTGTTGGCCGTGTACATGCCCGGCTTGGAGTGGAGCTCCTCGCGCATGAAGGTGTCGCCGGCCGTCTCGATGATGAACGCGCTCATGCGTCGCTCAGAACCTGTCTTGTCGGCCGGATAGCCGAAACCGACCACCACGTCGGCGATGCTGCCGTTGGAGATCAGATACTTCACGCCGTTGAGCAAAAAGCGATTGCCGTCGCGGCGATACGTGGTGGTCATCTCCAGTGGGTTCGAACCAGCGTCGGGCTCGGTCAGGCCGAACGCCATCACCAACTCACCGGCGGCCGAGCGGGGCAAATAGCGCTCGTGCTGCTGGCGATTCCCGTATCGCAGAATCGGATACTGACCGATCGACGTATGGCCTGAGAAAAACGTCCGCACGCCGGTCCCTTCGCGGCCAATGCGCGCCAACGCCCGGGCGTACGTGAAATAGTCGGCCCCGCGCCCGCCCAAATCGACCGGCAGCGGCATCCCCAGCAGGTTGTGCTTCAGCGCGAGCCGCTGGATATCGGGATTGAAGCGGCGTTCGAGATAGCAAAGCTCTTCGTGCGGCCGCAGTTCTTCGCAGAAGGCCTCGACGTCGGCCAGCAGGGCTTCACTTGCGGCTGCCGCGCCGGCGGTTGCGTTACTTGTGCGATCTGCCTTCATAGGTTCCGCCAAAACTTGTTGGTAAGTCGTTCCGATCAATTCTAGCGCGGTGGTCGAGTGGCGCGGGCCTCGGCGGCCAGCAGCTCTACGAGGTGTACCTCGACCGAGCCGGCCAGTGCGCTAGTGTTATAGCCCCCTTCGAGCACGCTCACGACCCTCCCGCCGGCGTGCGCGTCGGCAATTTCGCACACGGCCCGCGTCAGCGGCTGAAAATCTTCAGTCTCCAGATCCAGCGAACCAACGGGATCGTCGCGATGGGCGTCAAAGCCGGCGCTGATGAGCACCAGTTGCGGGCGGAGCTTGTCGGCGAAATCTTGCAAGCGCGTGGTGAAGCGTTCGACGTATTCGTGACGCGGTGTGCCGAACGTGACGGGCAGGTTCAAGGTCCCCCCCAACCCAGGGCCGGAACCGGTTTCGTCCCAGTCGCCGGTGCCGGGGTAGAACGGCCAGCGATGGATCGAAAAGAAACCGACGCGCGGGTCGGTCCAAAAGATATCCTGCGTTCCGTTGCCGTGATGGACATCCCAATCGACCACCAGCACGCGATCGAGCCCCAACTCGTCGGTGGCGACGCGGGCCCCGATCGCCACGTTGCTGAACAGGCAAAAAC
>Ga0163152_10006239_pt1 | contig 13540 bp, 13 predicted proteins | sample OliLakLV19MP8IB2_FD_148635 | JGI IMG/M metagenome (GOLD analysis project Ga0163152, IMG submission 148635) | Freshwater microbial mat bacterial communities from Lake Vanda, McMurdo Dry Valleys, Antarctica - Oligotrophic Lake LV.19.MP8.IB-2 | ecosystem: Environmental > Aquatic > Freshwater >... | reverse complement strand
TCACCGCCATGATTGTGCAAGGGCTGCTCATGCGGCCGCTCATCGCCCGCTTTGGAGAGCGGAAGACCCTCCTCACCGGATTGCTCAGCGGTGCGCTGGGCTTTGCGGTCTACGGCGTGGCGACCGACGGATGGATCTATTGTGCGGGGATTCCCGTCATGGCCTTCTGGGGTCTCGCCGGTCCGTCCGCGCAAGCGTTTATGTCCCGCCGCGTGAGCAGTTCCGAACAGGGTCAGCTCCAAGGGGCTATTGCGGGGCTCTCCGGGATCGCCGGCCTCATTGGACCGGGCCTCTTCACCCAAGCCTTCGCGCTCTTTATCGGCGCACAAGCCAGTTGGCATCTTCCCGGCGCGCCGTTTCTTCTGGCGTCCCTCTTATTGTTTGTAGGAATAGCGATTGCTTGGCGGGCGACGCGGGTTACCCGTGTGACGTGACCATGCCGGGTTTGGTGGGGCGCTCTTCGAGATGCTGCGCAACTACTATCGAACCGACCGCGTCCCATTCACCTTCGTCTCGGACGAATTCAACGGTGTGACGAAAGACAATCAAGGGAATGTGCGCCCGCTTGTCACGCGGAGTTTTTCCTCCTTCTCGCAGGCGGAGAAAGAAAACGGTCAGAGCCGCATCTACCTCGGCATCCATTGGGCGTTCGACTCGACCGAGGGGATCAAGCAGGGAAACCGCGTAGCCGACCACGTGTTCATGAATATATTGGAACCACGGCGTCGGCGATAAATCTGGTTATCTCGTTGATCTGGTCTGTCTGGTTTGTTTGGTTTCTTTGGTTGATCCGGTTCATCTGGTTCGTTTCATTCAAGCAAGTAGATCAGACGAACCAGATAGATAGAATGAATCAGACAGGCCTCGGCACTCAGCGATTCGGGATGCCATGAGCATGACTAATGGACAGCGGGAGAATCCCGTGCAGGCTGCTCAAAAAGTCCGACAGCAAGGCCGCAGCGAGTGAAGGCCCGAGGCGTACCCTCGCGGTACGTTGAGGGTCTGAACGATGCGAGAACGCCGCTGACGGACTTTTTCAGCAGCCTGTTCAGCGATACTTGGCGAAACAGATCAGATCTAGATGGTCGTAGTGATCGGGGAGAATTGTTTCCGCTTTGTAGCCGAGGCTCATGAACAGGTGGATGTTCCTGCCTGTACGCAGCATCGTGCAGGCAAAGAACTTATGGGTATCGGTCGCGACCCGTTCGATTTCGCGGATCAGCGATTTTCCGACCCCGTGTCCCTGGTGGCTTGGACTTACGGATAAGAGTCGGATGATGCACACGCCAGCCACGGTCCAGAAGCGCACCGATCCCACCACCACGCCCTCCGCCTCCGCTACGAAGATATGTTTCTCCTTCGCATCTTCCCTAAGGCTGTCGAGCGTTTCTGTGGTCCATCCGCTCACAGTATAGACGTTGGCGTACTCTCCAAAGGCCGCTTGCTGCACATGAAGCAGGGCAGCAAAATCCGCTTCGGTGGCGGGGCGGATGTGAACCATGAATATTGCTCCAGGCTGAGAGTTCCTATCTCGTGTAGGCGAGGATACCAAAGCCCGACACGATCTTCTATCTGTTGCAATCAGTGGGGCAGTAACTGGATTATCTGTGGGGAATAGATTCTGGCAGACTTTTTCAGCAGCCTGCTAGCTTGCGGCCGCCAGGCGAGCAAACTGGTACGTCATCGCGTTGACTCGTCCGAGATAGTCTCGCACCTCGTGGTCGCCGCACCGTTGGTGGTGGGTCAGCCGGAAGCCGCGCGAGGCATAGGCGTGGCCGGCTCCAGCTCCGCACAGGTGAATCACGGCGGCCAGATTCTGCTTTTGTCGGAGTGTGACGGTGCCAATCCGTCGAGGTCCTACGGCACTCGCGACGCCTCGGTCCAATAGCGCCGAGGTCAATTGGATGGCATGGCTCGGTACGACGCGGCTGTAGAGGCTATTGAACCAACAGGAATCCGGGTTGTGCCACGGGCCGTCCTCGACCACACGATGGTTATGGATACAGTAGCGCGTCGCTTCCTGGAACGTCCCATCCGTAATCTGATACATGCCCACCGCGCTCGATGCCGGGTGGTAGAGTTCCAAGGGGTTCCACGTCAGATGCCACTGCCAGTAGGTTCGTGCCACCGGATTCCCTCCGCTCTCAACCTGCGCCAGCGCTGCCAGCAACTCGGGCGTGATGACCGATGTTGCATGTGTACGGAAGAGCGAGCCGTACTGCTTCCACGTTTCGGCAGGGTGCTTGTCGAGTGAGTGCTCTAAGGGAAAGAGGACTTCGGTCGGCTTATTGAATGCATGATACGCCCAATTGACGCCGAGCCAGAGCAGCAGGATACCCGATACGATCACGACAGTACGTACGATCGGCGGTGAAGCGAGCACGGCTTTTTTCGCTGCACGGAACAGACGCCAACGTGCGCGTGTGAAACGCCTGAGGGTATTGAAGCTAAGCCTGCGCATGCGCCGCTTGCGGCGGCGAGGACGCTTGGGAATGCGGTGATTGGGACGGGAGGGCATGGGGATACTATAACCGAAAAAAAGGAGGGGAGGGGCAACCTGGTCGTCCTCCTGCTCGCGGAACGCGCGCCCTCTGAAGGGCCTCGTTCGACGCGCGCATTCGAGGATCCACCAGGTCGCCCCCATAGAAGGAAACGAGCAAGCTTGGAAGGATCAATTATATTTAGTTGGACGCGCGCAGTAGAAGATCAATCAGCCCCCATTTCTGAGAACATGACGAGCAAGCTTGGACGGAGCATTGATATCGTTCGACGCGCGCATCCCAAGATCAACCAACCCTTGGAAGGGCACCATGACACGAAGGCGTGAGGGCCAGAGTTCTGCTGGTCTTGGTTTTTATGGAGCGCGTAACTGATTTCGCTGAGTTGACACGTACTGTCGCCGGGTCGTAGCCTGTCGCCGATTCTCATCGCAATCATCTCACAAGACCAGGCCCCCGGTTTTTGGCGCGAGGATCGGCTGGTTGTTTAGCATGAACGCGTAGGATCGTTGTCCGATGGGACCGCCATGCCCGCGTCTCTCGACCACATTCATCCCGGCACCCCGATGGGGGCCAATCTGATCGCCGACGGCGCGACTTTCCGCGTCTGGGCGCCGCAGGCCGAGGTCGTGTACGCGATTGGCGATTTCAACCATCGGGTGCGCAACCACGCGAGTTTGCTCACGCGCGACGAGTTCGGCCATTGGCGGGGCTTCATTCCCGGTGTCCGGGACCGCGCGCGCTACATGTTCTACGTTGTCGGGGAAGGGAGTGAGGGGCCGAAGCGCGACCCCTACGCCCGTGAGCTTGAGGCGCCCTTTCCCAGCGAGTGCATCATCCTCAAGACCGACTTTCCCTGGCACGAGAGCGGGTACGTCACGCCGCTCTTTCATGAGTTCGTCCTCTATCAGCTCCACGTCGGCACCTTCTTCACACCGAATCTGCCGCACAAAGGAGGCACGTTTCTCGATGTCGCGTGTATGCTGCCGTATCTGACCGAGTTGGGCGTCACGGCGCTGCAGCTCATGCCTATTCAGGAATTCCAAACCAGCTTCAGCCTCGGCTACAACGGCACCGATTATTTTTCACCCGAGATGGATTTCGCCGTGGCGGATGACGACCTGTCTCCATACGCCGCCAAGGTGAATGGCCTCCTTGACGCGAAGGGCCAGCGCCGTTACCGGACGGAGGATCTGCATGGAGAAATGAATCAACTCAAGGCGCTGGTGGATCTCTGTCATCTCCACGGCCTGGCCGTGATCCTCGACGTGGTCTACAACCATGCGGGCGGCGAGTTCGGCGACCAGAGCCTCCACTTCTTCGACCGCCAATCCCGCGCCGGCGGGCAGCGGAATTCCCTCTATTTCACAGACAAGGGACATGCCGGCGGCCTCGTGTTCGACTTCGCCAAGCCGGAGGTGCAGGATTTTCTCATCCAAAACGCCACATTCTTTCTCGATGAATACCGTGTCGACGGATTTCGTTACGACCAGGTGAGCGTCATCGATCACGACGGGGCGCCGCACGGATGGGGGTTTTGCCAGGATCTCACCGCCACGTTGCATGCACACCGGCCCGAGGCGTTGCACCATGCCGAGTATTGGAACGTGAATCCGTACGTGGTGAAGGCGCCGCCCAACGGGGCCGGCTTCGATACGACCTTGACCGACGGCTTGCGCGTGGCGATCCGCGACGTCATCGGCAACGCGAGCGCCCCTGACGAGCGCCCCCTCAACATGTCGGGCCTGGCCAGGAGCCTCTGGCCTGAGGGTTTCCGGGAGCAGTGGCGATTCGTGCAGGGACCGGAGAATCACGACATCGTCTACCGCGACCGGGAGCAGCGTATCGCTCGTCTCGGGGATCCGGCGAATCCCCGCTCCTGGTTCGCCCGCAGCCGTGCCCGTGTGGCGACCGGGCTCAGTCTCACCGCACCGGGCATTCCCATGCTGTTCATGGGACAGGAATTTCTGGAGGACAAGCAATGGTCGGACGATTTTGTGTCACATCACGATCTGCTGCTCAACTGGGCGGGTCTCGACCGGGGTGACAAGCAGATGCTCGACCATGTTCGGTTCACGCGAGAATTGCTCGCGATGCGCCGGGATACTCCCGGCTTGCGCGGCCAGGGATTTCGCGCCGTGCACGCGCACGATCAGAACCGAGTGCTGGCGTTTCATCGCTGGGTGGAGGGAGAAGGCCACGACGTGATGGTGGTCGTGCATCTGGCGCCCTTCAACCGGTTCGACTATCGCATCGGCTTCCCCGGCGGCGGGGAGTGGCGCGAGGTCTTCAACAGCGACGTGTACGAGAACTGGGTCAATCCCGGTGTGATCGGCAATGGCGAGCGGGTTGTCGCCGACCCGCACCCGCTGCAGGGCTTCGGCCATTCAGCGGGTCTGGTGCTTCCCGCAAACAGCCTACTCGTCTTTGCGCGTTGACACATCCCTTCTTGCTTGCGGTGGTCGCACGATGAAAGGGGTGGAACGACACTCGTGCTGATCCCTTGCTCCCGGAGCAGAGGAGGGGATGGAGCCTGATGATCTTCTCTCGCGCAACGCACGGTCTGAGAAGACTCTCGTTGGACGCGCGCAGTTGGAGACCAATTGAGCCGCCCTGGGAATCCTAAACATTGAGGTGCTTTACTTTTCCATGGTAAAGTAAAGCCTGACAAGGAGGTGCGGCCATGGCTGTTCAAAAGCTCAGCAGCAAGAACCAGATCGTCATTCCAAAGGAAGCTCGGCAGGCAATGGGTGTGAAAGGTGGGGATGAATTGTTGGTCGTCGTGAAGGACGATCTCACCATTGTGATGCCCAAGCCTAAGCGCTATGCGAAGACTTTACAGGGGCTGGCCAAAGGTTTGTACCCGTCGGGCTACCTGAAACGGGAACGTCGATCGTGGTAGAGGTCTCGCTCTCGCAAGGCTTTCCAGCAGAACGTGAACGGATCGGTCTCGACACCAACGTGTTCATTTATTTTCTCGAATACCATCCTCGGTATGGGGCGTGGTGCGCCTCCTTGTTTGATAGGATCGAGCGGGGTCAGAACTCAGCAGTGACCTCGACTGTCACGCTCCTCGAATTGCTGGTGCAACCCTATCGTGACCAGAAAGAGGAATTGGCGCAGAAGATATTTGCCCTTGCCAGCACATACCCAAAGCTGGAATGGGTATCGGTGACGATGAATATAGCAGATCGAGCGGCCGAGTTACGTGCGCGCTATCGCCTCAGTACGCCTGATGCCATACAGTTGGCCACAGCCATTGGGCACAACGCGAGGCGTTTCTACGGGAACGATCGTGGCTTGCGGCGTGTAAAAGAGATTGAATGTGTACTTGTGGATGACCTGATCTAACTGCGCTTTGCGCGTCTCACCGTTCGTGAGGCGTGAATAGCCCCCTATCTGCAAGCGACACATCAAAAGAGGTTGGGAATTAGCTCTGAGTCAAGATTGACCTCCAGTATTTGATTGCAAGACATGACCCGAATTTTTCCTGGCACACAGAGAGTTATGGTGAGCTTCCTGATTGTGGGGTTCTTGGCCGTCTTGTCTGCGCCACCTGTTCTGGCCGAGGTGGAATTAGCGCCGTCGTCGGTTGGGAAGGGAGTGCTTTTAGTGGCCAGCCCCTCGCTGGAAGATCCAAACTTCCGCCAAGCCGTCGTACTTGTCGTGGAGCATGGGCCTGAGGGAACCGTCGGGCTTATTCTGAATCGTTCCACGAACGTCCTCCTGTCCAAAGCATTGCCGGACATCGCCTCGCTCAAAGGGACCAACCACCAGCTGTTTGGGGGTGGGCCGGTTGAGCCAACCCGATTTCTCCTGTTGTTCCGACTGAAGGAGCCTCCAGCAGACGCACGATCGGTCTTCGATGGGGTCTATCTGGGTCGCACACCAAAGGTTCTCGAACGCATCATCACACAGGCGAAGCCGACCGACACCTTCCGGGCCTTTGTCGGATTTGCCTCATGGGTTCCGAGGCAGCTGGAAGCGGAGATGCTTCTGGGGGCGTGGGCGATCTTGCCGCCGGATTCGTTCAGCATCTTTGACAAAGACCCGGGCACTCTCTGGAAGGACAGTATCAGCCGACTTCAGGCGCCGAGGGTTCAGGGGGTAGCCTGGTCAGTCCCTGTGCTCGCGGAACGCGCGCCCTGAAAAGGATGGGAAGGCAGCAACCAGGCCGTCCTTCTTGCTCACAGAACGAGCACGGTGAAACTGTGCTCGTTCGATGCGCGCAGTAAAGGGCAGCCTCGACCACTCCCTTTAGCAGATGTTTGGAGTAGGGGGGAGATTCGGCTCGACGGCTGCAGTCAAAAGCCCCTCACGCTCTTGCTTGGCTGAGCATAGAACTAAGGATAAAATACGAATGGACAGGTGCAGTGGAGATCAATCTAGCCCACCCTCAGTTGAGAAGGATGAGGTCGCTTGAGGCTCCGAATGTATTATTCGGCCATGCTGATGCCCGAGCCACCCATTTCCTTCGGAATGTCTCTCATCTTTGGCAACCCGTCCTTCATTCGCAGCTTCGTCTCTTCATAGTTGACATGGATGCCGGCGCGGTACGGAAAGTCCGGAATGACTGCCGCGTAGACGTCGGTGAGTCCCCAGCTGGGATGCTCGGTGAAGATGTGGCCTCCGCAGGTCTTACACCATTTGCGATAACTGAGAGGCGTCTTGTTGTACGTGCCGATGTTGTCTGCTCCCTGCGTGAGCTGTACCGATTCGGGCTTCCATAAGGTGAAGGCGTTGACTGGCGCCGCCGACCAGCTTCGACAGGACTCACAATGGCAATACCCCATTGCGGCCGGCTCGCCGCTGACCGTGAACTGAACTGCGCCGCAAAAGCAGCTGCCTTTGTAAACTTTTCCGTTACTCATGATGCACCTCCTTGGTGGCCTGCGCTCATACTAACGTATCTTGGGATGCGTTCTCTCCATTTTTAACCGGAGCATCGAGAGCTACTTGTGCGGGGCGGTTACAATCGTGTTCGCGTCATGCAGGTAGGGCTTGTATCTTTCCGGATAATCGACACCGGACCCTTCGAACCCATCGAGGCTCAATGGGAAGGATGGAGCCTGATGATCTTCTGTTCTCGCGCAACGCGCGGTCGCGGACTCCCCTCGCCCGGGCTAATGGCACGCCCCGGGAAATCGATTGTGAAGCAATCGGAGGGCAGGGCGGGTGAAAAATGTCTGCCAGTGGGTGGGCGGGTGAGAAAGTCACGCGCAGTGGGAGACCAATCTAGCCCGCCCTCAAGCGAAATGATTGAAGAGCTGTGGTCGCTCGATGCGCGCAATGGAGACCACACCAGCCGCCTTGCTGAATCCAGGTGAAGAGTTAGCCCTCGTGCAACGCGTGGTCTGAGAAGGGTGGGAGGGGAACAGCCAGACCATCCTTTTTGCTCGCGGAACGCGCACAATCAGGAAGTGCTCGTCCGACGCGCGCAGAAGGGGGTCAACCAGGCGTGGTACAGTGGGCCATGTCCATCCCGCCGTTCATCCCTTGTCCCGCCACTGGAGATGCGTTCATCGGTCGCCACGGGCTCGTCAAGAACCTGCGTGGCCGTATCGCGAGGGGTGAATCGCTGGCGGTGATCGGCGGGCCGAAGCTAGGGAAGACCTCGCTGGTTCGCACCGCTTTGGAGGGACTGTCGGACCGCACAGTGGTCGAGGTGGATTGTGGCACAGATCCGTCACCCCAGCTCGATGTGCTGCCCGGATCGATCATGGTCCTGGACAATCTTGACGATGTCGCCGGCCAGGCGATGGCACCGTTGCTCGCGCGCCTGTCGGCGGCGGGAGCAGCCAGCCTCGTCGTGACCGGTGGCCGCCGACTACGGACGCTGCTGGGCCACTCCGGGACAGAGGCCGGTCCGAACTTTCGCCCGTTTCCTCTGTCAGTCCTGCTCGATGGGGAGACGCGACGGCTGATCGGCAGAGACACGAGTCCTCACCTGACCGCCTGGACGGGGAACCATCCCTACCTGACGAAGCTGCTTCTCCATTACGGGGACGATGCCATTGCGGAGGGTCGGTGCCAGTGGGAGCCATTCGTGCAGCGTCTGGCGGCCGAAATCGGCGACGGCCCCGAGCGGCGGCTGCTGTGCTACCTGATCGAGCGTGGGGAACCCGTGAATCCCACCAAGGCCCAATCCGATACCGGAATCCGAGACATCAAGGCGGTCGCGGACACACTCACCTACCTGGGTGTCATCAGCCGTTGGATTCGGAATGAAGAGGCAACACTCTTCGCTGGTTGTCGGCTGCTCAACAACTACATCACCGCGGTCTGAATTGGCGACGATAGGCAGCAATCAGGACGCGTGATTCAAAGGCGTGCTCTGTGCGCGGTTGGCATCCGCATCAATCTGCAGCATTCCATTTCTCACAGGGACTCAGGCGTTCGTTGGCGGTATCTCTCCATATGAGGCAAAGGTTGGTCTCATGCCGATTGTCAAAAATATCGGAGTACGACACGAGTCCAAGTATCACAATGAACCAGTCTTTGCGCTCCAAATACATACCTTGCTCATCGGTCAGGGGCCTCATCAAGGAAAGGGGCTGGCTCACAACAGATCCTGGACCAATGACCCCAACGCGTTCAGCATCAGTCGTCAGGTTCGGAGGCATTTCCCAGTCAGGGAGCTTGTTCGAGGTCCATACGGTCATCACCAGACGTATGTTCGTCGTCAGTGCAGGAGAGCGCCCGGTATTTTGAAAGAGTATGGTCGCTTTTGGGACATTATGCTGGACGAGGGGGCCAATAATCGTCGCGCCCTGAACCCTCACCCAGGGACGCTCGGCCATTTGATGCGCACGCTTCAGCATAAGTGATTGAATCGCGAACGCGACAACGAGCGCGAAGATGACACACGCGACACATCCACCAACAGCATACAGCGGTGTTTTCCTGATGAGTGTCACCCATGTGTCCCTCAGTCTAACAGGCTGCGGGAAACCTCGGTTGATGCCAACAATATGGCTGGAATTTTTCGTACGGCGCGAACGCCAGAATCACGTCAGGATGCTCAAAAAGGCTGTCCAGCAAGGCCGCAGCGAGTGAAGAGGCGAAGCGTACGCTTCGGTACGTTGAGCCTCTGAGCGATGCGAGAACGCCGCTGGCGGACTTTTTCAGCATCCTGTTAATCGTAGACGGCAACCGTATGGATGCAGCGCATGTTGTATTCAGATGAGGTCATGCTTGGTCGAGCGAATTGTGGAGCTGTCATGCGATGCCGCTGTGCTGAGTGGCCGTGGCCGCGTCTCCACTGGTGTCGGCTGGAGTATGCCATGCTCACACTAATAAGTTGAGTAGGGGATAACGGGATGGAGCCTGATGATCTTCTGTGCTCGCGCAACGCGCGGCCTCGGAAGGGAGAGAGGGGAGCCACCAGACCATCCTTCTTACTCGCGGAACGCTCACGATCAGAATGTGCTCGTCCGACGCGCGCAGTGAAGGATAGTCTGGCGACTCCCCAGAGATATGCTATACAAAGATCGGTCGAAGAATGCGTTGGACACGCGCAGTGGGAGACCAATCTAGCCTACCCTCAAGGGAGCAGACGGAAGAGCGGTGATCGCTCGATGCGCGCAGTGGATCTTTTGGGAAAATGTGGTCTCTTGACAGAAATATACTAAAACTTGCATATTGACGTCGTGGCAGAAAAGACGATCCTGTGGCTCGGGTCATCGCGACATGACCTTCAGGCATTCCCGCCGGATGCCAGGCGGCTCACGGGTTTTCAGCTTCGGCTGGTTCAGCAGGGAATGGAGCCGTCGGATTGGAAACCGATGCCGAGCATTGGGCCGGGAGTCCGTGAGATCAGAATTCATACCGCGGTGGAACACCGTGTCTGCTACGTTGCCAAGTTTGAGGAAGCGATTTATGTGCTACATGCCTTCGGGAAACGAACCAGGAAAACATCGCAGCAAGATGTAAAACTTGCCAAACAACGGTATCAGGCGTTGGTCTCGCAACGCTGAGCAGTAAGACCCTGAGAGGGGAAGAGTACTTTGAAACTAAAGATCACGCCGTCCACAGGGAATGTATTCCGTGACCTAGGGTTTCGCCGCGAGGAGGCTGAGCATCTGCTGGTCCGAGCGGATCTCATGATTCAGGTGCAGAAACTCATTGCTTCTCGTCGCTTCAAACAGAGAGCAGCCGCGAAGATACTCGGTGTGACCCAACCTCGCGTCAGTGATCTCCTCCGTGGGCGGATCGATCTCTTCAGCACTGACGCGCTCATCGACATGCTGGCTCGGCTTGGCGCTACGGTGCGCTTGACAGTCAAGGTTCGCCCGGCAGCCTGAAGTCGTCTCTTGCAGCACATAAGTAAATACTCATGCCTGACCCCATTTCTTTGGCTCTCTAAACGTAATGAGTCGAAAAAGGAAAAAGCGAAAACAAAATCATCCTGAATCACGGCGCAAAACCCCATTCTCCGCACAGCCACATGTTAGTAAAGGGGAAAGCAAGCCAAATTCCGACCACTCCAATCACAATTCTGGAGAACCATCCAAGCTTTCCCATCCAATGGAAAGGCCCCAAGGTTTGACACCACAGGGCAGTCCAGAGGCATACGCAACTGACAGGAAGCAACAAAGCCATCCAAATAAAGCGGATTGGATTATGGCTTGGGCGACAATAGGAATATTGTTCGCTACTTGCGTCAACGTTGGAGTTGCTTATTGGCAGTGGACTTCGATGGATGCTGGCCTTATTGAAAACAGGAAATCTGCCGATGCTGCTAAGCTGTCCGCTGACGCTACTAAGGTTGCGCTGATGCTGGCACAGCATCCATTCAAGCGTGGATCGTACCTGACACTTGGGACTACGGAGGCACGGAAAGGGATCGCATTATTTTTAAACTCGGCTTTAAAAATATTGGCAAGACTGTTGCCCTTGATGTTGGATTCACTGCTACATTCAGGTTCTTTGAAGGCACAGAAATAACGCAAATCCCCGCTTATCAGCCTTATCAATGCCCAGAAATACGGGCTAGGCCTGGAATAGTTCCACCGGATGGAGTTACGCATAATACTGTTAGAAGTGAGCCATATTCTGTGGCTCAACTGGAAATGCTCGCTGAAAAGAAAGCTTACATTTTCATTCACGGATGCGCGGTCTATCGCGACATTATTTCCAATAGGGAACATATTACTGAGACGGCTACGATCTACACTGGCGGGGCCAAGCCAAGTATTTTCGTTGCCGAGAAACCGAGCCCCTTCACTATTTACGCTCCGTACAATCGAATGAAATAAAATGACAAATGCCAGATACAATAAAAGGGGGCGCAGACGAGAAATAAAGGGGTCGGGAGTCTTTGTTGGATCACCTCGTACACGCGCGGGAGTTCTTCTTGTCCAGATAGTTTCCGGAATACTTCAAACCATGGGAGGCGCGGCATGCGCCTAGCGTGGCATGAGTATCTGCCGTGCTCCCGTCTGCCATCGGTTAGAATCGAACGCCCAGCGAGGCGAGAGCGAAATTGTACCAGCCAAACGCAAACCGCTCATTATCCACTCCGCCTTCGAATACGCGATATCCCGCGGTCAGGTACCAGGTGTCGGAGAGATCGTAACGGATTTTCGCCGCAGCATCGATGGCCCGCCCCTGTGTGCTGACGAGCCCATCGAAATCGAGCAGAGCCGTCCAGCGTGGGGCAAAGTCATATTCCAGACTGGTGCTGAGCAACGGCACGAACCCGACATTACTGTCGGATGCCACGACCCCTTGTTGACGTAACTCCACCCGAGCGTCTCGAATGAACGCTGTGGCGCCGACGCGCCATCGCCAGCGATCCGATTCATGGAGGAGATATCGATAGCTCAGTCGGTAGGAGTCGAACTTGTACTCGGAATCCACTGCGGTGCCTGGCGTGAAGGATCCGCCGGCAAAACGTACGGGCATCTCAAACGCACCCGTGCCGGAAAAGGCGAGCGGGGCGTAGACAAACCTGAGCGAATGTCGGTGGGCCATATTCCATGTGAGTTCGACGCGTCGCTGCGCATTGGGGCCGTTTCCTTGGATATCGGTCAGAGCAAAGCGGGTTCCTTCGCTGCTGTCTGGAATATGGATCTGATTTCGTGATTGCCAGACGGCTCCCGTTTCAAACTCCAGCGAGAATCGATGATCAGGGAGAGAGGCTCCTGCGGCAGGCGAAATTGTACTCGCGAATATGGACACGATGGCACCTATCACGACACGGATGTCCCGAAGGCGCCCAGTCAGTTGATGTTTTAGTGAGGGAATAGAACCCATCCTGCATAATATCCTGCGAATCGCTCACCGTCAAAGCGCCCCATTCGAAACTAAGGGGTCGGATCTTGTCATATGATCCTGCGCAATTTCTCCCATTCAATCTGCGTGGCTCGACTCCACGCTCACCACGTTGACACGCCATGTTTCGGACAGTAACCTCTTTTGACATGATGATGAGATTGATGATTGTAGGGCGGGCTCGAGGGTAATAATAAAAGGGATCGGGAGTCTTTGTTCTATAACGCTTGTTTGCGCTGTTATCGACAGTCAAGGTATTTCTTCGCTCCGTTATCACGAGGTGGCCTGTCGAGATGCACAAGAGAGCGAGGGCTGGTTGACAACTGGTTGGGCAGCGAGGTATCCAGCACGCCATGGCCTGGGGTACAAAGAAGACTGAGCATGCGGGAGCAAAGAAGGAAACGGGTGTGTTCTGTGGCCGTAAAGCTGACGCCAAGCGCGGCAGTAACTACCGGCGACGTCAGGACGGCAAGTCCACCATCAACGCTGAACTCCTACAGTCATTGAAGAATCCTCAGTGGAAGCGGTGAGCGGCTTAACCGGGAATTCAGAATGGCTCCTCTGTCGGCCACATCTAAATCGCAAGAGTCTGACCCTCGCGAACATTTGCCTTAATCTTGCCTGCCCTACTCGGTTGGTTCCGCGCCACCTTCCCATAACTTCACGGTTCGATCCCACGAGGCGCTGGCGAGTTTCATTCCATCCGGTGAGAGTGTCACGCTGCGAACGGCTGCAGTGTGGGCTTTGATTGTTCTGAAGCAGCGACC
>Ga0163152_10006236_pt1 | contig 13544 bp, 11 predicted proteins | sample OliLakLV19MP8IB2_FD_148635 | JGI IMG/M metagenome (GOLD analysis project Ga0163152, IMG submission 148635) | Freshwater microbial mat bacterial communities from Lake Vanda, McMurdo Dry Valleys, Antarctica - Oligotrophic Lake LV.19.MP8.IB-2 | ecosystem: Environmental > Aquatic > Freshwater >... | reverse complement strand
AAAAAACAAGTTCAAACTTTCATGACGGCAGTCACCGAGGCCAAGAATGACAAAGCCAAGGGAGCTGTTCTTCTGCATTGCGCGCACGGCTCTGACCGCACCGGATGCCTTGTGGGAATCTGGCGTGTTACCGAGGACGGGTGGAAGTACCCTGAGGCGTATAAAGAGATGCGGCATTACTGGTTCACACCAAAGTTCACCAAGCTTTCCGGTGCCGTCAAGGAATATGCAGGCGCAAAAAAGTAAGGATTCGATCATTCAGTCCGAAAAATGTGCCATCGCGTTGAGGTAAATTTATACCGGATCTGTTACTGCCCCTTCCCTATGAGCTCAGATCGCAAGACTGTCTTCAATTTGTTTGTTTGTAGTGTTCAACGCGCTGGATTTGGCGTTGGTGTGATCATCGGAACTGTCGATGGTGGCACTGCCGTGCCTGTTGACGGCACCACCATCGGTGGCGCCGTCAAGGCCGTTAGCTTGTCCTTGCCCAGTTTGGACCAGGGATAAAATTTGACGATGTCTTTCAACGTGTCTTTAAGCTGCTTCGTGTCAGAGTACATTTCAGCCAGTTTCACTTTGTACCAGAGCGCCTGCCAGTTGGACCGATCGAGAAACAAAGCCTTGTCGACATAGCGGTTCATTTCCGGATAATTGTGCATCTTGTACAGATAAACGGCGTAGTCCACATTGACCTGCGGATCTTGTGGCGCGTAAAGAGTCGCTCCTTGTAGGGCTTGTTGGGCCGCTGGAATCTGTCCGTTGTCCAGGTAGAGCAAGCTCCAATCAGCCAGTATACGCCCCTCAGCTTCCCTGTCCTGGAGCTTGTGGGCAAGCTCTTGCGCCTTGGAAAAGTACTCGTAAGCGATACGCGACTGTTCGGGTCGATTAAGGTCTTTCGCCATCACTCGGCGCAGATTTCCGATCCGTCCCCAAATCTTTGCCTGCAGTTTGGCCTCGCCCAGCGATTGCACTTTCAGCAGAGCTTTTTGATAAGCCTGCTCTGCAGCCCGCAGATCTCTGTAGATAACCAATTTTACGTCGCCGGTGTTGATTAGTTGCTCGATCTCCTGTCTGCCGCCGGTTTGCACATTTGGTTGCAGCACCAGTCTTTGAAATTTGTAGTCGAGCGTGACGGCGAAATTCTGCCAAAATGGGTTCCCCAGCACGCCTATGCCGCTAGATAGCACGAAACCCGGCTGCTGCGCTTGCCCTTCTTGTTCAACGGAGTAAGTGAAGTTTGTGCCACGTATCGTTTGCGCACCAAGTTTGACCAGCGGTACGTTTACCGTCGCTAGCTTAACTGAGCGTCCATCTAAGCCGGTCCCTTCAGTCATATGAGGTGTTTGATGACCGAGGAACGTCTTGGCGTAGCGAGCCGGAAGATTATTGAAGGCCGCTCCGGTGTCGATCAGAAAGGATACCTCCGTGCTGCCGTTAAGGACAGCTTTTACGATTGGACCCTGCTTGTTGGTAAATGGCACCAAGACTGCATTTGCCGGTGGTTTGTATGTACTTGCGTCGTTGAAAATGAGTTGTGCCTTCCCATAGTCAATCGTCACGGCGAATTTGTTCATGACGTTGGCGCCGATTATCCCTGCAATTCGCTTTCCTAGCTGACGGGTTTGCGGCGTAAGGTCCAACATCAGTGCCTGCACGTCGCTGAATACTACATCGCCGATTTCCAATTTCGGAATCGATGTCAGCTGGGCCGGCATGGCACCACCGGCGGCCATGATCTGCATGTTGCCCTGCTTATCCAGGAATGTTTCTGCTGCTGTGCGGCGGTCAATGACCGTTTGGGTGGCTGCAGTGTCAAACAGAAAGTCCATCGGTTCACTGCCGTTGAGGCGCACTTTCACTAGAATCTCTTTATGCGAGTATTCGAACGGAATCACAACCGCTTTCGAAAGACGCATTTCGCCTGGGCGATCCGGTCGGCGGAACTGAGAATCATCAATCTCCGAAGTGGTATCAATGCTCGACAAAGCCAGCTCCAGCACCGGCTTGTCGTTGACGTATTGAATCTGCTTAAAGGGCACCAAAGTGCCGCCTGCTGGTCGATATTGTGAAAAATCTATGGTGACATCAGCGCTCGTTTGTGACTGTGCATCTACGCCTTGGTATGTAATTGCCACAACCTGATAATTCTTCTCGTCGACATACACTGTTTGTGGCGCGTCCCCTGCGCGTGTCACTTCAATTGCAAAAACCGGTGTTGCGTGGTGAGTAGTTCGTCCGACCAGGCGAAACGTATAGGATGGTTGTTGAAAGCGCGTCAAAATTGAAGGCTGTCTATCTCGCTCTAGCTTTAATACTTTGGCTTGTTCGGTCGGAATCTCTTCGACTACCTTGCCTGTTGCTTTCCATGCCACCAGTCCATCATAGACGCTGCTCATCGGAGCGGCATCAGCGCCGGGCTCAACGTCTATGCGCAGATTCACACCTTTGCGCAGCTGCCGAAACTTCATCGGCTGCGCACCATCCACCATGGCAGTTTGCTCGCCGAGAATTGTGTAAGACTTGTCGAGTTTCTCCATGGCCTCCTTGCCTCCATAGGCAAGAAAGACTTTCGGAATCAACTCGTACAAATCCAAGTCAGCGGACTTCTCAATCTCGGCGCAAATGGCTGTGGGCATGATCAAAGCGCAAGCTGAGATCAGCGACAGCAGCAATCTAAGGCGGGTTATTGAGCGAATGCGGGCTGTGCGCTGCATTGTCCTTTCTCCGGCAGGCGAACCTCGGCGAAGGACTGCACTTGTTTGTGAAGTGCAATGCACTGACTGAGTAACGCTTCGACATGACTCAACGGCACTTGTGTCGCTGAATCACTTTGCGCTTCGTCCGGGTTCGGGTGAACTTCCATGAATAGGCCCTGGCAGCCGGCGGCGATCGCTGCCCTTGTCAGAGTTGGAATGAACTGGCGTTGGCCGCTGGAAACGCCACCAGCCGCGCTTGGAAGCTGCACGCTGTGGGTTGCGTCAAATATCAAAGGCCAACCTTGATCTTGAATCATTGGAATCGATCGATAATCAACGACCAGATTGTTGTAACCAAATGTGGTGCCGCGCTCAGTGACCATCACGTTGAGGTTGCCTTCTTCGGTGACCTTGCGAACGCTGTGAATAATGTCCATCGGAGCGACGAACTGTCCTTTCTTGATGTTTACGGCCTTCATCGTTCTGGCTGCTTCAACTACAAGATCTGTTTGTCGGCAAAGGAAAGCCGGAATTTGAATGACGTCAAGTACTTCGCCGGCAGCTGCGCACTGTGATGCTTCGTGAACATCGCTGAGGACCGGAATATCCAATTTGCGCTTGATTTCTCCAAGCATTTGCAAGCCAAATTCCAGGCCCGGTCCGCGGAAGGAATTATAGGAAGTGCGATTGGCCTTATCGAATGATGATTTGAACACAAGGTTGAAGCCAAGCTTTTGGGACAAATCTTTCATCGCAGTCGCTGTTTGAAAAATGGTCTCCCATGATTCGATCACGCAGGGGCCTGCGATGACCAGCAATTTTTGATTGGGGCCCACTTCTATGTTGCCGATGTTTACTGCCACTTGCCGTCTCCTTATCAAAAGTCATTCTAACAGCCGTATCCTTGCGAGTAGCAGGGTCGGTGTGCAGACGATATTCACTCCGCCAACATTTCAACAGGTGTTAGATGAAAGCGCCAGTACAGCCAACTAACAATGGCATGTCGATTAGCTTATACGTCCAGCCAGGTGCCTCAAAGACCGAATGGTCCGGGATGCAAAAAGACGTTGCGGTCTTGGGCGAAACTGACGCCCTCATGGAGATGGCAAACAGGTTGCTTTGAACCTAGCGTGGACCTAGATTCTTGACGAGACGATAGACGGTGCTGCCTGCGCGCTGGCTAACAGGCATTACCAGTCCTTGCTGAATGGCTTCCGTCAGCAGCGGTCTGAGCAAACGAATCTTCTTGACCTGTCTTGGCCCACCGGCCATTTCCGGCAAAGTAAGTCCAAGAGGGTGTTTCTCCAGCAATCTCACGACTTTATTTTCGGGGGCTTTCGGTTTATCCGCCGCAGGTTTCTTAGGCTTGGCAGGTTGATCTCCATCGCCGGTTAAGGCGTTGTCAACTACCGTGAAAAACGGAGGATCATCATCGACAGTCATCGCGTTATTTTGTTACCTTTCATGACTCGAGTTGCTCGCTACATGCACCTTTTAGAATAGTTACGGATTGCAGAACCCGGCTAGTAAAAGGTAGGGCCAATTGATATATTCCTCTGGATTGTCGGTCTATATAGTTCAAGTCCGTTAAAGAGTTTGACATTTGCTCGACTCAAACGGTGATGTGTTGATCCCAACTCTTGCAGAACTAATATAGCCGATTTGTCAAGTTGTCCGGCAATTGAGTTGAGCCGCTCGTGATTGTGAGCGATCTCGAAAGGGAGTGCGTGAGTGAGCGTTGGTTCGTTCGTTTTAATGCTTCATAGTCACCTTCCGTTTTACAGAAAAGCGGGGATGTGGCCATTCGGTGAAGAAAGTTTCTACGAATGTATGATGGAAACTTACATCCCATTGCTGAACATGGTTTCAGAGTTGTGGGATGAAGGTATTCCAGCCAAGATCACGCTCGGTATTACGCCCATTCTGGCCGAACAAATGGCAGATGAGCACCTCAAGAATGGCTTTGTTAACTACGTTGACGGAAGAATTACGGCCGCCAAAAAGGACGAGGAGCGGTTTGGACCGCGGGGCGAACAACCCGATGCCACTCGTTTTCAGTTGGCGCGATTCTACCTGACTTGGTTTCAAAAGATTTTCAATGACTTTAACGGCAAGTGGAATCGAGACATCATCGGTGGCTTCCGCAAATTCCAGGACCTCGGAGCAATCGAGCTCACGACGTCCGCGGCCACACACTGCTTCTCGCCTCTGCTTTCCAGCGATGCTTCGATCAACTTTCAGTATAAGACTGGCGTGGAGACTTACAAGCGTCATTTCGGGCGCGACCCGAAGGGATTCTGGCTCCCGGAGTGCGCTTATCGTCCAGGCACACCGGAGCGCGCGGGCATTGAAAAATGGCTATACGCCAACGGTTTGAAGTACTTCTTCACCGAGTCCGATGTAATCAAAGGCGGACAGACTGTCGAAATGCGACGGATCTTCGGCGCCTACGGCACTATCGAATACATTCCTGCGGCATCACGTAAGCCAACTGGATTGGACACGTTCGAAGCTTTCTGGTTGAAAGAGTACCCAGTTGCAGTTATGGGGCGCCATGAACAGGCCGGCTACCAGGTGTGGTCCGCGGATCAGGGTTATCCAGGCGATGGCAACTACCGCGAATTCCACAAGAAAGACGACAAGTCCGGTTTGCACTACTGGCGCTTAACGTCTAAAACTACCGATCTTGGTTTCAAGCAAGTCTACAGCCCAGATGTAGCTGCTGAGCGTGTGAAAGAAAACTCCGATCATTATGTTGGTTTGCTGCAACAACTGCTCACAGACCAGCTGCGCAGCACTGGTGGGACAGGGCTTGTCATGGCAAGCTTTGATACGGAGTTGTTCGGTCACTGGTGGTTCGAAGGAATTACCTGGATCAAAGAAGTAATCAAAAAATTGCGGACACACACTGCAATTGAAATGCAGACTGCAAGCGAATATCTCGACGCGCAACCACCGACAAAGGCAATTGAACTTCCCGAATCGTCATGGGGAGCCGGGGGACATTATCAAGTCTGGTACAACGATGGCACCGAATGGATGTGGCCGATCATTCATCAGGCGGAAAAGTCCATGGGAGAAGCGGAAGAGAAATTCGGTGATCGCGGTGGCCTTTACGATCGCGCGCTGAAGCAAGCCCTTAGAGAACTTCTGCTGCTGCAATCAAGCGATTGGCCGTTCCTGGTAACGACAGGACAGGCGTGGCAGTATGCAAAGGATCGTTTCAACGGTCACGTTGAGCGCTTCCATCTGATTATGGACATGCTTAATACAGGCAACTTCGACGAAGCTAAGCTGGCGAAGATTGAAGACATCGACAATTGCTTCCCGAACGTGGACCATACCTGGTTCACTGCGAAAGCTGAGCGCGAAGCGCAACCAGTACCTTAGCCAGCCACGGAAACTTGATGCGTAGAACAAAGATTGTCGCAACAGTCGGCCCGGCAACTCATGATCGCGGAATGTTGGAAAAGCTCATTAAAGCGGGCATGGATGTGGCGCGCATTAACTGCTCGCACGCAGAACATGCAACCGTTTCGCGAGTGATTGAAGACCTGCGTCAAATTAGTGCCGAGCTTGATAAACCGCTCGGTATTCTTCTCGACCTATCCGGACCGAAGATCCGCACAGCCACTCTGGCCGGCGATGTTCCGGTGACGTTGTTCGCCGGACAAAAGTTCATTCTCACCAGCAGGAAGGTAGAAGGATCAGCTACCGCAGTTGGTACCAACTACGCCAAGCTTGCGCTGGAAGTGAAAGCGCAGGACACTATTTTGCTAGATGACGGGCTTATCGAATTGCATGTGCTCGATACGAACGAGACTGACGTCATTTGTGAAGTGGTGAACGGCGGAGTCCTGAAAAATAAGAAGGGCATCAACTTGCCCGGGGTTCGCCTTTCTATCCCCGCTTTGACCGAAAAAGACAAAGCGGATTTGTTTCTCGGTTTGCAGCATGATGTGGATTATGTAGCGCTTTCGTTTGTTCGCGATCCTGACGATGTTGTGCACTTGAAGCAGTTGATAGGTGACCATTGGCCGCCAGTTTCAGTTATTGCCAAACTTGAGAAACCGGAAGCGTTGGAACACCTGGACGAGATTCTGGATGTTGCCGATGGTGTCATGATCGCTCGTGGTGATCTTGGCGTTGAGCTGCCGCCGGAACGGGTTCCACCGGCACAGAAGCTGATTACGAAGAAAGCTAACCAGAAAGGCAAGCCGGTCATCACTGCTACCCAGATGCTCGAGTCGATGATTACCAATCCCCGCCCAACTAGAGCGGAAGCTTCTGACGTGGCAAATGCGATTTTCGACGGAACCGATGCGATCATGCTTTCCGGTGAGAGCGCTTCCGGAATGTATCCGATTGAAGCGGTGCAAATGATGGTGCGCATCGCCAACGTGGCTGAGGCAAGCATCGATTACGAAGTTCTGCGAAAGCACGCCCTGCCTACATCCGCCCATGCAATTGCGCACGCGGCCTGCGATATGGCTGTCGACATGAAAGCAAAAGCCATTGCTACCTTCACAAAGACTGGCTCTACGGCGCGCTTGATCTCACAATTTCGCCCACCGAACCCGATTGTCGCTTTGACTCAGCACATCCACGTGTATCGACAGATGTCTTTGATTTGGGGTGTCATGCCATTGATGATGACTGAAGTTAGTGATTCGGAGTCGACCCTGGCAATGGTTGAAGAGACTCTGCAAAAAAGAGGAATCGCCGGTCCCGGAGACAACATCATCATTACTGGCGGGTTGCCAATCGCCGCTCGCGGCCCAGCTAACTTCGTCAAGCTCTCCAACATTCCGCAAAAGCCTCCGGCGCGTTATCGCCAAATGAAAGGTATTTAAAAAGTGGAGCGCCGGCGTCCCGCCGGCATTTGATGTGGCTTGCCTGGGAGCGCCGCCGTCCCGCCGGCATTTGATGTGGCTTGCCTGGGAGCGCCGCCGTCCCGGCGGCACCTGATTGCACTTGTGGTGGCAGCATCTTATGCGGCCTCGCCTGAAAAGATCAAATGCCGGCGGGACGCCGGCGCTCTTAGGGCAGCTTAAACCGGCGGCCTACAGGTCCTCACGCCACGTGAATCAGGTAGCCGCAGATCGGATCGTCTTTGAGCATGTACTTCTCGCGTGTGACCGGGACGCCCAGCAAGCTCTCCATGAGCTTTGGTTCAAGCACGCAAATCTGTCTGTATTGGGTCGCCAGGTGATGTATGGCGCAGTGCTGCTGAAAGATGAAGTAATTTCCATCTGGCAGCTGCTCCCACTTGCTCATGAAGCCGTTCTCGGAATAAATTTTTACTACTTCTTCTACTCGCGCTTCAAATTCCAGAGCTTCCAGGCGTGGGCGATGCTTTTTGACGAGCCACTCATCGCGCATCTTCAACAGCTCCATGACCCCTTGATGTCCTTTGGTCTCAAAGACAGCGTCCAGCAGGTCAAACGCCATTATGCCGAGGCCGGAAGGGAAGAGCGACTGGGCCTTTTCGGTCAAACTGTATCTATAAGTTGGGCGACCGCGGGACTGTCTTACCAGTCGACAGTCGACAAGCCCTTCTTTCTGCAATCCGCTCAGGTGCCGCCGGACAGCCATCGAAGTGATATCAAGGACTTCGCAAAGTTCTGCAACGCTCATATCGTTGTTGTGCTTGAGATGATGCAGCACGGCTTGGTGCGTGTTTTCGGGATTATCAGTCAATGGTTGAGTGACCATTAAAAACCTTCTCTAAAGCGCTGGACGCCGGAATGTTAACCTTTCATGATTACCATAATAGCGCCTGTAGCGACTTTCACTGGTTAGCACTTACGAAAAACGTCGGCAGTGCTTGATTTGCGGAGATATGTCCAGTTTGACCCCATCAGGCGATTTTTGATACTATTATATCTACAAAAGCCGTGGGACCATATATTCAGCCCATTTAATGCTTTCCCCGGACAGTTAACCTAGGACACCGACCGATGACAGCCAAAAGAGAAATCCTGAGAATTGAAGACCTGCATGTAGAGGTCGAGGGTAAGCCCATCTTGAAGGGCGTTAACCTCACCATTAATGCTGGTGAAGTGCACGCGTTGATGGGGCGCAACGGCTCCGGTAAATCAACCTTGTCGTACACCCTCATGGGTCATCCGCGCTACACCGTCACCAAGGGCACCGTCTTGTACCACGGCAAGGATTTGCTGGCGATGCCGGTCGATCAACGGGCGCGCAGCGGTATTTATCTAGCATTCCAGTACCCGGTCGCGATACCTGGCGTTTCTGTTTCGAATTTCCTGCGGGCATCGGTCAAAGCGCGCCGTGGAACCGACGTTCCGGTCAAGGAATTCCGCAAAGAATTGAAGGAAAAAATGGCTACGCTAGGCGTGAGCAACGAGTTCCTTTCTCGTTATGTTAACGACGGATTTTCCGGCGGCGAGAAAAAGCGCCTGGAAATCTTGCACATGGCTTTGCTGAATCCGGAATTCGCGCTTCTTGATGAGACCGATTCCGGCTTAGATATTGATGCGCTACGCACTGTAGCTGACGGCATCAATGCCCAAGCCAACGAAGACAACGCAATGCTTTTGATTACACACTATCAACGAGTGCTGGACTATGTGACACCGCATTTTGTGCATGTAATGCACAATGGCGAGATCATCAAGTCTGGTGGAAGTGAGCTCGCTAAAGAGCTCGAAGCCAAGGGTTATGACTGGGTCACGCAAGAGCTTGTACCCACAGCCTGAGGTTAAGGAGGCATAGATGGCAGCGGAACTTACACAAGATCAGCGATTGCTCAAGGGCGTCGGCGACGATTATAAATACGGCTTCCACGACTCGGAGAAGGACTATTCCTTCAAATCGGGCAGAGGTTTGACGACCGAAATCGTGACTGAGATTTCGCGGATGAAAGACGAGCCGGAATGGATGCTCAAGTACCGTCTGCGCGCTTTGGAAATTTTTCACAAGAAGCCGATGCCGCGTTGGGGCAACTGCAAGCTTCTTGATGATATCGACTTTGCCAATATTCATTACTATGTGCGCGCCACTGAAAAGCAAGGGCGTACTTGGGATGAAGTGCCGGAAGGTATCAAGAATACTTTTGACCGCCTGGGCATTCCTGAAGCTGAGCGGAAGTTCTTGGCTGGAGTGTCAGCGCAGTACGAATCAGAAGTGGTCTACCACTCTATTCGCGAAGATCTGGAAAAGCAGGGCGTCATATTCCTCGATATGGATTCTGCTCTGAAACAGTACGAAGATGTCGTGCGCAAGCACTTCGGCACGGTCATTCCTTCAGCGGATAACAAGTTTGCCGCACTTAACTCCGCCGTCTGGTCGGGGGGTAGCTTCGTTTACGTGCCCAAAGGCGTGAAGGTGGACATTCCACTGCAAGCCTATTTCCGCATCAACACGGAGAACATGGGGCAGTTCGAACGCACGCTGATCATTACCGAACCGGGCAGTTTCGTGCATTACATCGAAGGATGCACAGCACCAACGTATTCGAGCGATTCGCTTCACTCTGCTGTGGTTGAACTGATCGCCCAGCCGAATTCGCACATTCGGTATACAACCATCCAAAACTGGTCGAAGAATGTCTACAATCTCGTCACCAAGCGAGCTGTGGCATACGAAGATTCGAAGGTCGAATGGGTTGATGGCAACATCGGCTCCAAGTTGACTATGAAGTACCCGGCGATCTACTTGATGGGACCACGGGCGCACGGGGAAGTATTGTCGATCGCTTTTTCAGGCGAAGGACAGCATCAGGATGCCGGTGCCAAAATGGTGCACTTTGCTCCTGACACAACATCAATCATCGTATCGAAATCTATTGCTAAAGACGGTGGACGCACCTCCTATCGTGGCTTGGTCAAAGTTTACGAACAAGCGACCAATGTCAAATCCAGCGTGCGTTGCGATGCACTGTTGATGGACGAAAATTCGCGTTCGGATACCTATCCGACGATGGAAATCGATCAGAAGGATGTGACAATCGAGCACGAAGCAACTGTTTCGAAGGTCGGAGAAGAGCAGTTGTTCTATCTCATGAGTCGCGGATTGACTCAAACAGAAGCGACAACAATGATCGTGAATGGATTCTTTGAACCCTTCACGAAAGAATTGCCGCTGGAATACGCTGTCGAGTTGAACCGCCTGATTCAACTGGAGATGGAAGGTTCAGTAGGGTAGTAGTGAGAATAAACATAGATCGCGTGAAAGAACTAACAACCACATTTTCCGAGCCAACCTGGTTGGCAGATAGTCGTCTGGAAGCATGGGAAGCGTATTTGCAGACTCCTATGCCTACCGGACGTGACGAGGATTGGCGACGTACAGATCTTGGTGTTCTTGATCTAACGAGACTTCGCGCTTCGAATTTCGGTGCCTTGAAAGAAGGCAGTACTCAGTTACCGCCTTGGTTTGAGGCGGCAGCAGCCCATTTTCCCTCACGCGCCGGAGCTCTCTATCAGAGCACCGTATCTGGTGCCTCTGTTACTTTGTCGGCTGGTGCGCAGAAACAAGGCGTAATTTTTTGCGATATCGCGACGGCTATTGAGAGCCACGCGGACAAAATTCGTCCATTGTTGCTGGAATCGGCTGAGAAGGGCAAGTTCACCTTGCTCACCAGCGCTTTGTTCAATTGCGGTTCATTCCTCTATATCCCGCGGAACGTGCAGATCGCCGAACCGTTTATCTTTGCTCTGGACTTCGTCGGGCAAGACGATGCCGATGATCAAGGTGCTGCGATTTTCCCGAGAATCTTCGTTGTGGTTGAAGACAATAGCAGCGCCGACTTCGTCTTGATGATGGCTTCGCCTGCCGGTGCTCCGCGTGCTTCAAATGTATCGCTGGCTTCCGTCCTGGCTGATTTTCATCTCAAGCCTGGATCTAAGCTCAATTATCTAGAAGTGCAGGACTTTGCTCAAGATGTGTTTTATGTAGAACACTTGAATAGCAAAGTTGATAAAGATGCTTCGTTCAACTCCCTCTGTGTGGCGCTGGGCGGAAAGCAGACGAAAGCTGATATCGCCACCTATCTGCGCGGACCAGGTGCAAACAGCTCAGTTCTTGGTGCTGTACTGGGCAGCGATAACGAAAAGTTCAGCTATAACACGATTCAAGAGCACAATTCGCCTGACACTACATCCGATATCAATTTTCGAGTAGCAGTTAAAGACACCTCCGCCTCTGTATACCAAGGCATAATCAGGGTCGACAAAATTGCTCAGCGCACCAACGCCTTTCAATCGAACAAGAACCTCTTGCTCAGTGGAGAAGCGAAAGCGGACTCGATTCCCAAGCTGGAAATTCTCGCTGATGACGTTAAGTGCTCACACGGAGCTACTGTTGGGCCCGTCGACCGCGAGCAACTTTTCTACTTGCGCAGTCGTGGACTAACGCCAATGGAAGCAGAAGAGCTGATAGTGCTCGGCTTCTTCCGTCAGGTATTTGAGCAGTTCCCGATAACTGCGGCAAGAGAATGGCTGACTGAAGTGGTATCGACCAAGATCTATAGAACTGCCGCAGCCGCGTCAGCAGTACTCAAAGGCAAGTAATTATGACCAGCGAGACGACACGATTCGTCCGAGTTGCCGCACTGGAGGATGTTCCTTCCGGGCGAGCTCAAGTATTTGAGGTCAGTGCCAAGCGTATTGCTGTGTGCCATTCTGACGCGGGCGTTTACGCTATCGATGACCGATGTACGCACGACAACGGTCCCCTAGGCGAAGGCGAGTTGAATGATGGTGAGATTGAGTGCCCGAGGCACGGCGCTCGTTTTGATATCAAGACTGGAAAAGCACTTTGTTTCCCGGCCGTGGGTGCTGTGAAAACGTACCCTGTTGAGATTCGAGATGGAGATATTTGGCTTGGTTTACCAACAAGTGATTGAGAAGGCAATGTTTGATGTCGCTAAGATCAGAGCAGACTTTCCGATTTTGCAGCGCCAGATAAACGGCAAGCAGCTGGTCTATCTGGACAATGCAGCGACGTCGCAGAAACCGGTTCAAGTGATCCGGGCGCTGACTAACTACTACGAAAATACCAACGCGAACATTCATCGCGGTATTCATACGCTTAGTGAAGAAGCTACCATAGCTTACGAAGGCGCTCGCGAAACGATCGCTCGTTTCATTGATGCGCCGGAAACTAAATCCGTCATTTTTACGCGCAACACTACCGAGGCGATAAACCTCGTCATGCAAACGTGGGGAAGGCAGAACATCCATGAAGGCGATGAAATCGTCCTCAGTGCTATGGAACACCATTCAAATCTCGTTCCATGGCAGATGCTGGCTAAAGATACCGGCGCCAAGCTAGTCTTCATGGAAGTGACTGCTACCGGCGAATTGGATATGGAGTCAGCCAAAAACCTGATCGGACCAAAGACTAAACTTGTTTCCGTCACCATGATGTCGAATGTCTTGGGCACAATCGTTCCTGTTGCTGAGTTGGCTGATCTGGCCCACGCCCACGGTGCTTTGATTTTGGTGGATGGGGCTCAAGGTGTGCCGCACCTACCAGTTTCCGTTCAACAATTGAAGTGTGATTTTCTTGTCTTCTCGTTCCATAAAATGCTTGGACCTACCGGTGTCGGAGTACTTTGGGGACGTACAGAACTGCTGCAAAAGATGCCGCCGTTCATGGGAGGCGGTGACATGATCGCTGCTGTCTGGCGTGAAAAGTCTCGCTACAACGAACTGCCCTGGAAGTTCGAAGCCGGCACGCCAAGCATCGCTGACGTTATTGCTTCAGCCGCCGCTATCGATTACCTGCAAGCACTTGGCATGAGCCAGGTGAGAGAGCACGAAATTGATCTAACTAGCTACGCTCTCGATCGCTTCGCTGCGTTCAAGCATGCCACCA
>Ga0163152_10006234_pt1 | contig 13545 bp, 14 predicted proteins | sample OliLakLV19MP8IB2_FD_148635 | JGI IMG/M metagenome (GOLD analysis project Ga0163152, IMG submission 148635) | Freshwater microbial mat bacterial communities from Lake Vanda, McMurdo Dry Valleys, Antarctica - Oligotrophic Lake LV.19.MP8.IB-2 | ecosystem: Environmental > Aquatic > Freshwater >... | reverse complement strand
GCCTTTGCCCTCTAACGATTTGACGGTATCGAGCACGGCGCGGTGTTCGGTGGACGACGTAATGATATGGTCGCCCTTTTCTTTGTACATTTCCAGCACGCCTTTGATCGCAAGATTATCCGATTCGGTCGCGCCGCTCGTGAAGACGATCTCTTTCGAATCGGCTTTGATCAGTTTCGCGATCTGCTTCCTGGCCTGTTCGACGGCTTCTTCCGCGGCCCACCCGAAGGCATGGTTGCGGCTGGCTGCATTCCCGAATTTTTCGACGAAATAGGGGAGCATGGTCTCCAAGACGCGTGGATCCATCGGGGTCGTGGAATGGTTATCCAAGAAAATCGGCAGTTTCATCGCTTGGCTCCTTGCTTCATGCCTTCATCGAGCTGAATACGCGTCATGAGGGGACACGGGTCATTCCCAGTCTGAATCTCTAGTGAGTCTGACCACCACTTGCTCCACATTGCTTATCGAATCCCGCAGTTCAGACAGCCGCTCCTTCAACACCGCGACGCCCTCCATGATCGCGTTAGCCGATTCCTCAACGTTGTCTAAGGTAATTTGTAAATCCACCAAGGTATCCATTCTGGTCCCTCTCTGATCCCCTCAGTGCCAGAGCACTCTTCTCTCTGCCTGCGCGAAGGTTTCTATCAGCCCCAACCCGAGGCGGATAAGTGTGTTCTCATCCACGAGAAATAGGAGTCGGTCAAGAGTGAGCGCCTCAGACTTTTGCTGCTCCTCTTTGTTCCGAGAATCAAGTGCGACATAAAAGACCTCATCTTCTCTGATCATCATAGACTCAGCCTCCTCCGCTGCCCGACCCTGTCTTCCAGGCTCATCGCGATTCGCTGGCGCAGGCAACCAATCCTATCGCATCACTGTGATTCCCGTGCTGCAGTTCCCAATCAAGCCGCCCACCCCTTCGCGCGCACCACTTATGCTGCAACAACACCGGTTGCAGCCTTAATCCGTGCCCGAGATTCGAGAGGCTCAGGCCGGAGAATGCGGTTTTGACAAATCACCTGATCGACGATTTCGCCGCAGATCAAACACCGCAGACCCGGAAACGCCAGTCCAATAGTGTACTCAAGGTCGTCGAACGATTCTTCAACCATCAGTCCCTTACAACGCGGACAGGTCACGCTCATGCTCCTTTCCTTCAGAACCACGGTTCCGGCACACGAGCAGCCGTAAGGACATCCGTATCATAGTGCCAGCGTGCATCGCATACCCAGTCATCCTGAGCTATCAGTAAGCATTAAACATGCCATATAATAAAAAATATATGCTATTGAAATGTAAGCGTATTATCGTGTACAACCTGAATAAGTCAGGCCGGTGAGAGTCAAACTGACACAAGTAGTATTATTATGAAACTATGTGTGTCAGTTTGACCTATCGGTGCGAGTGAGGCCGAACGCCTTGATTCTGCGAGGTACTGTAGACCGACTGATGCCGAGAATCCGACAGGTCTCCGGGTAGTTCCAGCCTGTTTTGTCTAGCGTTTCCTGAATCGCTTGGCGCTCCATTGACAGCAGCTTGGGCTGCTCGATCTGACGAGGCTCGGAGTTGGTCGCCAGTGGCTGCCCTTTCTCAGCCGCCAAATACCGGCAGGTGTTCAAGCCGGATCGTGTGATCTAGGCACCGGATGAAGGCATGCTCCAGGATGTTCTCAAGCTCCCGCACGTTGCCTGGTAGTCATAGGCCTCTAGCAATCGTAGGGCCGGCCCATCGATACCCCGTACGCTCCTGTCCATGGTTCGGTTAAAGCGCGAGAGGCAGTGTTCAATGAGCGGCAGAATGTCATCGCGCCGCTCGCGCAACGGTGGAATCTTCAGCGGAAAGATCCGCAGCCGGTAATACAGGTCGTCCCGAAATTGCCCTTCCTTGACCAACGCATCCAGGTCCTTGTTGGTGGCCGCGATGACCCGGATATCGACCTTGATCGTCGTGTTGCCCCCGACCCGCTGGAACTCCTCCTCCTGCAGGACACGCAGCAGCTTGGCCTGTGTGATCAGGCTCATCTCAGCAATCTCCTCCAGGAAGATCGTCCCCTCATGGGCCATCTCGAACCATCCTAGCCGATCGGAAACCGCGCTCGTAAAGGCTCCCTTGACATGGCCAAACAGCTCGCTTTCCAGGACGCCTTCGGCCAGCGCCGCACAGTTCACCGCGACCAAGGGTTTGTCACGCCTTTTACTTAACCGATGAACTTCCCGGGCGATCAGCTCCTTGCCCGTTCCGCTCTCGCCTTCGAGCAGCACCGGCGTTTTTGAAATGGCAACCTGGGGAAGCAGATTGAGAATCGACTGCAGGGCTTTGCTCTTGACGATGAGACGCCCCTGAGCTCCTTGGGAAGATTCCCACGCGAGCTTGTTCTGCAGCTCCTTGAGCAGGCTGACATCACGATAGACTTCGACGACCCCGACCAGGTTGCCTGCGTCGTCCCAAAACAGATCCATTCAGCTTGACCGGAATCCGCCGGCCCTCTTTGTTCTGGATGACCGTCTCGTGGTTGGTCACCTCCTCTCGATTGCGGAGGGCCCGTTCCATAATACAATCGTGCGTCGAGCAGATCCGTCCCTGTACCAGCAGGTTGCACACACCGGCATCTCCTGCGCTGCACCTCGCCTTGCTCATAGCCGAGCAGCTCGCGCATCGCGCGGTTCATATATCGGACTCGCATGTCGAGCCCGATCATCATCACTCCGTCGCCGATGCAGTCGAGGATGGCCGCCTCTTCGCACCGCTTCTTGGGCTTGATTCCCTCCATGGCATGGTCTTTCAAGAACCGGTTGATTCCACGCCTGCTCGCCCCGTTCATAGTCAAGTCTCAATCAGCCACTTGAAGAGCCCACGGCGGCCTTTATCAGCCACAAGGTCTTTTGATGCGGCGACGAGTGTCTTTACCTGGAGGCCAATGGAGGAGCAGGGGCCGGGGACCTATTCGTTCGATGTGGCAGTGAGGAGCGACGCTGGCCTAAGCGCGCGGGAGTTAATCACCGTCACCGTTGACAAGGACATGGCGCCAGTACTTGAACCGCCTTGCCGCGTTGACGACGTGGGGCTGGGTCTTACGCCTAGGGGACGGCGGACATGCGCTTGTTGATCACCTTGCGCCCCACGACCATGACCGCAAACGAGATCACGGCCGCCACTGGCACAAAGACCGCCATGGCGACCGTGGCATCGGCGAGCCAGCCAAGCTTTTCGAGGGCTTTCAAAACGTAACTGCCGAGCCCGCTCAAATAGTAGGTGATGACGATCACGGAGAGGCTTTCCACCGTGTGTTGCAGGATGGCCTGGCCTCGCGTGGTCTTGTCCATACTGACCAGGAGCTTAAGATTTTGCTCCTGGAGGTACAGGTCCACCCGGGCGCGAATCACGCTACTGGCGCCGTCGAAGTCATTCACCAAGGCATCGATCCGCCGAAGGAGTTGCAGATAGCCGTCCACCACGCCCACGGTCCGCCCGGTGACGTAATCCGACAGCATCCGAAAGGGCGGGAAGGGCCGTTCCTGCAAGGCTTGCAGGTTTCCCTGGACCATCCGGTCAAACGGAAACGTCCCTGAAAGCCTGTACCGCATCGATTCGGCTATGCGGCTAACCTGGAGAGAATCCTGCGTCAGCACGGTGAGCCATTTCTGCAGCTTCTCGGGCGTCGAGGCCTCAAGTTGCTCGGTGATGACGGTCCGCTGGTAGAGAAGGCGCTGCTCGAACTGATGCACTTGGTCAATGGCGCGCGAGAAGGCCTCAAAGGGGAGCAGCACGAGGTGATAGTAGTTCTCGATCGCGACCACCGAGTCCACAACCCGAGAGACCTGTGCAAGCAGGGTCTCCGAGGAGGCAGTGAAGATAAGATAGCGTTCCCGCAGATCAGTGTCCGGCGTAAAGCTGGTGACGACCGCAATGTCCTCCTCAAAGACACGGCTTCCGTACACGTTAGGGCCCGGCATCAAGGACCCGATCTCATCCATTGCCACGTGGGACTTCGGACAGATGATGATGTCCAGGGCATTGACGCGGATACCGAGCGGACAGAAAGGAAAGGTGTAATCAGGAAGGGCGAGCGGCCCAAACTCGAGGCGACTCGTCTTGTCCTTGGGTATGTGCCAGACCTGATAGCTGTAGTATTCGGTGTGGGCTTCCCACACGATAACGATTCGGTCCCCATTGCCCCACGTCCTCACGCCAAAACCGAACTTGTCCCTGATCTCGGTGTGCTCCTCTGGCACCTCGAGACAGTGGAGAAGCTGCTGAAATTCCTTCCGGCTCTGTGGGCGGTCGATGGGAGGATTCGACATCCGGTGAGCTACGTGGTGGATATGCGCCGGGACGTGGAGCCATTCTTTCAGGTACCGCCTGGGCCGCTCGTGGATGCGCTGAAGGATTGATTGATCGTGAGGGTGCGTGGTCTTGTTCATTTGTGTCGCTATCCTTACAGTTTCGCCTTTGTTCCCTAGCCCACATTTTACATGACGGTTCGTGGCGAAGTCGCCTAGCGAGACAAGCGTGAGAGAGGGAGGCAGACTTCAACAGTCTGTTGACCGACCGAGCGGCGAGCCCGCCTGCCTGGACGCAGCGCCCGCCGCGTCCAGGCGTGTCGCAACGGCGAATCCGGGATTGCAGTAGAAGCGTTCATGAATAATGCGGGCTAGGAAACTCGAAAACAGTCGGACCGATTCCTCACACACTGACATCTCCCAGCTCCACGAGGCTACGGTCTGCAAGGTTGCTACGCTCCGGTACTCCAGCGGACGAACCCCACTTGGATCATCCCCAAGCTCCCTATAGGGATCAGATCGTCTCGCCCTGTGTTCGACTGTTGAGACGCATTGCACCTTGGGCCAATGACGTCCGCGATCAACCATCAGGTTGGGCGCCGCACTCTGGTTCTCCAGAATCACGGGGTCAAGGAACTTCTCCACAGAGCAAGCATTGCCAGGCGACAAACCGGCCTAGGCCCGGCTCGTCCTGCAAATCATCCCGTATCATCAAGCTAGTGCAGCGTGAACAATGCATCCCATCTCCCTCCGTCACCACTTCATGCTTCGGCAATGCTGCCCAAGGTTCTGCGGCGTCTCCGTAGAATCCGGCTGCGTACGTGCTCTGACGGTTGGCTCTGTGCCGGCGCTGCTCTTGCGCTGAAAGTCGTCCAACGCTGCCTTAATGGCATCCTCGGCCAGGACGGAACAATGGATCTTGACCGGAGGGAGGTTCAGTTCCTGCACGATGTCCGTGTTCTTAATCTTGGCCGCTTCTTGAAGCGTCTTGCCCTTTAGCCACTCTGTCGCCAGACTTGAACTGGCGATGGCTGAACCGCAGCCGAACGTCTTAAACTTCGCATCGACAATGGTATCGTTCTGCACCTTGATTTGGAGCTTCATCACATCGCCGCATTCCGGCGCTCCGACCATGCCGGTGCCGACGTCCGGATCCGCTTTCGGAAAGCTTCCCATGTTTCGAGGGTGAGTGAAGTGATCGACTACTTTCTCACTGTAGGCCATATTCCGACTCTCCCTTCGTGAGCCGGACGGTGGGAAAGTGCACTTTTACTAGTGCCACAGGGTGCGCCCTTCGGCGCGAGCGAAGGCCTCGATCAGGGCAAGCCCCAAGCTCACGAGGCCCTTCTCGTCCGTGAGCGCAACCAGCTTATCTAAGGTCATGTGTTCAGCTTCCTGCTCGAGCTCGTTGAAGTGAGTGCGCGTGCCGCAAAGATGCGATTTATCTCCAACCATCAGACGCATCCTTCTTCCCACGCACATGCACTGTCGCAGATCCCTTGCTTTGAAGGTCGGACTGCGCACTTGTCATTCGTCTCCCCCCTATGTCGATAGTCTGATCCCCAGGTATAGGCAGAGTGGTGCAGTCTATGTGCCAGGATTGATAGACCTGAGCGAAACGGAAGTGATTGATCTATTTAATTATTTTCAAGAATAGGCCGAGGCGAGATCGATCGAGTTGTATCACAATGACACTGAAATTTTATGAATACATGTTTATCAATATGTTGTGAGTTCCACTATGACTCTCTTATATTCATTTTGATCAGCGCTTGCGAGCCATACCATAGAGCTTGATGCGGCGGAGGAGCGTCGAGCGGCTGATCCCCAGCAGGCGGAAGGCAACCTTATAATCCCAGTCCGTGTCCTCCAGTGCCTTTGTAATGGCTTCTCGCTCCAAATCAGCAAGGGCCGGTCCTTGTGTCTTCGCCAACGCAGTGGCCGTTCCCGCTCCTCTCCCTTTCTCCGCGGTCAGATACTCCGGGAAATGATCCAGGTGGATGCTATGGCCGGGGCATCGAATGAACGCATGTTCCAGGATATTTTCCAACTCTCGGACGTTCCCTGGATAGTGGTGCGCCTCCAGCACTCTGAGGGCCGGCCCATCGATACCCCGCACGCTCCTGTCCATGACGCGATTCAACCGAGCCATACAATGTTCGATGAGGGGCAAGATATCTTCTTTCCGGTCTCGCAGCGGCGGGATCCAAATCGGGAACACCTGGAGACGGTAATAGAGATCATCCCGAAACCCCCCTTCTTCAACTGCCGTCGTTAAGATTTTGTTCGTGGCAGCGATGACGCGCACGTCTACTTTCACCGTCTTGTTCCCGCCGACCCGCTCAAATTCTGCTTCCTGGAGGACCCTCAGGAGCTTGGCTTGGGCCATCGGGGTCATGTCTCCAATTTCATCTAAGAAGATCGTTCCTTTATGGGCCATTTCGAACCGGCCAGGACGATCTACGATCGCTCCAGTGAAGGCCCCCTTCACGTGGCCAAACAATTCGCTTTCTAAAACACCTTCGGCCAATGCAGCGCAGTTGACTGCGATGAACAGTTGGTCTCGCCTTGGGCTCAATCGATGGATTTCTCTGGCGATCAGCTCTTTCCCGGTCCCGCTTTCACCTTCGATCAACACGGTGGCTTTAGAATTGGCAACCTGGGGCAGTAAATCCAGAATGCTCTGCAACGCCTTACTCCGAGCCACCAGCGGACCTCGAGTTCTGGTGTTGCCTTGGTGTTCGAGCTTGGCCTTGAGTTCGTTGATCTGACTCAGATCGCGATAGGTCTCAACAATGCCGATCAGATTGCCTGTTTCATCCGAGAGCAGATCGGTATTCAAGCTCACCGGAATCTTCCGGCCCTCTTTGTTCTGGATCACGGTTTCGTAATTCCTGACTTTCTCCCTGTTACGAATAGCCCGTTCCAGAATGCAATCCTGCGTGGAGCAGATGCTGCCTTGCACCAAGAGGTGGCAGCTCAGCGACTGTCCCAGCAGCTCTTCCTGCTCATAGCCCAACAACTCCCGCATCGCCCGGTTCATGTAACGGATGCGCAGGTCCAAGCCGATCGTGACCACCCCGTCTCCGATGCAGTCGAGCAGCACCGCTTCTTCGCAGCGTGTCTTCTGAGCGACCTGTGTCATGCTTCCGTCCTTGGTAAGATTGGGGGACGAGGATCATTCTAATCCCCCGCCTCATTGATTCGTCAAGCAATATACGCAGTTGAGGCCGCCTTTGTTAGTATGGTGGCAGAATAGGCTTCACCTACCTGATCGTGAGTTCGGACCTGGCGACCTGCAAGAGTTTGGGCGCTTGGGCGAACGCCTCGGTACCCGTTGGCGAGGAATCTGTCGGCTGTGGCGAAAGAGATGGGGTCATTGCTTGACTTTACGCCGTTGAGCGCGTGGCTGGCAGGAGGGAAGTGGGCTATCGTCTGTAGATGTCTCTTCGGTGGCCAACACGCAGAACCACAATCTCATCTCCCTCAATGTCAAACACGACACGATAGTCACCGATACGAAATCGATATGAACCCAACTCCGATTGTCCGATTGTTTGAGGGGCTCGCATGTTGGAGAGGATCGGATTCGTTGCGAAGGAGAGTCTTGCCGATGCGCTGTTCCACGCTGGTGTCGAGCGCGTCGATATCTCTGATTGAACGGTGGGTGTAGATCAGCCGGTACTTCACCGGCCAAAAACCTGCCCATGTGATTTCACTTTGCCTGCTTTAAAGTCTCGCCGAGCTTCGCGAACGCTTTGAAGGTACTCGGGGGAAGTCGCTGCGATGAGATCTTCCAGAAACACTTGCCTGGCAGATTTTTTCATGCTCTTGACGGCCCGGATAATCGTTTCCGGACTGACTTCCATTTTGACGGCAGTCGTCATCACTCGTCCTCCTTCGTTCGGCTAGCATCCTAAGGTCGCTCAGCTATTATCTGTGAGGCTTTCGGTGGGGTCAAGCCATGGCGCTCACTCACCGAACAGCCACGCTCCTCTTGTTTTTACTTTATCTCTTGGCTCGGCTGGAAGGGACGTGGGCTGAGGCGTTCGACTTTTATCACAGTCTTGGTCGCAGGCTTGCTCGTCTTGGTTTCGTAGTCTCCCCACCACTTTCACGGCGCTGACGCTTCTCGCGGACCTTGCTAGAGAAGCGGGGACCCACCGAGATTCGCCTGGGAAGGAAAGCTGGAACTGACCGAGGCACTGCGACGCTAGTCGCAGCCGAGGGAAAAGGAGATAGAGGCACAAACCCATGCTCGCACGTACCGAACAACCGCGATCCTCTTGTTTTTACTTTCTCTCTCGGCTCGGCTGGAAGGGATGTGGACTGAGGCGTTCGACATGGCGTCTGCTCTATCTCGGTAGGTGGTAACGATCACGCACGACGGCATTGCGACGCTTCGGCGCAGTTTTAGAGTCGTGCGTGATGAGGTGTGACGTAGTTCAGTAGCCGTGGAGGCCACGTGGCATTATGGCGACGCCGAAGGTCCACTCCCTTCGTCAGCCGAGCCTCTCTACGTCCCGTGGCACTTCTTGTATTTTTTTCCGCTGCCGCAGGGGCAGGGGTCGTTGCGGCCGACTTTGTCGTCGCCTCGCTGAACCGTCTGAGGGGCGACTGGTTCTTCTCCGCGATTGAGGATGAGTGGGGGAAGAGGGCGTGAGATGACGGGAGGTGGCGTGGGAGCTTCCGGTTGCGCCTCGTTCCGGACCGCCTGAACATGAAAAAGCCGATCGAGCGTGTCGGATTTGACCCGTTCCATCATACCGGCAAAGAGATCATACCCTTCGCGCTTATACTCAATAAGAGGATCCTTTTGCCCATAGCCGCGCAATCCGATCCCATCACGCAGGTGATCCATGCCCAATAAGTGATCTTTCCAGTGGTGGTCGATGACCTGGAGCATAAAGGTCTTCTCCAGGAAGCGCATCAATTCAGGGCTCAGGTCTTGTTCTCTTCGATCATAGGCCTCGCGCACCTGCGTACGGAGGTCTTCGAGCAACGCGTCGCGCCCCATGGCACGGAGCGACGCGCCGCCGTCGCTCTTGCCTTGGGCGATGTCGAAACCGAACTGGCTGTGCATGAGTTCAGCAAGCCCTTTGATATCCCATTCTTCATTGTATTGTTCAGCTGGGCAATAGATGTTCAGCGAGGACTCCACCAGGCCGTCTATCATGCCGCGAAGATCGTCTTTCAGATTCGTCCCGCCCAGGACGGCGCGCCGGTGTTGGTAAATCACCTCGCGCTGCTTGTTCATGACGTCGTCGTAGTCCAGCAGCTGTTTCCGGATTTCGAAATGGTGAGCCTCGACCTTCTTTTGAGCGTTGGCGATGGCCTTGGTGACCATGCCATGTTCGATCGGGACACCTTCTTCCATGCCGAGTTTAAGCATCAGTTGTGAGACCCGTTCGGAGGCGAAGATGCGCATCAGATCGTCTTCCAACGACAGATAGAATCGTGACGAGCCAGGATCGCCTTGGCGACCGGCGCGCCCCCGGAGCTGGTTGTCGATCCGGCGGCTTTCATGGCGCTCAGTCCCGAGAATGTGAAGTCCGCCTGCCGCGATAACTTCTTGCTTATCCTTCTCGCAATCGGCCCGAATCCGTTCGAAGATTTCCTGCTTGGCTGCATCCGTCAGGTTCTCTTCCCGGTACAGAATCTGTTTAAACATGAAGTCGGGATTGCCGCCCAGGAGAATGTCGGTGCCTCGGCCTGCCATGTTCGTGGCAATGGTGACGGCACCCTTTCGCCCGGCCTGGGCGATGATCTCGGCTTCCCGCTCATGCTGCTTGGCGTTGAGGACGTTGTGTTTGACCCCGTTCCGGCTCAAGTAGCCGGCCAGCCGCTCCGACTTTTCAATGGAAATCGTGCCGACCAGGACGGGCTGGCCGCGCTCGTGGCAGTCTTTGATATCCTCGACGATCGCGTTAAACTTTTCCTTCTCCGTCCGGTAGACGACATCCGCGTAATCCAGCCGGATCATGTTGCGATTGGTCGGCACCACGTTGACGTCGAGATTGTAGATCTTGGCGAACTCCGCCGCTTCCGTGTCTGCCGTGCCGGTCATGCCGCTGAGCTTCTTGTACATCCGGAAATAGTTCTGGAAGGTGACCGAGGCCAGCGTTTGATTTTCGTTGGCGATCTTCACGCCTTCTTTGGCTTCGACAGCCTGGTGAAGGCCGTCGCTCCAGCGGCGTCCCGGCATGAGCCGCCCGGTGAATTCGTCCACGATGATGACTTCGCCCTCTTTGACGACATAGTCTACGTCCCGCTTGTAGAGGGCATAGGCCTGGAGCGCCTTGACGACGTGGTGGACGAGATCCATATGGTCTGGGTCGTAGAGATTGTCCACGCCGAGCAATTTCTCGACCCGAACGTTGCCCTCTTCGGTCAGCGACGCGGTCTTCGTTTTTTCCTCGACCGTGTAGTCGTGTTCCGGCTTGAGCTGCGGAATGATCGCGTTGATGCGGTAGTAGAGATCGGTTGTTTCATCGGTCGGACCGGAGATGATCAAGGGGGTGCGGGCCTCGTCGATGAGGATGCTGTCGACTTCGTCCACGATGGCGAAGTTCAACTCGCGCTGCACGCACTGGACCAAATCTGTGACGACCAGGTTGTCGCGAAGATAGTCAAAGCCATACTCGTTGTTCGTGCCGTAGGTGATGTCGGCACGATAGGCGTCAGGCCTTGAACAGGGGCGGAGAGCCTGAAGCCTCTTGTCGGAGGCCTCATAGGTCGGATCGAAGAAAAAGGAGGCATCGTGTTGAATGATGCCGACCGTCAGTCCCAGCGCGTGATACAGCATGCCCATCCACTGCGCATCGCGCTTGGCGAGGTAGTCGTTCACGGTGATGAGGTGGGCGCCTTTCCCTTCGAGCGCATTCAGATAGATCGGCAGCGTGGCCATCAGGGTTTTCCCTTCGCCGGTCTTCATTTCAGCGATGCGGCCTCGATGGAGAATCATGCCGCCGATCAACTGCACATCGAAATGGCGCATGTTCAGCTTGCGGCGGGACATCTCACGACAGACGGCGAAGGCCTCTGGCAGGATAGCATCCAGAGGTTCCCCGGCCCCAAGGCGCTGCTTGAATTCCTGGGTCTTGTCTGCGAGGGCCTGATCGGAAAGCGGGGTCAGGTCTGGCTCCAGGCTCGTGATCTGCGCCACAATCGGAAGGAGGGCCTTGATTTCACGATCGTTTTTGCTGCCGAAGATTTGATTGAGTAATTGCGTGACCATGATACTGTCGTTCGAAACGAACGCCGGCGTCTCCGAAAATATTTGGTGCAGTATACAGTATCTTTACGCTGAATCCTATAATCCTAATAAGAAGCAGAGTGTGAGTCGCCGTCTCAAGGTAAATTTGTTCTCACGCTGCTCGTGCCTCGGTGACGGAGTTTTTTGTCATCCGCAAGTAGGCGAAGACAAGACGCGTCCGGAAGCAGAGTGTGCGCATCATCTCGGCGATGGTGTGAGCGGGTTTCTGAAAGGACTTGAGAATGCCCACCGCAAAGCGGCGGAGGCGCGTGATGTTTTCTGGTCCGAATCCGGTTCGGATGCGGCTACGGTCCTTATCATAGTTCCAATCGATGATGTAATGCACGCTCTCGATGGCCCAATGCCCTCGGTTGACGGCCAGCACCCGTTGCGGTGAGGCCTGGTGCGGGGTGCGACTCGTGATCCCCAGCGCGGTCTCACGCGAACGCTTGCCGGTATGCTTCTTGATGGATTCCCGCTCGATCAGAAAGACCTGCCCGACGTGGGGGAAGTCGAGGTACGTATTGAGCGCCGTACTGCACCAGATGCGCCGCGTCTCAACGCGGCCGTGATCGGGTGGGGCGACCTCGACGAAGTCAGCGGCGGCGCGCGTCTGAAACAGCAGCGCAATATCGCGTTGTAACGCGGGTTGGTTGCCCTTGACGGTGAAGTGATAATGGGCCTGTTGTTCGACGAGATAGGTGGCGAGCGCGCGCTGGGTCAGCAGGGCGTCGCCGGTCACATCCTTGCCGGCAATGTCACAGCCTTCAAGCAACGGGATCGCCATGCCGATTTCGTTGGTACGTTTCTGCTCCTCACCGCCCGCTACGGCGAGGGTGGCGACTTTTTTTGGGCGTGGCAGGTCTTCGACTCATGCCCCACCACGCTTAGGATATGCACCTGATGTCCGGCCTCATCAAGGGCGTTCTTCATGGTCTTGCCATCCATCGCCAAGGCCTTGTCGTGCATCCCCCACGCGGTGTTCCAGGCCTTGAGCGCTCGATCCAGCGCCTCCGGGTCAATGCGGACCAGGCAATCGCGGATGACAAATTCACTGGGGACGACACAGTGTCCGTTCTCACGCCGACAGCCGAAACGCCTCCGGGCCTGCTGGCCCAACCCATTCGCCCAGTCCGAGATCGCCTTGTACCCACGCATGCCGCAGAGCGTGGCGCCCGCGGCCATGCCCAGCACCACTGGTAGGCGATGGCGGCGCCCTTGTGCGCGGCGCGGATCGGCAATGGTCCGAAAGCACTGCGGCAGCGCACGCATCTGTTCGGCATTGAGCATGAGGTTGGAGGCTCCCGTGAGTTGGAGGTGATCCCGACTGGGGTGGGTGAGTTGCCGCTGAGGATGGCGGCAGAGCGGGCGCACAAAGACCCGCTTGGGCGCGTCGGCGTCCGCGCTGTAGCCTGATCGGATCCGTCGATACCCTTGGGTCAGTCCCAGGTCAATCCAGTTGGCGGCGCGATACACGCCGCCATGGAAACGCCGAGGATCGACAAAGGTCTCCAGCAGCAACACCGGATGACCGAAGCGGGCCTGCCAATCGGCCCCGATCCGGCGTTCGATCAGCGCCAGCACGCGTGAGCCGAGATTTGGCCGGTGCCAGTCGGGCAGAATCAGAAAGCGGCTGTTGTTGGTGATCAACGTGAGCCGCCCATACTGTGAGCGAAAGTCCCAGCCGATCCAGCGATCCCGCACCCCGCATTTCAGTGCCGCGCCCGAGAGGCTCAGTTGCGCCACCCACTGGTCGCGCCACAGGGCGACGTACCACACGGTTTCACCAATCTTCGGGAGTGCACCCAGATAGTGGTGACGCGCCATCTGTTCCTGATAGCGCGCGTCTTCGTGTCGCTCGACGGGCCGCACATGAAGCGCAAAGAGCGCATCGCTGGTCCACTCCGCCGATTCCATTCGGCGATGTATATCAGGAATCGTGGGCGGTGTTCAGGTACGGCCCTAACTCTCTGATTTCGCCAACGATTCTCACGAGGGCAAATCCACCCTGGT
>Ga0163152_10006230_pt1 | contig 13548 bp, 11 predicted proteins | sample OliLakLV19MP8IB2_FD_148635 | JGI IMG/M metagenome (GOLD analysis project Ga0163152, IMG submission 148635) | Freshwater microbial mat bacterial communities from Lake Vanda, McMurdo Dry Valleys, Antarctica - Oligotrophic Lake LV.19.MP8.IB-2 | ecosystem: Environmental > Aquatic > Freshwater >... | reverse complement strand
CCAGCGCGGGGGTGTCGTTATCGGGAGACTTTTTCGCCGCGCGCTTCCGACCTGCCGGTTTGATCCCGCCATCGGCTTCGGCAGCGGTTTCGGCGCCGGAGGCGGTGGCCACCGGGGGAGTTGTCGACGGCGAGGCCGCCGCAACGTCAGCGACGGGCACGGGCGCCGGGAGGACCGGGGCGGAGGTGGAAATGAGGGGAGTAGGGACGGGAGCAGCGGCCGTCGGTTCGATCACGGCCGGAGTTTCTGAACGTGAACTGAGCGGCGGCACTGCTGGCGTGGATTCCACTTCCGAAGCGGCGGTGCCTGAACGTTGACCATGACCGTTTACCGACTCACTGGCCGATGCCATGGCCGGCTCACGGGGGGTGCTGGCGAAATTTTCCGCGATCGGCTCCGGTGCTGGTGTAACGATTGGATCTGGACCGCGGGGGTTTGGGGTCGGTACTTCTTCCCGCTTGGGCTTGCGGGTGCGTTTCGCCGCCGGCGTGGCGGGTTTTTGGGGAGCTTGAGTGGATGGTGGCGAGCCGGGGACCTCTGACGAATCGCTGGCGGGCTCGGGCGAGGTGGCGAGCGGAGCCGATGGCTGCAGGGTCGATTCGGCTGGGGTCTCGACCGGCGTGGCCGCGACGGAATTTGCGGTTCGTTCCGCCATCGGCTTTTCTGTTTCAGACCGAGGCTCGGACGTTATCGAAACGGGGCTAACGGTGAGGGCCGCGTTGCGACTTGCCTCCAGTCGGGCGATTTGGGCTTCAAGGACCGCGGAGCTGCTGGCCAAGCGCGCGGCGATTTGCGTCGCAGCGTCGTGAGCCACGCTGGCGATGAGCGCGGTTAGCTGCTGCGTGATGTTCTCGAGGGCCGCAGCGCGGGCAGCTTCGATGGCTTTGACGGCGTGGGTGCTCGCTTCACTCCAGCTCCGCGCCGCTTCTATTCGCGCGTGCGCCAGCGCGTGTTCGGCCGTGGCGTGCGTCCGGTTGATGCTTTCGGCGGTGCCTTGGGCAAGCCGCGTGAGGCCGTCCGTCACGGAGACGAGATGCAGTGCCGTAGCAGCCTCGAGTTTTACCCATTCCGCCGATGTTTTGGCGATTCGCTGGGAAGCTGCTTCCAGGCGTTCGGTCTCACTGGTGCGCAACGCCAGTAACTCCCGTTCGAGCTCCTCTTTCTCGGTGTCGTTCGCTTGCGCCAGCTGGGCTTGAAACTCTGCGATTTTTTCCTGCAGGCGGTGGGGGAGTTGATCCGCCTGGCGGAGGTTCTTCTGGGCGAGATCGGTGATTTCGTGCAACCCGCCGGTGGCGATGCTGATCTGTTCGGCGGAGGAGCTGACGGTGCGCGCCAAGGCTTCAAGTGCCCGCTGCCGGTCATCGAGTGCTTCGTTTTTCTTGTGCTCAAAGTGCCAGATGATGGGCACGAGTCCCACGAGTACTCCCAAAACAACACAGGTTACGACCCACAGGATGGTCGCTTGGGAAAAAGGGCGGGGAGCTTGCGCCGAAATCACGGCGGCCACGCCCAGGAGCGCGAGATCTGTCACGATGAAGATCCACAGCGGAAACTGCGAGCGGGGTGAGTTCATGAGGGCGACATTCGAACGGAGATGGGTTGGCGCCGGGCAGGGGAGAGCGGGAGGCCGAATGCGCCCGGGCGCACGGTTTCTGCGCGCGAGCGAGGCCCCGCTCAAGGGGAAAACGGTTTCGCGTAAGCGGTTCCACTCCGCTGCCTCTGCCGGACTGGCGCGGGTTCAGGCTGAGAGAATTGCGTCCTCGGCAAAAAAACGAGATCTGGGTTGTGCGATTCTCCAACTCGCGCCAGTGTCTCGACCGCGCGATGAACATTTCCCAATTCCTCCGCATCGAGCGGGATGGGGACGGCTCCAAGCATTACGTCGTCCACACGCACGATCCCAAGTTGACCTTGGAACTCTCGCCGGATTCGTCTGCCCCCGACAAGATTGGCCAGGGCATTATCAAACGGATCATAGTACCCAATTCCTGGGCCGGTGATTACACGAAGTACTCGAAATTCATTTCAGCCGCTCAGGAGTTCTTCGGCAAATCCTTCGAGGAGCCTGCGCCGAAGGGCGAGCTGCGTCGGTTTCGGCCGTGAGTCCGCGCGCGGCAAACTCGCCCGTAGCTTAAAGGCGGCGCCAGGCCGTCACCGTCAGAGATAGCAAGAGGCCGACGCGAATCGCCCCTTCAAACGTCAGGATAACGAGCATCCACTTGAGGGCGTTTCCCCGCCGCAGCGAGAAGCCAAGCATCGAAACGGCCAGGAGGCCCAAGCCGTGGGCCCGGCCAAAGCCCGCGGTCAGGAGCAACAGCATCCAAACCCAGTAAAGGAGCAGCGCCATGCTCCAGCCAAACGCGGTGGTTTCATGGAGTCCCAGTCGCCGCGGGTCGGCGCCCCGCGCGATTTGTTTGATGCCGAGATAACGTTCGCACAGCACCAGCTGCCACACCTCGAAGAGGAGGAACACCGGTGCGAGCAGGATGATTCCGGACATGACCTGATGAACACCAGGGCTCATGATAAAAGCAACCCGGTGGCCACGAACGTTGCGTCGGGTCCGCGCCCGACATTATTCAATCGCAACCGAAGTCACTGAAAGGTGGAGCGAGTTGTCCCCAACCCGCTTCCAACCCGCTTTCCGAGTGTTCAATCTAATGCTAGCGGCTTAGGGACAAGCCGCTCCACCTTGATCGCAGGAGTCCGGCTTAGAATTCCGTGACGATGGTCAGCCGGTACGAGCGCGGGTCGCCCCACGAGCCGCTGGTGTTGGTGGCGGAGCGATAATACTCCTTGTCGAGGACGTTATCGACGTTGACGGCGAACGTGGTCCAGCGATTGGCGAGGCGCGTCCGATAACCTCCCAGCAAACTCACCAGCGTGTAGGAGGGCGACCACAAGGCCTCCGCAATTCCGTCCTGGTTCAAGTCGAGATTGCCCCGGTACGTCTGCGTGCGCCAATTGGCGCCGCCGCCAATATAGAGTCCCTTGAGCCGGCCCTCGCTGAAGGTGTAGCGAGTGAAGAGATTCGCGCGGTCTTTGGTGTAGCCCGGATTTGGCACGCCTTCGGGCAGCTCGTTGATGAACGCATCGAGCAAGGGAGTGGGCTGGTTCAGGGTCCTGGCTTGAGCTTGGAAGCCCTTCAGCAGGGGAATTCGGTCCTCGTTCACCACCTCATTCGTCGCGGCATTGGCGGAAAGGCGCCAGTTGCGCGTGAGGTTGGCGACAATCTCCAGCTCATAACCGCTGGTCGTGGTGGTTTGGTAATCCTGGCCATTCGGCAGGAAGGTGGTCGGGAAGATTGCCGCCACTTCGTCGCGAATGGCGACGACGGGGGCGGGGTTGAAGCGTGCGTTCGGGGAGTAGTTATTATAGTGGGTCAGGGTGGCTTCCAGCCTGCCCTGCAGCAGACTCAAGCGGGCCGACATATCGGTGCCTTCGCCGGTGGGAATTCCCTGTCGTTCGCCCACGACATAAAGGTTGGAGCCCTGGCCGACAGAGATGCGGAAGGATTGGGCGTGGTTGTAGGCGAGCGCAAACGCTTCGTTGAAACGCAAAACCACGCCCATGTTGGTTCCGTCGACTTTATATTGGACGAAGGGGCTGGCTGTATTGAAAACCGGTAGCTCGTCGACGACCCACTGGTTTTCGATCGGACGAGGGGCGCCGAATCGGGTCTTCATGTTGAAGTGGTCGCGCCGGAAACCAACCAGAGTATAAAGGTGGTTTTTGAAATAGCTGCCGGAGGCTCCGACACCCACCGAGGGCGTATAGAAACGGCGATACGTCTGTTCACCGGCGGCGGGGACGGCGTTGCCGAGATCAGGATACCAGGCGGACACGCCGGGAACGGGGCCCAGGTCGCCCGTGAGTTTCCCACCATTGCCGTCTTTCAGGTAGAATCGCCGCATGAAGCGGTTGTTGGTGAAGGTGGTCCGATTGAGCGCAAATTGGGCGAGGGTTTGCGGCTCAGGATTAATGTTATTCGCTCCGACAAACGCAGGATTCGAGGGACTCAAGTATTCGCCCCAGGTCGGTTTCCAGTGGCCGGGATTGTCCTGATGTTGCTGCAGGTTGACGATTAACTGCTGTTTCATCCACTTCGTCTCGAGATCGTACACGGCCGAAATGCGCATATCGCGAACGATGCCGCCATGTCGCTGGCGGGTGCGGAAATACTCCGTGTACCGCTCGCCGAAATACGGGTTCGCCTGGCCGTTGGGCAGCGTGCGATTGCGGTCAACGTAGATATTCCGGCCCGCCACGCCCCAGGCGTCCGTGTCTTGCTCGTAGAAGTTGCCTGACAGCTGGATCAACAGGTTTTTGCCGATCCGATGTTCGGCATCGATGGTGAACGTGTCGTAGTAGTTCTTCGCCGTCGCGTTGGGCCCATTGGACTGCCATTCCTTCGGGACAATGCTGGGATCGACAATCGTGGAGCCGGAGCCGGTGCTGTTCACGCGGCCCGGGCCTTGCGAACGAAACATCGCGCCACTTGCCGGCACGTAGACGTACCCGCCCGCAGCCGCGACGTTGGGCGTCGCCGTGCGGGAGAACTGATCGAGAAAAAGTCCCTGAGAATTGACCGACGTGCTTTTGGCGTGCTCGCCCATGAGGCTGATCGTCGTGTTGCGAAACGGGCGGTAGGTGATCGCGCCGTAGACCCCGCGGAACTCGCGACGTACGTGATCGATCCAGGAACCGTTGGTGCTTTGGACGCCTGAGACCCGCACGGCCACCTTGTCGTTGATCCGGCGATTCAGATCGAGTTCACCGCGGATCATGTCAAAACTGTTCACCATCAGCTTAACGCGGGTGATGTTGCGGGTGAACAATCCCCGCTTGGTGATCTGGTTGTTGGCGCCGCCGAGGTCCGCTTCGCCATAAAGAAACGCATTGGGTCCGCGCAACAGTTCCACGCGATCGGTTGCGTACGAATCCATTGGCGAGTACCAAATCCAGCCATTGCGCACCGCGTAGTTGTTGATGATGCCGCGAAACACTCCCTTGTCGGGCAAAGCGGGATCGGGGTTTTGTTCACCCGTCACGCCCCACTTGGAAAGTTCCTCGAGGCTCGTCGCGCCGAGGTCTTCCATGAACTGCGAGTTGAGCACCGAAATGGAATTCGCGACATTCTTCAGCTCCTGCACCGTCCGCATGCCGGAGGTCGTGTGCATCGATTCATACCCGAGGTCCTGCTCCTCGCGGACCGTAAACGTGGTGAGTTTAACGGCCTCCTCGCGACCGGTAGTTTCGTTGGCCTTGGTCGGCGCGGGCGCCGGCGCCGACTGGCCGAACGCCTCTGAAGACAGGATGAAAATAGCGGCGACGACCGCGGGGGAGGCTCTTCGCGCAAGAGATAGGAATCGAATAATCACGGGTAGGTCGAGGACGGAGGACGGTGCGGCAGTGAGATGCTAAATAAAAATCGCGCGTGGGCACGACGGCTCAAAGTACCTGGACCTGCATGCGTCCGGTGGGCGTGATGGTTCCAAAATTGACTGCTCGTTCAAGGTCGAAACGGGCGAACTCCAAAAAGAACCAAGTGAATATTTAGTTACTTGTTCCTCCAATGCGGCGCGGACCGGCCTCCGCTCCCAACGTCAATGCAGAGTCCGACCTCGGCCAGCTGCCGGAGGTCGGACGTCCTTTTATCGATCTGGATGTCGACTAGAACCGCCCGCGGTTTCCGCCGAATCCCCGACTTGGGCCGCGCGTGTTGGGGTCGCTGACAACCGCGGCGAATTCTTCCCGGGTCATCACTTTGGGCGTATACGTGATGCCGCGAGCCGCCAGATTCTGAACGAACGCGTTGAGGTGGTTGAACGAGGCGCGTTCGAGATTGCTGAGCACCGCGACGGTGGTCGCGTCCGTCGCGCGCGTTTTGAGGCTACGCAGGTCCATGATGTCGGTCTCCTCCACCAATGCGCCCGCTTGGAGTGCGCCGCTTTCCGATCCTTCGATCAGTACCAGCAGCTGATCATACATGCTCTGGATTTCCGGCGTGGAGTAGACTCCCGTTGCCGCAGTGGGAACGGTGGCCTCGACCGTGGCGGCGAGTTGCTGGACCGCGCTGGCGTGCCGGACTTCCGCTGCCGCAATGTGGGCAAAAACCGGCAGATTCCAGCGCGCAGCTGCGGCGATATAGAGGTCGTGGGCCATCCGTTCCTCTTCGTAGGCAGCGATGAGTTCCGCTACCGGCAGAGTCGTCGGCATCGCGGTGATCGACGTTGCTTGCGGACACTCTTTTTCGCGCGGGCACATCTCGGGATTACGATCAACCCCTCGATTCTGGGCCGAGAAGGCGATGACGGGGAGTGAGACCAGGAGAACGAGTTTTGATTTCATGACATGTATTGGGTTCACCTGATTAAACCCTGCCGCCGGGTAAATATTACGCCGACGCGTATTATCTTAAAATCCGCAGAGGAGGTAACCACTGACGAGCACTCATAAACACTTATCAAATAGATCCGGATCGATGGGATCGCACTTTCCCTTCACTTCCCGGGTGAACGCCCTCCATTGCGCAACTCTGTTTGTCTCAGTGGTGATTAGTGAAAATCAGTGGTTCGACAGCGTCTTTTAGGATTATGCGCTCGGGCCTCCGCGAAACGAAGCATACTTCCAACCGGCCGGACGCGTCGGTGCCGCGCCCAGCAGACGGATATCGGGGACGCACCGAATGGGTGGGTGTCGGCTAACCCGAAGCGCGAGGCGGGGGCGGCGATGGGGCTGGGTGGAGCAGGGGCGGGCTTGCTCGGGCCCGCGTCCGGCGCGCATCCTACTTTTTCCTGCTTTGTGTCTTGAGGTACGCTTCGACGAGCGTGCGGCGGTAGGTGTGTTTTTCGTCCGGTGGGAGGGACTGAAGCTTGGACTGAATCGTCGCGCGTTCTTCGGGCGTGGCGTGCTGCATCATCTCGCGCCAACCCGCCTGGATCTCGGGGGGCATTCCTCCCCAGCCTTGGCGAATCTGCTGGCGTTCAGCTTCGGGCAGCTGGCGAAACGCGGCAATCTCGCGTTTGAGGGCGGCACGTTGCGAGGGTGTCAGCGCGCGCACCCGCGCGATCGCGTCCGCCATCTGCGCGAGTTCAGCGTCCGACAAATCGAGGAAGCGCTCGAGACTAACCAGATCCGTGGTCGGACCCGCCGCGATGGTGGGGGTTGAGGCAGCGGTGGCGGTCGCGACCATCTGCTCTGGCGCGATGAGGGCAAGCAGCCAAAGCAACAGGGCTGGCAGAGGGATTTTCATGGCGATCAAAGGTTGGCCGGGGCCGGCAAATGGAGGAGAGCTTCGCGATTTTCCGCGGGAAGCAGCGGCAACGCGGCTGCCAACGTGGCGTCCCACGAGAGCAGTGCTTCAAACGCGGTCGGCGGCGGAGTGCTGTTGAAAGTCGTCGCTTCGCGTCGCGCGACGATCGTCAAGGCCACCGCGACCACCGCCGTGGCGAGGCCAGGCCAAAGCAGCCATGGCCGCCACCGAAAGCTGGCCGGCTTACGGTTAACGAACTCATTTCGCCGTTCGCGCCAACGCTGTTCGAATTCGGGCGAGGTGCGTTTGACCTGACTTGCGAGCAGCCGATCGAGTTCCGCATCGGCGGGCGGTTGACGTGGGTTGGGTTTCATGGGCGCGACATGAGTTCCTTCAGACGTTGACGGGCGCGGTGGAGTTGAACGCGCAGCGCGTTCTCGGTGATGCCGAGCGTGTCCGCTGCGGCGGGGTAATCGAGCGCCTGCTGTTGCACCAGGAGGAGGAGCGTACGCTGCGCCTCCGGGAGCTCGCCGAGAGCGCGTTGGAATTCCTCCTCGAGCTCGTGGAGGCGCATGGGTTCTGCAGCCGCCGTGGACTCAAAGTAGTCGAAGGCATCGGGCGGCACGGTCTGAGCGGGCTTGCGTCGTCGGCGGCGAAGTTCGTTGAGCAGGAGATTGCGGGCGATGTGGAAAAGAAAAGTGGTGAACCGGCTGCGGCGCTCGTACCGAGGAGCCGCCCGATGCAGGCGCACGAAGACCTCCAACGTGAGATCCTCGGCGTCCGGCATGGAACCAAGTGAACGGTAGAAAAACGAGAGCAGCGGCTTTTTCCAGCGGGTGAACAGGTCCTGCCAGGCCGTTTGGTCCCCGGCTGCGGCGCGCCGGAGCAGCGTGCTGTCCTCGTCGTCGACCTCGAGCGGCGAGGCCGGGGTCGAGTCCGGTGCGGGCGGATCGAGGAGCCAGCGGAAGCCCGGAAATGTGAATGCGAGAACGGCATGGTTCACCGAGTGGATAAACCCCGGGAATCTACCGATATTACAAAGCGGTGACACGCGCGTGAGGGACAGTATCGAGTGGGTCGCCGGGATGCAAACGTGCGCGACCGCTTCGCTTCTCCGCTACCCATCTACTTCGCGCCGGTGCGCAGGGCCGTGACGGTAACCGTTCTCGCGGCTACCTTGCCCTCAACGATGATAAAACCCACCTGCCACATGGTGTCCGGCGTCGTGCAGGTGCCGACGATCAGGCGGTTGGCGGTCGATTCACTGCCCAACCCGGAGAACTGAAAACCGCGGTCCGAGAAAGATTTTATCGCCCGCGTCTCCGACGTGCCCAAGGGCACCGCGTTGTTGACTTGGCGTGTGGCGAGGGCGGGGTCTTTAGACAGGGGCTCGTTCCGACTACAGGCGGTTATGCCGATAATTCCGCCGAGCATGAGAAGGCGCAAATAAAGCGGAATGCGACGCATGGTGACGGGAAAAAGAAATAGGTGCGGCTGATGTGATTTTGATTTTGGGCGCGGCAGCGCCCTATCCTCGGAAAAATTCAAATCGCATTTCGCTGCCAACAGGATTGATGGGACCGCGGCCGCCCCCGGCCGCTCAGAAAAATGCGGCCGCGGGCGGCCGCGGTCCCGGGAGACCCGCAGAAAAAAAGCCCGAAGTGGGAGAGCATCGGGCTTTGGCTTGAGAATCGGGCGGGGGCCCGGCCGTTTACTGGGCGGGCGTCAAGCGAGCGATGCGCTCGGGCAGGAGCACGTAAAGCGCGCCGTCGGGGCCGCCGATGATGTCGCGGATGCGGCCGAGATTTTTGAAAAGAACTTCCTGGGTCACGACCTTGTGATCCTTGATCTCCAAGCGCCGCACTTCCTGAGCTGCGAGCGAGGCGATGAAAAGGTGGCCCTTCCACTGGGGAAACAGATTTCCCGAGTAGAAGTTCATGCCGCAGACCGCCAACGACGGCACCCAATATTCGACGGGCTGCTCCATGCCTTCCTTCGCCGTGAGCTCGGTCATCGTGGTGCCATCGTAATTGATCCCGTAGCTGATCACGGGCCAGCCGTAATTGAGTCCCTTCTGGACGAAGTTGAGTTCATCGCCGCCGCGCGGGCCGTGTTCGAGATCGTAGAGATCGCCGTTGCGCGGATCGATGGCGAGGCCTTGCGGGTTGCGATGGCCAAAGCTCCAGATCGACTTGATTGCCTTCTCATCTTTGACGAACGGATTGTCGGGGGGAAGGCGACCATCGTCGAACAACCGGTGCACTTTGCCGTTGGGCCGGGTCGTGTCCTGAGCCATTTCCTTCTGACCGCGTTCGCCGATGGTGAAATACATGTAGCCCTTGCCGTCGAACACGATGCGCCCGCCGAAGTGAACGCCGCCGGCTTTGATGTAATGGTCGAGGTTGGCTTGGAAGAGTGTTTCTTTTTCAATCAGGGCGTTGTCCTTCAGCTTGCCTCGCATGATGCGCGTCATGCTGCGGCCGTCCTCGGGATCCGCGTACGCAAAGTAAAGCCAGCCGTTGCGGGCGTAGTCGGGATGGGGGACGACATCGAATAATCCTGCCTGTCCGGCCGTATCCACGGTGGGCATACCCTCGATGGGCTTCTCCGCGCGTTGGCCTTTTTCGATGACGAAGGCGCGGCCGTTTTTTTCCGTCACAACCGCCCGATCCGCAGAAAGGAAAGCGAGCGAGTAGGGTTGCTCGAGTTTGCCCACCCACGTGTCGAGGCGGTAATCGTGCAGCTTACTCTTTACGGCCATCGAGTCGGCGGGTTTGGCAAACGTGAGCTGGCCGCGCTGGTGCTTGGCGCGCAGTTCGCGGATGTAGATGACCATCGCGCGAATCTCTTTCTCCGGAATGGCTTCGCCCCAGGTCGGCATGCCTTTGTCGGGAAAGCCCTGGCGGATACTGCGAGCCAGACTCTCATCGTCGCCGCCTGCGACCCAGATGTCGTCGAGCAGGGTCTGAGCCTGGCCGCCTTCGAGATTGGCGCCGTGGCAGTTGGAGCAGAGTTGTTGGTAACGCTGGGCGACGGTGCCTTGGCGTTCCTGCTGGCCGAACGCGAACGTCGCGGCGACCAGCGGTAACAGCGAGGCGAGCGCACGACGAGCGGAAGACGGGAATCGTGGAGTGGGGCGCATAGTGGGAAATCGGGTAGCAAACGATTGTTGCCGAATGATGCAACCGCGGAGGCTGGATGGCGCAGTCTGGGTTACGAAACTGACTTCGCGGGTCGCACCGGGCGCGAAGCCGGTGGCTCTGCGGGCGTCGATCAGGCCTCGACGCGAACCTTGGCGAGCAGCCACATGCCACCGCCAAAGAGCAGCAACAGAGACAGGATCGACGTGCGGGAGTCGGTCAGCAACGCGGTGACTCCCATCAGCATCGGTCCCAGGATCGTCGCAAATTTACCCACCATGTTGTAGAACCCGAAGTATTCGCCGCCTTTTTCTGCGGGAATCAGTCGCGCGAAGAACGAGCGGCTCAGTGCCTGCACTCCGCCTTGGACGAGACCAACGACACCGGCGAGGATGAAGAACTCGCGATCCGTGGTCATGCGCGTCGCGAAAATGCAAATGCCCGCATATACGGCCAAGCCAATCATGATGCTGGGCTTGGCCCCGATTTTTCCCGCGAGGCGCCCGAACGCGATGGCGGACGGGAACGCAACGAACTGGGTGACGAGCAGCGCCTGGATGAGAGCGTCGGCGTTGAGGCCAATCGCGAGGCCGTAATCAGTAGCCATCTTGATGACCGTATTCACACCGTCGATGTACAGGATGTAGCCGAGGAGAAAGTAGATCAGGCGGCGATCTTGGCGGATTTCCGCAAACGTGGCCAGGAGCTGGCGAAACCCGCGGGTGATGACGGATCCGTTGCCGAATGCCGGCCGTGCTGGTGTTTCCTGGACCCAGAGCAAGGCGGGAATAGTGAAGAGTAGCCACCACGCGCCGGTGAGGAGGAACCCGAGGTTCACGCCCGCCATGCTATTGGCCAAACCGAATTTCTCGGGGCTGCTCGCGAGCAAGATGCAGATGATGAAGAGGCCGCCGCTGCCCACGTACCCGAGACCGAAGCCGAACGAGGAAACGCGATCGTAATTGGACGGACTGGCTACGTCGGTGAGCAGCGCGTCGGAGAACAGATTGTTGCCGGAAAATCCGATTGCGGCCACGGCGAAGAGCACGAGCGCGAGCGTGTACTGCCCTTGCGCCGCCAGGGGCAACAAGGCGGTCGAAACGGATCCCAGTAGGGTGAAGCCCAGAAGAAATTTCTTTTTCGAGTTTCCCTGGTCGGCAATTGAACCGAGCAGCGGGGCGAGGAGCGCCACCGCGATGCTCGCGGCCGAGTTGGCGAGCGAAAGATAGAACGTGCTCCGCTCGCTCGTCATTCCAGGGACGTCGGCCCAGTAGGTTTTCAGGACCCGCGGGAAAAACGCCGTCATCACGACAATCGCAAACGCCGAGTTGGCCCAGTCGATAAAGGCCCAGGACCAGATGGCGCGGCGATTTTCCTGCATGGAGGACAGTTTAGAACGTCCCGATCACCGACAATCGGAGAAGCGGGGCGCCGTCACCGTTGAGCAGCAGGTCGCGGTCGTCGAACTCGAAACGGTGGTCAATCATCCAGCGGGCGCATCTGCCGGTTGGCGGTTCCGGCTCCGGCGCGGAGCGGAGTCCGCGCCCTACCTTTTCTCAAAGGTCACGATGGGTAAGGCGGCGGGTCCCTTCGCTACCTTTTTCAAAGGTCAGGATAGGTAGGGCGGCGAGTCCCTTCGCCGCCGCGGTGGCCGCCGCCGCCAACCGGCAGATGTGCCCTCATCCAACCGGCCGTGGCGCTGACGTTGAGGCCAGGCTTCACCTCCCAGCGCCGACGGGCCGCGTGGGCCCGGCGCGATCTTCATGAGCCGCATGGATTTACCATTTTTCACGCATCCGCTTGGGCCGCCCGCGCTCACGTCGGGCGGCGTTTGACGTCGGGCGAAACAGATCCTGCTCGGCTCCTCCGCTGACCAACCGGACCCTCACGCGTTTTTCATCTGCGCTTCGACGACCGCAGCATCAGCCCGGTCGACCGGAATGCGCATGCCGTAGAAGCTGCGGTACACGAAGACGAGCGCGACGATGAAGATCGCTGCGCCCAGCACTTGGCGGGTGAGCGGCTCCATCTTTACGGCGATTTCTACCGCGAGCAGACCGAATAACGTGGTGAATTTGATCACCGGATTGAGGGACACGGAAGATGTATCCTTGAAAGGGTCGCCAACGGTGTCACCGACGACCGTTGCGGCATGGAGTGGAGTGTTCTTCATCTTCAACTCCACTTCCACAATCTTCTTGGCGTTGTCCCACGCGCCCCCGGCGTTGGCCATAAAGATGGCCTGAAACAGGCCGAAAAACGCGATGCCGATCAGGTAGCCGATGAAGAAAAACGGGTCGAAAAATGCCAGCGATAGGCTGAAGCAGAATACGACAATGAAGATATTGATCATGCCTTTCTGTGCGTATTGCGTGCAGATACGGACAACTTCCTTCGAAGCCTCGGTGGTCGCGGTCGCCGCATCGAGCTTCATGTTATCTTTGATATAGACGACCGCTCGGTAGGCGCCCGTGACGACCGCTTGGGTACTGGCGCCGGTGAACCAATAGACCACGGCGCCACCCATCAATAGCCCCATGATGGGTTCGGGATGAACCAACGAGAGTTTCTCGATCGTGTCGGGATAAATCCCTTTTAGCATCATGATGATGCCGAAGACCATGGTGGTCGCGCCCACGACCGCCGTGCCGATGAGGACGGGTTTGGCGGTGGCTTTGAAGGTGTTGCCCGCGCCGTCGCCTTTTTCGAGTTGGTGCTTGGCCGAAGCGAAGTCCGGAGTGAAACCGAAGTCCCGTTCGATCTCTTCGCGGATGCCGGGGCGAGCCTCGATTTGCGAAAGCTCGTAGACTGATTGCGCATTGTCGGTCACGGGGCCGAAAGAATCGACAGCGATCGTGACGGGGCCCATGCCGAGGAAACCGAAGGCAACGAGACCGAAGGCAAAAATCGGGGCGGCAAAGAGGAAGGCTGCCGGCATCATCGCCTGCACCGCCGCGTGGTTGGAAAAGTAGTACGCACCCGCCATGAGGGCGAGAATACATAATCCGGTCCAGAACGCGGAGAAATTACCGGACACCAGTCCGGAGAGAATATTGAGCGACGCGCCGCCTTGCCGCGACGAGGTAACGATCTCCTTGACGTGTCGGCTCTCCGTCGAGGTGAAGATCTTGGTGAACTCCGGGATCAGGGCGC
>Ga0163152_10006228_pt1 | contig 13553 bp, 11 predicted proteins | sample OliLakLV19MP8IB2_FD_148635 | JGI IMG/M metagenome (GOLD analysis project Ga0163152, IMG submission 148635) | Freshwater microbial mat bacterial communities from Lake Vanda, McMurdo Dry Valleys, Antarctica - Oligotrophic Lake LV.19.MP8.IB-2 | ecosystem: Environmental > Aquatic > Freshwater >... | reverse complement strand
ATTCGGCTCGATGCAAAAGGTCACAGCCCGCTCTTGGCACTGACGCAGATTGCTGGTCTCAATCGTGACGGCACTCGAGTTGTGTGCCGAAACCCCGTCGCTGTCAACCAGCTCACCATACACGAACTGCCATCTGGGAAACAACTCAGTTCGCTCTCGGACTCGACTGCCGGCGCCGAGCCACGGACAAATGAATCTGCCCGGTTCAGTGCCGATGGGACGAAGGTGATGGCGGTGCGTCGTTCCCTTCTGACAAAGAAGGAAACGATCGAACTCGTTCTCTGGGACCTTTCGCGTCCCGAAACTCCGCATGTATTGGCACAGCGGCCCGGCAAAAAGTCGGACGGCTTGATGCTGTCCTTCATGGGCATTGACGTGGGCGAGTTCTCCAGCACGCGATTTTCCTGGGATTCCAAGCGTATCTGCTTTGTCTCCAGCGATCGCAAGACGATTCACGTCCGCGACTTGTCGGTCGATCCACCTGGAAAACTGCCCGATATCGTTGTTCCTGGCCAGCTCGTCACGCTCGATTGGCATCCAACCAGGCCGGAGTTGGCCATGCTCGTTTCGCACACGGGAGCAGCCCAACGTCCTACTTTGGTTGTTTGGGATTTGGCTGAGGGCAAGGCGCGGATCTCGCGCGAGTGGGACTTTCCCCTCGATCCGAATCAGGGTTTCGCGTCCCTGGCGTACAGTCCGGATGGACGGCTACTCGCGGCCGGGGGCGGTCAGTACACCACCGTCCACGTCTTCGGGGCCGATGATCTGGTCGAGCGATTCCGCTTGCTCGACACGGCCTTGATCGGCGTGGCCCGTATTTTCTGGACGGAACTGGGCGAGTTGATGGTGAACGGCCTAATGGAGAGTCTTCGATTCTACAAGCCGACCGGCACCGGCGAACGATTGAGCGAGAACCTCGTGACCATTAGGCCGCACGGCGAACCGATCTTTAGTTCCGATGGTCGCTGGCTCGCATTCTTCGCGCCGTTGGTCAGTCAAAGTTCCTCGATACTCACGAGTCTTTTTGACACGAAAGCCGACAAAGCCATTCTGCACGATCGGGTGGCCCTGTTCGATCGCAAGAGCGGCCTAGTCTCCCGTTATCTACCCGGCCAAAAAGAGGCAGAAGTCCACCTGTTGTTCTCGCCTGATGACAAGAGTGTCCTCGTTTGCAGTAGGAAGGAGATCGTCGGCTACAACACAAGTGATGGCTCCGAGGTTTTGCGCCGGGCTCCCCGAGAGGGTGATTCGTTCAAATCTTGGGAACATGTGTTCTTTCTTCCCGACGGCCGGCTGGCGGCACTCGGCCGCTCCTATCAAGAAAAGGGCAAGGGACCTCAACCTCTGACTCTGTGGGACATCGTGGACCGGCGAGTTATCCACGAGTTCGATGCGAAGGAGACGGAGCCAGGAACGGGTAAGGTCACACCCAAGGGTGATCGGTTCTTCTCCGGAAATCAGACGTCCTTCAGAAAAGCAGACAAGCGAGCAGAAAATCGGGACCGAGTGTATGAACTGCCCTCGGGCCGGCTGCTCGTGGACATTCTCAGGCCCGATCGTGGCGAGAATCAAATGGAAGATGTGGTCTCCTTCAGTGCGAATGGAACACGACTGCTAGCGATGAACATGACCATGATCGGGGAAGAGGCCTCTTTTTCCAAAGCGTACTGGACGGTTCGTTCCGTTCTTGAGGGTGAGGAGTTGCTCAGAATTCCCAATCGCAACTTCACTGAGCACGGCAACGGTTTCAGTGCCGATGGCCGCTTTGTGGCCGTGGCGGCGGACCGGGGCAACGTAGTGGTCTGGGACGTGATGAGGAAATCCGTCCTTTTCCGCTGGCAGCCGCACGGCGGCAAGTCCGTCGAATTCCTCACCTTCTCGCCCGAAGGGGACATCGCCACTTCCGCGGTCGGCGATGAGCGGTTGATGCTGTTGCACATGAGCCAGATTCGCGAGCGGCTGACGGCGATTGGCTTGGGGTGGTAGGTGGAAATGATAAATGCGAAATGAAAAATGATAAATGAAGACGTATCCGACAAAAGTCTTTGGGCCACTCAATGTACTGATCGCACTCCGCGTGATGACACCACCGCACCTCACACTGTTTACAGGGTTCGTTATCAAGTCATCACGCTGAGCGTGATGATTACTCCACTCTACAACGACTTCTGTCAGACGCTGAAATGAAGAGACGGACCCTAAAGCTGCGTCTCCGCAATCTCCAGCGCCCGCAGCAGCCCTTTCGCTTTGTTCACAGTTTCCTGATATTCGCTCTCCGGATCGCTATCCGCAACGAGGCCCGCACCGGCCTGCACGTAGGCCGTTTGGCCTTGAACGACCATTGTCCGCAAGGCGATGCATGTGTCCATGTTGCCAGTGAAATCGACGTAGCCCACCGCACCGCCATACGGCCCGCGCCGATGCGGTTCCAGTTCGTCGATGATTTGCATCGCTCGCACTTTTGGTGCGCCCGACAATGTCCCGGCCGGCAAGCACGAACGCAAAGCATCGAACGAACTCTTGCCTGGTTCGAGCCTGCCAACCACCGTGCTTGAGATGTGCATGACGTGGCTATAGCGTTCGACGGTGAGCAAGTCGCTCAGTTCCACGCTGCCGAATTTCGCGACCCGACCGACATCGTTGCGGCCGAGATCGACAAGCATGATGTGCTCGGCCCGTTCCTTGGGATCCGCGATTAGTTCATCCGCGAGTGCCTTGTCCTCTTCAGCAGTCGCACCGCGTTTCCGCGTGCCTGCGAGAGGCCGAATGGTGACGACATCGCCTTCCACCCGCGTCATGATCTCCGGCGAGGCACCGACGAGCGTGGTCGGACCGGCCTTTACATAGAACATGAACGGCGACGGGTTCACCACGCGCAAGGCTCGATAAATATCGAATGGCCTGGCCTTGGTGTTCGCTTTGATGCGCTGGCTGAGCACGACCTGGAAAATGTCGCCGGCGTTGATGTACTCCTGGCACTTCACGACGGCGGCCATGTATTGCTCGCGCGTGAAGTTCGATTGATACGGGATCGTCACCGGTCCACGTGGGTCGATGTCGGTCAATTGCAAGTCGGCAACGCCTTGTTGCAAACGCTCGACCAAGCGATCCACTTTCGCACATGCTTCGTAGTAGCACTTTCGCAAATTGCTCGGGTCGATGTGGGCATGGGCGACGGCGGCCACGGTCTTGTCAATGTGATCGAATACGGCCATTCGATCGTAAAACGCGAACGACAGATCGGGCAGGCCACGATCGTCCTCGGGGGCATTCGGCAAATGTTCGACATAGCGAACGGTGTCGTACCCCGCATAACCCACGGCCCCGCCGCAGAAGCGTGGCAAGCCCGGCACGCTCGGTGCCCGATATTCGTTGAGCTTTTCTTCGAGCAGCCTGAGCGGATCGGCGTGGGTCAATTCCTGCTTCGGCCCTTTGCCCGCCTGCGTGACGACCTTTTGCCCGAACGCCTCGATGCGGAAGAACGGTCCGCTGCCGACGAAGCTGTAGCGGCCCATACGCTCGCCGCCGACGACACTCTCGAAGAGGAACGACCAATCCCCTTCCTGAACCTTGCAAAAGGCACTGACGGGCGTGAGCGAATCGCCCAGAAGCTGGCGATAGACTGGCACGACCGTGTGACCCACGGCCAGTTGCCTGAATTCATCGAACGAAGGAAAATAACGCAAGCGAAGCTCCGCGGCAATATGTTCACAGATTGGTTTATGGCGAATCGTGCCTCGTCAACATGACCTCCTCATACTCCGCAACTGGTTCAAAACCCAGCCGCCGATAACAGGCGACGGCCGAGGCATTGTCGGCCTTGACGTTTAGGCCAATGTGATCGACGGTTCGAAAGAGTTCCTTGCATATCCGAGCCGTGACCGCGGCGGCATGACCCCGACCGCGATGGTCCGGATGCGTGACGATATTCCCAAGTGCGGCCACGCGTTGAGTTGACGAGTAAACGTGCGCCCCGGCCGCACAAATGAGTTTGCCTCGCTCGCGCAAACCGTAGTAGCCGATCTCGATCTGCCGGGCATGGAACCAATTGGCCGGATAGCCTGCGGTATAGAGTTCCTTGAGTTCTGCTCCGTCGTCGAGCGTCAACCGCTCGACTCGTTCGACGCCGGGAACGTCCAACGCAGGCTTCAGCAAAGCCATCTTCCAGTGCGGGCCACGCGTTTCGAATCGATGGGTATGGCCGAGGATTTCTCGGCAACCGGCACTCAGGTGTGCATGCATTCTCGGCGGCAGCACTGGCTGGGCCAAGGAAAGAAGTCTACATAACGGATGGTATGGCGGATCGCCAAGAGCCATCAGCGTGGGAACCTCGAGTGCGGTGTAGAGCAGAAGGATCGCCTGAAGCTGGTTTTCCTCTTCAAGTCCGTACCAAGTGGTGTGTGGCCAAAAGAAATCGTCCAGGTCGCCGAGGGCGTAAACGTGCAGATAGGCGTTCCTACGAAGGAACGGCTCGATGACGTCTTTCCGCTGCAGACGAACGAACGGCATGGGTATTCTTCCGAACGATTTGCTTAGAATACTCCGCGAAGTGGAGGCTCGCGATGGATCACGATCAGTTTTTCAAACGGCTGATGCACCTGTTCTTGCGGGAGTTTTTTGAGTTGTTCTTCGCGGCTTGGTTGGATCGCTTTGACTTTTCTCGTGTGGAATGGCTGGAGCAGGAGGTGTTTCCCGATCCACCTCGCGGCGAGAAGCGGGTCGTCGATTTGCTGGCTAAGATAGCGACAGTACCTGGTAATCCTCCGCGAGAGCACGAACCCCATGGCTCCATGATCCTCATTCACATTGAAGTCGAATCGAGCGATAGCCTCCGCGATTTTCGAGAGCGAATGTACGAGTACCATCACGACGTGAAGAAGAAGTACAAGATGGACGTGTTGCCCATCGGCATCTTTCTGAGCGTTGGTCTCGACGGGCGTGGAAGGGACTCGTACGAATGCCGAATTTGGGAAGAGCAAACCCTGCTTTTCAACTATAATTATGTGGGGCTCCCCGCGTTGTCAGGCGAAGACTACTTGCACGGCAAAAACATGCTGGGCGTTGCTTGGTCTTGTGTGATGCATCTTGCCCGCGACCGCAGGCCAAGTGCAGCAGCAGAGGCATATGGAATCATCGAAGCGAGTTCGCTGACTGCCGAGCAAAAGATGATGCTGATGGATTTCATTCACTCATATTCCCCCATGGATGTAAGCCAACACCGCGACCTGAACGAACTTCTGAAAGACCCAAAGCTGGAGAGAGTTATGACATTCCGAAAGACGTGGAGCGAGGAAGCCAGGGATGAGGCAAGAACCGTAGGCCGGCAGGAAGGCCGGCAGGAAGGCCGGCAGGAAGGCCGGCAGGAAGGCCGGCAGGAAGGCCGGCAGGAAGGCCGGCAGGAAGGCCGGCAGGAAGGCCGGCAGGAAGGCCGGCAGGAAGGCCGGCAGGAAGGCCGACAGCAAGAAAAGCTGAATTTGATTCAGCGCTTGGTGAGAGCTAGATTCCCCTCACTGGCTGAGGAAATCGTTCATTATCGGCTTGCCAATCTTTCGGTGGAACGGTTGGATGAGATCTTTAACAGGGCAATTAGCGCGAACTCTTTAGAGGAACTCGGATTGGAGGACTGACAAATGCCCGCACGTGAAGTACAGAGAGTTACGAGTGTTTCGGCCCCAGGGATGAGTCAGTCGCCCGGGGGAAAATTTATCGCGATGATGTTTGTGAGTACTTACGGGCCTGAAACCGCGCCCGGGCAGGTTCCCACGATTACTGACCTTCTCGGGCGGCGAACCACTGGTCAACGTGGCGAACGGCATCCCCGATACGATGATTCCCTGCGAAATGTGTGGGACTTGTTCGAGGCGGCAACCGGGCGAGCAGATTCTGCTGCACGAGTTGAGATCGTCCGCCTTCTGCTGGACATTCATTTCGACTCGGCTCTACCGATCTCCGTTCAAGAATGGGTTGTCGGCGCACCCTCCAACTGGGTCGAGACTTTAGTCATTAACCTCATGAATGCTCCTAACCTGGAATCGCTCCGACTAGACGCTCTGCCAGATTACAACCTTCAACCGGCGTGAGAACTTTCGCACCCCTCCTCATATTCGCCGACGACTGGGGCCGGCATCCCTCGAGTTGCCAGCACCTCGTTCGACAACTCCTGCCGAATCACCCGACTCTTTGGGTCAACACGATTGGCACGCGGACACCTCGACTCGATTTGGCCACCATGAAGCGGGCTGCGGTAAAGCTTCGCCAGTGGTCGAAGCGTGGGACGAAGGCCGCTGACGAGCATTTCCCGCCTGGCTTGACGATCTGCAATCCGCGCATGTGGCCCTGGCTCACGCGGAAGCACGATCGCCGCTTGAATCGCGCACTCCTCCACAAACAACTTGGCCATGCTATCAACGGCTTGGCCGAACCGCCCATCGCGATCACGACGCTGCCCGTTGTTGCCGACCTAATCGGCCGATTGCCCGTCGCCAAATGGGTTTATTACTGCGTGGACGATTTCGGCGAGTGGCCGGGCCTCGACCGCAAGACCATGAGCCGGATGGAAGAAACCGTCGTCGCCAGGGCGGACATCATCGTTGCCGCCAGCGAGAACTTGCAAACTCGCCTCAAGAGTATGGGTCGCGATTCGCACTTGCTCACGCACGGGGTCGATGTCGAATTCTGGCAAGCTGAACATCCAACCTTGAGTGGACTGGATCAACTCGAACGCCCGTTGATCGTCTTCTGGGGCGTCATCGATCGACGCATGGATACGGCGTTCGTTCAGAATCTCGCCGAACAACTTGCCCGAGGAACGATCGTCCTCGCCGGCCCGGAGCAAGAACCCGATTCGGCTCTCGCTCGTTTGCCTCGCATCCACCGGACCGGTCCATTGCCATTCACGTCCTTGCCGGCCCTGGCACGTGAAGCCTCGGTGCTCATCATGCCGTATGTCGATCAGCCGGTCACGCGGGCCATGCAACCGCTAAAGCTCAAGGAATATCTCGCAACCGGCAAGCCTGTGGTCGTTCGTGACTTGCCCGCAAATCGCGATTGGGCCGATGCTCTCGATCTGGTCTCTACACCCGAACAATTCGAAAAGGCCGTAAAACTGAGACTGGAAACCGGCCTGGCTCCCGAACAGCGGCAGGCCCGCGAGCGCTTGGTTCACGAAAGCTGGCAGAGCAAAGCCAAACGGTTCGAGGAACTCCTCGGGGGGTAGCCGCACTCGACAGACGGCGGGTTTCAGGCGTTATGGCGAACGCGGCTACATTGAGTCTATCTGCAGGCTTCCCGCGTTCTGGCGAACGCGGCTACATTGACGATCCTTGCCATGTCCGAACCCGTAACCGACTCAGCTTCCCGCAGTTCCTGGACGACGCTCTTCCAGCAGACAAGCGGGGCCGTCTTCCTACTCAACCCGCGACGTCGCATTCGTTTCGTGAATCGGGCATTCGAAAAGCTCGCGCACACGAAGGCAGATCTCGTGCTCCACGAATACTGCCATCCACGCAAAATTCAAAAGGACCTTCCTGCGACCCGTCGAGCACTTCTGCAAACTTTGGCTCCTCCGCCGGAAGTCTCCCAGGGCCGCGTGGTTCGTGTTCGCCGGCCCGTGCCTCCCGCGAAACTCGGCCCGCCCTGGTGGGAAATCACGTTTCTTCCACTTCGCGAAGGCGACAAGACGCTTGCCATCCTCGGGGCCATCGAACCAATCGGGCAGCCAGCCTCCACGGCCCACGGTAAGGGACTTCCGGAATCGCTAATTGCTCTCAGACAAACTGTGATCGAGCGATTCCCGCTCTCGCTGTTCGATGGTGAACGCCCCGAACAGCGCCGGCTTCACGCACAAGCCGAACTCGCCGCGAAGAGCCACGCGCCCGTCTGGATCATCGGCGGGCCGGGCACGGGCAAGGAAACCCTGGCCCGGGCGATTCACAATCACGGCATCACGCGTGAACTTGCTTTTGCCACCATCGATTGTGCCGGCCTGCAGCCGTATCTCATCCGCAGCTTGCTGGCAGGGCACAACGGCCTCGTCGAAACGGGTCGCGTTGGCACTCTCTATCTAAAGGAACCCGAAGCTCTCCCGCTCGACCTTCAGGCCGAGATCATCGAGTGGGGTGAACTTCTGGAAGGTGAGTGCCGTATCGTCGCGGGTACGACGGGTGCGGCTGGCATCTCTAACGATTTTCGGGCTGTCTTCGGAATCGTCGAGATTCGCTTGCCCGACCTTGCAGAACGATTGGACGACTTGCCACGTTTGCTCGCTCATTTGACAGAATCCGAGAACGCGCCCGACGTGCTCGCTCTTTTATCGAGCTACTCTTGGCCCGGAAATCTCAGTGAGCTTCGCGATGTGATCACAACCGCTTCCCGAAGTGCGAATGGAAGCCGAATTGAAATAGCACATCTATCACACGCACTCAGATTGGCGGCAACCAATGCGAAGGCCGCAGCGAACATTTTCAAGCCGCCGCCTGCTCCGAAATTGGATGATGTGCTGGAGCAGGTCGAACGCCGAATGATTGCGTTGGCTTTAAGAAAAACCAAAGGCGACCAGACTGCCGCCGCCGAGTTGCTCGGCATCTTCCGCAATCGCCTGATCCGCCGAATCAAGGCGCTGGGCATCAACGACGACCCAGCACCCTGATTCACACGGCCGAGGGCCGCATGTTCGCTCGACTGTGCCGTCGTGAGGATGGCACAGTGATGACGGCGGATTGCCCCGTCGGCCGCATGCGCATCGCTCGCAAGCGACTCGCGGCAACAGTGATCTTGTGCATATCGATCCTTTGTTGGTTCTCTGGTCGACCGGGCGGCTTGCGAGCAGCCAGTGATCGGACGCGGCAAATTGAGCCGTTTCGAGGCGTGCTGGGCTGGATCGACCCGCCTCCCCCCGTTGACCGCAAGTTCCACAGCGTGTAAACTTCATCTCAGCCCGAATGCCTACCAAGCCATCCAGCCGAGTTCTTCCTCCGTCCGAACGAGTGCCCATGCGATGCATCTGCCGAGCCGGAATTGCTCTGCTCTTCGTGGCGTTTGCCGCATCGACCTGCGCTGTCTCTGCTGCTGACCCAAATCCCGACGCCGCATCGATAACGCGGTTGATCGACGATGTGATTCAGAAGCGTCTTGACGCAGAGAAGATTCCTACCTCACCCACGACAACCGATGCCGAGTTTCTACGTCGCGTCTCTCTGGACGTCGCCGGGGTGATCCCTTCCCCCGACTGGGTCACGGCTTTCCTCGATAGCAAGGAACCCGACAAGCGGGCCAAGTATATCGACGAACTGCTTGCCTCCCCCGAGTACGCCCGGCGAATGACTGACATCTGGAAAGCTCTGCTCATTCCGAACTCGGCCGCCAGTGCCCGGCAGAAGCACGAACCAATGGTTCAATGGCTCGAAAAGGCATTCGCATCGAACAAACGACTCGACGCTCTTGCCCGGGAGGTTCTCACAGCCGAGGGATTGCAGGACGAGAATGGCGCTGTCACCTTCTACCTCACCCACGAAACGCTGGACGAGATTACCGATCGTGTGGCCCGTGTGTTCCTCGGCGTTCAGATTCAGTGTGCTCAGTGCCATAAACACCCATTCGGAGACTGGACACAGGCCGAGTACTGGGGCATGGCCGCGTTCTTCACGAAGGTCAAGTCGGTCTACGTCAAGACGGGGAACGTGCAGCGCTACGGGGCGAAGGAAGACTCTGCACCCAAATCGAAGCCGCTGCTGATGGTGCCCGCGTCGTTGAAGGCTGTCCCACCGACGTTCCTTCGCGGGGATCGGCCGAAACTGTCAACGGATGCCCCGAACCTGCCAGCTTTAGCGGACTGGATCGCTTCTCCGAAGAATCCGTACTTTGCTCGGGCGGGCGTCAATCGGGTTTGGCACCACTTCTTCGGTCGAGCTTTAGTCAGCCCGGTCGACGACATGACCGAGGCCAACGAGGCGTCGCACCCAGAATTGCTGGCATCACTCGCGAGGGAGTTCTCCGCGAACGGGTTCGATTTGAAACATCTGATCCGCGGTATCTGTAATAGCAAAGCGTACCAGCGCACGAGCAAGCCAACCGGCAGCAACGCGACCGACAAGATGCTCTTAAGCCACATGGCCGTCAAGGTGATGACGCCGTTCCAACTCAACGATTCTCTTGAGGCAGTGTTTGCCCTCGCCAAGAACGACAAGACGCCCCCGTCGACCGACGCCTCCCGCAAGACGAAGGCCGGCGAGCGAAGTCGGTTCGCCACGTTCTTCATGGGCGAAGCTGACCCCGACCCGACTGAGTTGCAGGCCGGCATTCCGCAGGCGCTGTACATGATGAACTCGGGGCACCACTACTCAATTGCAAAGGCCGCGAATGAAACGGTGATCCGTAAGAAGACCCCAGAGAGAGTCGTGGAGACCTTGTTCCTGGCAACTCTGACCCGCCTGCCAACCGACAAGGAAGCGAAAGCAATGCTCGCACATATCGCCAAGGCGACCGACAAGAGGTCGGCGTACCAAGACGTCCTTTGGGCGTTGGTCAACAGCACTGAGTTTCTCAGTAACCATTGAACGGGACCGCGAACATGCTCAGGATTTCTTCAGACGATCGAATGTCTCGCCGGGACGCGTTCCTTCTCGCTGCGGCCGGCGTGTCCGCTTCATCGCTAACCGGCTGGCTACCGATCTTAGCCGCAAGCGACGCGGAACCGAAGGCAAAGCCACGGGCCAAAGCGTGCATCGTCCTCTGGATGGATGGCGGGCCGCCACACACCGACACCTTCGACATGAAACCGGACGTGCCGGAATGCGGGATCTACAAGTCGACATCGACCGACGTTCCCGGCATTCAGATCACCGAGTTGCTGCCGAAATTCGCGGGACAAATGAAGCACGCCGCGATCGTCCGCGGTATGAGCACGATCGAGAACGAACATTTGCGTGCTCGTGTCCACCTACGCACCGGGTACCGGTCGGGTCAGGGTGGCCTGACCTACCCGAGCATGGGCTCGATCGCATCCGAGGCGATCGGAGTTCCGGACTTCCCCATCCCGAGTTATGTCGCTATTTCCGATGTTCGCGACCGTAGTCACGGTCCTGGGTTCCTCGGCCCGCGACACCAGCCGTTGTTCGTACACGACCCCTTGAAAGGTGTTCAGAACTTGAAGGCCATGGTGGCTGGTCCCACGGTTGAGGGTCGGCTCGGTTTGCTGGATGAACTGGAAAAGGGTTTCGCGGGCGAATACCAGGTTCCGCTGAGCCACGCTCACGGGAGCGTGTACGACCGGGCTGTTCAGTTGATGCGGACCGAGAAGGCCAAGGCTTTCAATCTCTCACTGGAGCCGATGAAGACGCGCGCGGCTTACGGGGAGACCACGTTCGGGCAAGGCTGTCTGCTCGCCCGCCGGTTGGTCGAGACCGGAGTGAAATACGTCGAAGTTGGACTTGGCGGATGGGACACTCACTTCGAGAACAACGAGGCCGTCAAGAAACTGTGCCTCACGCTCGACCAGTCGATGACCGCCCTCGTCACCGATCTTCAGACACGCGGTCTGCTCGATGACACGCTGGTGATCTGGATGGGCGAGTTTGGCCGGACTCCGACTTTCAAGAACAAGGGTCGCGATCATTACGCGAAGGCCTGGTCCACCGTGTTCATGGGCGGCGGCGTGAAAGGTGGCCAAGTCATTGGCCGGACGGACAAAACCGGCGCAACGGTCGCGGAACGCCCTGTTTCCACTGCCGATTTTTTCGCCACCGTCTGCGAGTTGCTCGGCATCGACTACGAGAAAGAGCGAGATACGCCCGGCGGTCGTCCACTTCCGCGAGTCGAGAAAAACGGCAGGCCAGTTCGGGAACTGTTTGCTTGATCGAGCTTAGGGCGAGCCGAGCACCGTAAGGTGCCGGGTAATGTCCTTACCCGGCACCTTACGGTGCTCGGTTCGCCACACCTCGCTGGTAGTCCCCTTTCTCTTGCGATATACTGCACTTACGATGAATGCGGTGTTGCCTGAGATCGATTCCCACTCCGCTCGCCTGCTCGCGGTTCTGGGTTCGTACGTCGATGGCGTGGCCGTCGCCTTCAGTGGCGGCATCGACAGCACCATCGTCGCCGCAGCGGCGTTCCGGGCTCAAGGTGAACGAGCAATCGCGGTGACGGCCGACAGTGCCAGCGTGCCTCGTCGCGAATTGGAGGATGCCAGCCGCCTGGCGAAGTTCATCGGCATTCGCCACGAGATCATTCGCACGCAGGAGTTTGCAAATCCGGATTATCAGAAAAACGACGGAGCACGCTGTTATTACTGCAAAAGCGAACTATACGATCAGATTCTTGCTCGCTTGCCGGCGCTTGGCGTTCGCACCGTTTGTAGTGGGGCCAATCTAGACGACCTGGGCGATTATCGTCCGGGCCTGACAGCCGCGGCCGAGCGGAACATTCGCCATCCGCTGCAAGAGGCCAAGTTCACCAAGGCGATGGTCCGGGACCTGGCACGCGAATGGCAATTGCCCACCTGGGACAAGCCCGCTTCGCCTTGCCTGTCGAGTCGGCTGGCTCCGGGCATGGCCGTGACGGTCGAACGCACGGCCCGCATCGAGGCGGCCGAAGAATACCTCAAACAGCTGGGGCTACGCGAGTGCCGGGTTCGGCTACATGAAGGCGAGTTGGCCCGGATCGAAGTGCCAGTTGGGTCGATTGCCCGACTGGCGGACCCGAACGTTCGAGCAGGTTTGAGCGAGACCTTTCGCGAACTCGGGTTTCGATTTGTTACTCTCGACCTGGAAGGATTTCGCAGCGGGAGCATGAACGAATTGGTGAGTTTGGAGATTCGGGAGAAGTATCGGTAGGGTGGGTGGAGCCTGAAGCGTAAGCGAAGCTGAACTCCGCCTTCGCTTACGCTTCAGGCTCTGCGATCACTCACCGCTTTTGGATGGACAGGCCATGACGCCATTACCCGCTGCCTCGGCACTCGATCAGTTCTTTCTCGACGCACGTGCCAGAATTCTGGACGTCGCTGCCACGCTCGACCGTCTCGATCGGGGTGAAGGGACATCGGCCGGCGATCCGCGTGTCGAAAAGCTGCGAAAGGCCGTGTTAATTCTTTTGGAACAAAGCAGCGGACGTGCCGAGCGAATACAACAGATATTCTCCCTGGAATACGATCCGACTTGGCCCGTGCCCAAGCCGCGTTACTAACTCGCCACCCGTCGCGCCGAGCCCCCAGCATTCATGCCGATCAACGTTACCTGCCCCGAGTGCGAATCAACTTTCCTCGTGGGCGACGAATTCGCCGGCAAGCCAGGTCGCTGTCCGGAATGTACGGCCGTCATCGAGGTTCCCGGCACGGACCCAGAAGCGCCAGAAGTTCATCTCGATCCCTCGCCGTATCAGACGCCCAGAGGTGTCGAGGCCTATGAAGAGTTCCCGGACCGGGCCCGACGCCGACGCGAGGAAGACGAACGCCGATCTTACGACGAACGCGACGATTACGACGACCGCCCGATGGAACGCACGTTCGATGCTGAAGCACGGGCCAGGGCGTGGTCGCGAGTGTACAAGGGACTGGGCTACAT
>Ga0163152_10006226_pt1 | contig 13564 bp, 16 predicted proteins | sample OliLakLV19MP8IB2_FD_148635 | JGI IMG/M metagenome (GOLD analysis project Ga0163152, IMG submission 148635) | Freshwater microbial mat bacterial communities from Lake Vanda, McMurdo Dry Valleys, Antarctica - Oligotrophic Lake LV.19.MP8.IB-2 | ecosystem: Environmental > Aquatic > Freshwater >... | reverse complement strand
CATTATGGGTAGGATAGGAAAAATGGGCCTCAGAGGACCGAAGAAAAAGCCCACGGTGCTGAACGAATTGCACGGCCGGCCGGGGCACGGCAAGATCAACCGTCGGGAGCCGAAGCCGGGGGGGAACCTCCACACGCCACCGTCGTGGATGAGCAAGGAGCAGAAGGCGGAATGGACGAAGATTGTCGGCAATTGCGTCCCCGGTCTACTGACCTCCGTCGATGAGTCCAACCTCACGACCTTCGTTGTCGCCGTCTGCCTGCATCGTGCAGCAGCGATCACACTGGGTAGGCTGAAAGACCTCGCGGTACCCGTTGGACCGAACGGCGCCATTCAGCAACACCCGGCCCTGCAGGTCGTGAACCGGCAGGCCCTCATCATCCTCAAGGCTGCCGCCGAGATGGGCTTCACCCCGGCCAGCCGTACGCGTATTCAGGTCAATGGCGATATCCCTCCCCCCGTTGCGAAGCCGTCCAAAACGGTTTCACAGCCCGGAGGTCTCGCCGCATTCGCAGGATTAAACCCTGATAACAAACACGCAAATTGACGAGACGACGGCCTACGCTAGAGCAGTTCTCGCGGGAGAGTATCCGGCGTGCAAGCTCCACAAGGCCGCATGTCAGCGTCATCTGAACGACTTGAAGAGCGGCCCGGAGCGGGGGTTGAGTTTTGAAGTTGCATCAGCGCAGTACCGCATCGAGTTCTTTCCGCGTTTTCTCCGTCATTCGAAAGGTGAGTGGGCGCATCAGCCCGTTGAGCTTTCCCCCTGGCAGAAGTTCGTCGTCGGCTCCGTCTTCGGATGGAAGCGCAAGGACGGCACACGCCGCTTCCGGACGGTCTACGAAGAGCTTCCCCGCAAGAACGGGAAGTCAACGAAGCTAGCGGGCGTCGGCATCATGCAGCTGGCGATCGACAACGAGAGTGGCGCGGAGGTCTACAGCGCGGCCACGAAGAGGGACCAGGCGCGCATCATCTTCGACGAAGCGAAGCGGATGGTGGCGTCGTCCCCGGAGCTGCGGAACGAGATCAGGCGGTTCAAGTTGAACCTCTCGATCGACATGACGTACTCCAAGTTCGAGCCTCTATCCGCTGACGAAAAGACACTCGACGGTTTGAACCCGTCCTGCGTTCTGATCGACGAGTTGCACAAGCATCGCAACCGCGGCCTGCTCGACGTCCTCGATACTGCGCAGGGTGCCCGCCGCCAACCTCTCCTCTGGATCATCACGACCGCTGGCGATGACACGCCGGAGTCGGTGTACGCGGCGGAGAACGATTACGCGGTGAAGGTTCTTGAAGGGACCATCCTGGACGACAGCCACTTCTCCTTCGTCACCTCCGTCGACAAGGGCGACAAGTGGGATGATCCGAAGACGTGGGCGAAGGCAAACCCCGGCCTCGGAACCTCAGTCAGCTTTACCGACATGGAGCGCCAGGCGAAGAAGGCTGTGAAGTCGCCGCCAGCGCAGAACGCCTTCTGCCGGTTGCGTCTCAACATCCGGACGGCCTCCGCCGAGCGTGCCATCGACATGGAGACGTGGAGGAAGAACAGCGGCCCGAGGATCGACCCCGCGCACCTGAAGGGTCGTCGTTGCTGGGGCGGTCTCGATCTCTCAAGCAAGATCGATATTTCCGCCTTCGTTCAACTGTTCGAGCCGGAGGAGCCGGGCGGCAGGATGCTCGTCGTCCCGCAGTTCTGGATGCCGTTGGATACCATCGAAGAGAAGGCGGAAAAGGATCGCGTGCCTTATCGTCAGTGGGTCAACGAGGGATACATCGAGGTCACTCCCGGCAACGTCATCGACCATGCCGAGATCGAACGCGCCGTCAGGTCGGCCAATGACGAATACAAAATCGAGTCCGTCGGCTACGACCCTTGGAACGCCACGCAGCTGGCGTCGAAGCTCCTCGGCGAGGGTGTCCCGATGGTGGAGTTCATCCAGGGCCTCCGCAGCTACAGCGAGCCGACGAAAGAACTCATCAACCTTCTGGTCTCCTCGAAGTTGGACCATGGCGGCAATCCCGTTCTCTGGTGGATGGCGAGCAACTTGAAGACGCACCGCGACAAGAATGAAAACGTGATGCCGCACAAGATGCACTCGACGGGTCGCATCGACGGTATCACTGCCCTGATCATGTCGATCGGTCGGCATATCCACCAGGAAGCGGCACCGGGAGTTTCAATCTGGGACCGTCAGATATTAGGGGGGACTCCTGATGTGGCCCCTTGATCGTTCCCCACCCCGTCGTGCAGTCTACGACCGGATCACACCGACGCTTCGTGCAGCTTCGTTGGAGAACCCGTCGACGTCGATCTCAAATCCGGCTGCGTGGTTGGGCGAGTCTCTCGGTGGCGGTTCCAGCTTCGCCGGCGCTTCGGTCAGCGAGACTTCGGCGATGCGAAGCACGGCGGTATTCCGTTGCGTTGCCCTGAAGTCGGGCGTCATTGCAAGCCTGCCGCTTCAGACGTTCCAACGCACGAAGTTAGGACGGGAGGCCGCGAATGATCATCCCATCGCGCCGCTCCTTCAAGGTAATCCCAACGACCTCATGAGCGCCTTCATCTGGAAGGAATTCATCGTCTCGAACCTCATGCTGGCGGGCAATCATCTCAGCGTGATGGAGTACAACAACTCTGGTCAAGTCGTCGGTGTTCTCCCCGTGCCCTGGCAGCAGGTTACTGCGGAGCGTGCCGACGGCCGCAATAAGTACATCATCCGTGTTACCGGTGGGCGTGAGGTTCTCGATCAAGCGGACGTGCTTCACGTTCCCGGCATCGGCTTCGACGGTGTCAAGGGCATCAGTCCGATCCAGTGGGCGGGCCGTCAACCGATCGGCACGGCGTTTGCGCTGGAAGAGTTCGTCGGGCGCATGCACGCCAACAGTGCTCGCCCCTCCGGCTTCCTTGAAATCCCGAAGGGGATCACTGACGAGGGACTGCGCGCACTCATGGTGGAGTTCGCCGCCATGGCGCAAGGACTTCGCAACAGCGGCACGGTTGTTCCTGTCGATGCCGGAGCGAAGTTCACACCGATGCAGTTGACGCTGGCCGACGCCCAGACGCTTGAGAGCCGGAGATTTCAGGTCGCTGACATTGCGCGCCTCTTCGGTGTCCCGCCGCACATGATCGGTGAGACGGACAAGACCTCCTCCTGGGGCAGCGGCGTCGAGCAGCAAACGATCGGGTTCCAGATTTACAATCTGGAGCCGGAGCTGTCGCGCATTGAGGGGGAACTCAATCGCAAACTTTTCAAGGCCCCCTTCTACTGCGAGTTCAATCGCGAGGCCTTGGCTGCGATGGATGCCAAGACACTGATGGAGCTTTACGCCAGCGCCGTGAACAACGCCGGTATGACGCCCAATGAGATACGACGCAAGCGGAACCTCCCCGACCTTCCCGGCGGCGACAAGCTTTACGTTCAGGGTGCCGTTGTCCCACTTGAGAATTCTGGCGCGGCGGCGCGGGCGAATTTGCCGACGGAATCTAGCGACCCACCAGCGGCCATTCAACTTCGTCTTGATGATATTGAGCGCCAAATCGGGGATATTCAACAAACGGGATTGAAGAACATCGCCTCTTTGATTGAGGCTATCCGTACGACGCCGGCGGCGTAATACCTAGCATCATCTGGACGCAACCGTCGCGTCGGCGGTTGTGAGTGGTGGGTCCTTCGTTCAAAGTGATAACGATTTCTGGCTACTCGCAGCCTAGTAAGGAGGCATCATGCACCGCAACGACAGCTACACCTTCGCCATTTACAATCGCGTCGGCGACAAGTCCGCTGCCCAGAAGGAATGGAAAGCGCGGTTCGAGAACCGCACGCTGCCGACTGAGCAGCCCCAGGACAAGGTCGTCGAGATTCGTGCAAACGCCGCCGCGACCGAAATCCTCCTGTATGACGAGATCGGCGTGTGGGGCATCACGGCCAAGAGCTTCATCACGGCCCTCGCCACGATCACCACGCCCGACATTGTCGTCCGCATCAACTCCCCGGGCGGGGATGTGTTCGACGGCCTCGCGATCTACAACGCCCTGAAGGCGCACAAGGGGAACGTCACTTGCGTGGTCGATGGCCTCGCGGCTTCCGCCGCTTCGTTCATCGCGCTGGCTGGTAGCACCGTCCGCATCCACGAGAACGCGTTGATGATGATACACCGTGCTTGGGGTCTCGCCATCGGCAATCAGTCAGATATGGCTGACATGGCAACAGTGCTTGGAAAGATCGACGGCCAGTTGGCCGATATATATGCCAAACAAACTGGCAAGAGTTCCGCCGAAATGCTGGCCCTGATGAAGGGCGACAGCGACGGCACGTGGTTCACCGCCGCCGAAGCTGCCGCTCTCAACCTGGTCGATGAGATCGTCGATCCGGCTGAAGGTCCCCGGGATGAAGCGGACTCCGGGGCGAGCAAGGCATCAGCTCTTATCGGGGCCATGCGTCGTCGGCTCGCTCTGGCCGACCGCGACTGACAGTCAACCCCGAATAGGCGTGCGGTCTCCCGCTCGCTTTCCTGCCGTCCGTGTGGACGGTCTCTATGGTTCGAAAGGAGCCAATCATGAACAGCAAGAAGTTGCGGGAGCAGCGTGCCAAGTTGGTCGCTGACGCCCGAGTCCTGAGCGATGCCGTCAAGGACGGCGAGACGATGACGCCCGAGAACAGCGTCAAGTTCGACGAGATCATGACGGAGGCCGATCGCCTCAAGACTGAGATCGACCGCAGCGAGCGTCTGTCCGACGCTGAGTCCGACCTCAAGGCGCGTGTCGATCGCCGTGCCGGCCGCGACAGTCTCTCGGCGGACGAAGCCAAGGACAAACTCGAAATCGAGGCCAAGGCTTTCAAGTACTATCTGTGCAACGGGATGCACGCGATGCCGGACGAACTCCGGGCCGTTGCAGTCCCCCGCTTCCAAGCGGCGCAGGGTACGGGCAGCGATGCCGCCGGCGGCTACACCGTGCCGGAGGGCTTCTACGGTCAGATCATCAGCGCCGAGCTGGCCTTCGGCGGCATGCTCGATCCGGGTGTCTGCGACGTGTTCACCACGTCGACGGGCAACCCGCTGCCGATCCCGACCGACAACGACACCTCCAACGAGGGTGCAATCCTCGGAGAGAATACGCAGGCCAGCGAACAGGACGTCACCTTCGGCGCCGTGACCTTGAACGGTCATACCTACTCGTCGAAGATCATCCGCGTTGCCAACCAGCTGCTGCAGGATTCGGCATTCAACCTCGACGCCTTCCTGGCTGAGAAGTTGGGCATGCGCGTCGCCCGCATCATGCACCGCCACTTCACGACCGGTGACGGTGCGTCGAAGCCGACGGGTGTCGTCAACGCTTCGACGGCGGCCTTCACTTCGGCCTCGGCCAGCGCGATCTCGCCGGACGAGATCATCGACCTCGCTCACGACGTCGACCCGGCTTACCGCAACGGCGCTCGCTACATGATGAACGACACGACCCTCTTGGCGCTGAAGAAGCAGAAGGACGGCGAAGGCCGCTATCTGTGGTCCTCCGGCCTGGCGTTCAAGGAGCCTGACACCATCAACGGCTATCCGTACACGATCAACCAGCACATGGCGGATATCGCGACGGGCAGCAAGTCGATGCTGTTCGGCAACTTCAAGAAATACATGATCCGCAACGTGGCGGGCATCATGGTGATGCGCCTGGTCGAGCGGTACGCCGATTACAACCAGACGGGCTTCGTGATGTTCCAGCGCGCCGACGGCAACTTGGTCGACGCCGGCACGAACCCGATTAAGCACATCCTCCAGGCCTAGTCAGCGCCAACTGACTGAACCCGCGCCGGCAGGGGTTAAGCTGCCGGCACTTTTTCAACTCGGCAATCTCAAGAGGAGCGCACATCATGCGCAAGGACAACCACAACGGCATCTTTCCCAAGACGCTCTTTCCGCCCATCGCGGCGCAGACCAATAGCAGTACGGCCCGCATCTCCAACATCATCGACACTTCTGGCTATGAGAGTCTGGAGCTGGTGCTTATCAACGGCACCAACACCGATACGACCGCCACTTTCGCGGTATTGGTCGAAGACGGCGCCGACTCGGCCCTCAGCGACAACGTGGCCGTGGCGGACGAGCAGCTGCTTGGCACCGAAGTGCTGGCGGCTTTCACGTTCGCCAACGACGGTATTTGCCGCAAGATCGGCTACCTCGGCACGAAGCGCTACGTGCGAGTGACCGTGACGCCGACGAGCAACGACTCTGGAGACTGGTTCATGGCCGGTGTCGCGATCCTCGGTCACGCCAAGACGCAGCCCACGGCCAATCCGCCGACCTGATGATTGTGGGGCGGCTCTGGTCGCCCCACTCTCTTTCCTCTTCCTCTCCTCCGAGCGCTCAGCGCTAGACGACCGCGGTCGTCGTAACAAAGGAACCGTGCAATGGTTGACGCAACTTATCGGCCCAAGGTCTATCGCGAGCGTGGCGGTGACACAATGATCGTCAAGTCCGGCGGCGTGGTCGACTTCGAGGCCAGCACCGGCATGAAGGTCGGCGGTACCGACGTGACGGCGGACGTCGCTAAACTTCGCACGTCGAACCGTTTGGTGACCACGACGGCCGCAACCCTCTCTGTTACAGAAGCGGCGCACGATAACAAGATTGTCGTGCTCAGCAAGGTCGATGGCCAGGCGGTGACGCTCCCGGCAGCAACTGGCAGCGGCGGGAAGCTACACTTCATCATCGGTCTCACGATCACTTCGGTCGGTACCACGATCAAGGTGACCGGCAACGACACGATGAAGGGCCTGGCCCTCGGTCTCGACGGTGACGGTGCGCCGGCGAACGCCTGGGCAGCAGCCGCGGACTCGGACACGATCACGCTCGACGGGTCCACCACCGGTGGTCTCGTCGGCGATGAGGTCACCCTGGTCGATATCGCCACGGATATCTGGGCAGTTCAGGTCCGCATCCAGCAGTCCGGCGTCGAAGCGACGCCGTTCAGCGCGACCGTATAGTCGAGTAATCGAACATGAGCGCCGCTCAACGTCTCAGCGCTACCGTCACAACTGCAGCCGACGGGAGCGCCACGGTCTATGTCTCCGTGGATCACGGCATGCTGTCGCAAATCCGCTACGTGAAAAACGACTTCGACAACGCTGTCGACTTCGCAATCACGGTGGAAGGAACAGGCGAGAACCTCTGGACGGAGGCGAACGTCGCCGCCTCGGCAACCAAGGCTCCGCGTCAAGTCACGCACGGCGTTGCCGGCGTGGCGCTTCTCTATGCCGCGGGTGGGGCGGGGGTCGCGGACAAGATCGCGATTGCTCGTGACCGCATCATCATCGCGATCACCAATGGCGGAGACGTCAAGACGGGCACTTTCCACTTCGTGTTTGTCTGATCCGGAGCATCAACCATGCGCGCGTTTGCCGATCTCCTGGAAACGACTGCCGTTGCTGCGAGCACGACAGCCGCGCGCAATCTGACCACAACGGACAATGTCAAGACCGCGCTGAAGATTTCGGTCGCGACCCACGACGCGCTGATCGCCTTCCTGATCCTGCGGGTCAACAAGATGATCGTTGACGACTGCAAACTCGCGAGCGATGCTTCGGGGTCCGTCCCAACCTTCGCTCGCGAGACACTGCGTGCAACATGGCAGGTCGATCCCACGGCCTACGCCGGCAACGACCAAACCATTCGCGGCGTCGATCTCTTCTTCCCTTGGCGGTTGCCCGTCTATTCCATCGACTCGGTCGTTGAGGACGGGAACACACGGACCGTCAGCACTGATTATGTCCTGATGAGCGCACGACCGGGACGGCTGCGTCGTGTCTCTAGTGACACTCCGGTGGAGTGGAGCACCGGCAAGATCGTCATCGTGTTCAAGGCCGGCTTCGATATCACGTCGTCGCTTGCCACTACGATCGACCCTGTCATCGAGATGGCGGCGATTGAACAGGTCAAGGCGATGTTCTACGCAGCCAACCGCGATCCCGCGCTTCGTTCCGAGAATGTACCGGACGTCGCCGCAGTCTCCTGGTCGGTCCCCGGTGGTGACACGATGGGGGCAAACGCCTTACTCCCGACGGTACGAGACATGCTCGCACCGTGGCGGAAGCCCTACCCGTGAGCGTCCTCGAAACAGCCGCCCGCTTCATCGCAGAGCGCGGCGAGGGGATGACGCTAGGTCGTGTGTCAGAGGGGACCACGATCACGCTAAACGGAAAGCGTGTGCCCGGATCACTCGATGATATCGGCAACACGTCCGCACAGCAGAGGTTCCGCGTGAAGATCGCAACAGCAGAACTCCTGGCCTCTGCTTGGACAACAAAGGCACCAGCCCGTCACGATACCCTGGTCGTTGGCGGTGTTACACGCATTGTCGATGATGTTCGACCGTTGAAGGACGGCGTAATTGTTGCGTTGTACGATCTCGAGGTCGTCGGCTAATGGCAACCGTCACTCACAACATCGGCGCCGCGGAGTTCGGCAAGAGCATCGGTCAGTGGGTCAAGACCCAAACCATTGCGGTTGCAGAACGCGCTTTGCAGCAGGAGGTCGGTCGCGGTTTCGACAATGCGCCGGTTGTGGTCACCGACGGGATGCCCCGTCGCGACTACACTCAGGTGAAGCCGTTCGGCAAGATCGAGTTCGTCGCCAACACCAACATGGCCTTCGCCGTCCTGTGGGCACTGACGGAACTGCAGAAAAAGAGTCCCGTGCTGACGGGTCGTTATGCATCATCGCATCTCATCCTGATCAACAATGTCGAGGTACAGGGGAACATCTGGGCAGCGTTGCGTTCTATCAAGCCGACGGACCGGGTTCAGATCGTCAACCCGCAGCCCTATGCCCGGAGGATCGAGAAGACCACAGCGCGTAAGGCAACGAAGAAGCGCCACGGCCGCGTTGCCCGGAAGGCCCTGTCCAAGCAGGCGCGGTCCGGCGTTTACCAGCCTGTTCTACGCGCTCTGGTTGGGCGTTTTGGCCGCGCAATGTTTTTCGACTTCAAGTATGTGAACCTCAATCTCGGGGTGAAGGTTTGGGGTCGTTCTGGTGGCGGTGCCGGTCGCGCAAAAATTCAGCGCGATCAGGTCTACCCCAGCCTTCAGTTTTTCATCAAGCCCACCGGCTTGCCGAACTAAGAGACGACCATGGCCGGTGACACTCTCCGCGATGCCTTTCGTTCCGAGCTTGCAACGATCCGCACGGCTGCGTCGATCGCGTGGGTCATCAAGGACACGTTGAACACCAACGTTAACCCGGACGCCAGCGCCGGCTATCTTGAGTTGGAGTTCCCCGGAGGGTCCGAGGATCAATACACGTTCGGTGCTCCGGGCAGTAACCTTCATCGTGAGCAAGGTCAGGTGACTGTTCGTGTTGTCTCCCCGCGGGGAAACGCCACAAATCGGGACCTTGCTGAGACCTATGCGGCGGCTATTCGTTCCGCCTTCCGCATGCGTCGCTTCACCGCCGGCTCCCGGTCTATCCGCATCACAGCAGTGGCGCCGATGGGTGGTGGAGAGGACGAGGGCGGGATGTGGTCCGAGGCCGTTGCGGTTGCATATGAAATTTACAACGTCGCATAAATCTGCAAGGAGATAGTCACTATGGACAGCGCAAACAAGCAGACCGCGATCGTCGCGGAAGTAACGCAGGGGACCACGCCGGCAACGCCGGCCTTCCTGCTCACTCGCGACACTCGCGTCAGCGGATCGCCGCAGCGCTCGGCTTCGCGGTCCCCGCAACGCCGCAGTGATCGTATGGCGGCCAACATGACCTCCGGCCTCTTCACCTTCCCGAAGGTGATTGAGATGCCGTGGGTGCGCGACGCCGCTACGGACGTCCTCTGGGAGTCGGTGTTGTGCGGCGCCTTCGCCACCAACGTGCTCAAGAACGCGAGCACGAAGAAGTCGTTCACGCTGGAGGAGAAGTATGAGGGTGGCGCGACCGATCCATATCGCCGCCTCGCCGGATGCTTGGTCGACTCCCTCTCGGTCAGCTTCCGCAACGGCGAACCCGGCACCATGTCCTGGGGCATTCGTGCCCTGGCGGAGACGGCGGCAACCTCGGCCATCGCCAGCTCGACTTACACCGAACCGACGCCGGGGTACGATCCCAGCACACCCGCCGACATTGTTGCCAATGATATATTCTCGGTAAGCGGCGCCAAGGTCATGTCCATGAATATGACCATCAGCAACAACATGCGCGATCAGCATTCGTGGGGGAGCAACGCCCCGTTCGGCATCGGTCTTGGTCTCTTCGATGTCAGCGGCCAGATCAGCTTTTACTTCTCGCAGTCGTCGGACTACTCAACATTCATGACCCGGCAAACGGGGCTCGTCCTCTCGCTGACGATCGGCGCCACGGCCAACTACAAGGACACGCTGCTGCTTCCCGAGTGCGACGTATGGAACCCCGACGTGGATGATCCGGGCGCCACAGGCGACCACATGGTGACGCTCAACTTCATGGCGCGCTATGACTCCGGCGAGACCGCGGCCATCAAGCTGACCCGCCTGGTCGCCTAATCGGACACCGCAATCGCAACCTGTTGAAGAGGAGTCCGCCGCCATGGACAAATATCTCATCGAAGCCAACTTCCACGTTTATGTTAACCAAGGAGAGGGGCGCCCCGAGAAGCGGGTCGCCTTCACCAAGGGCGTGGTTGTGGAAGCCGACGACGTTCCCGAAGGTCAGTCCGGCGATGACTGGGTGACCAAGGGACTTGCCAAGGCGGTCTAGTGACCGCTTAGCGGTCCTAGCAATAGGCCGCGAACCGAGGCCCGCGCGTGGTCGGCGCGCGGGCCTCACCGCACCGACCGGAGGAACTATGTCAAAAGAAAAATCTGAATATCAGTTCGACGGCATCACGCCGATGCAACGCGATCGAGAGATTGAGGGAGAGAAGGGCACTGAGCTTGGTCTACCCGGCGGCATCACTCTCGTGGTGTTGGCTGCCACGGACGCTAATCCGCGTTGGCGCAATCGCGCCGATGAAATCACCGCCGAGCTTAACCGTCTCCGCAACGCCCGCGCTCCGGGCGAGCGCGTCCGCAAGTACCTCGCCGTCATTTATTCGCAATGCCTGGTCATCGGGTGGAGTGGTGTGAAGAGCAGCGGTGCCGAAATCCCATTCTCGTCCGAGGCATGTGCGGCCTTCTTGCTGCAGGCCGACGACGCTTATACGGCGCTCGACAACGTCGTGTATGACACCAAGAACTTCCGCGGTGCGCGGATCGAGGCCGTGGTCTCCCAAGCGGGGGAATAATCCGGTGGGATAGCGGTCACGGCGCCGAGCTGAAGGGCTGGCACGACGCCGCGGAAAAGGGCCACAACTGGGCCGTTGACAAGCTGCTATCCCGCCCAAGCCTGCCGAGCGAGGCTGCCCCCTTCTGGTCAGCCTTCCTCGCCCTTTCGCGGGACAGGCCTCAGCAATCCCTCTCCATGGGGATGGGTGGCGGCCTGATGCTCCCGCGTCCGGTTCCGATGGAGAGGATACGTCGTGAAGGTCAACGCCTCGGATACACAGGCGAGGCCCTTGAGGACTTCGTCACTATCATCGCTTGTATTGATGATCTCTACGTAGAGGTCGAAGTACGACGCACAGCTGACGAAGCCCGTGCCGTCGTTGTGCGCGCCAAGAAGTGACGGGAACTCATGGCCGAAGAAACCAGGATCATCCGCATCGTCATCGACAGCTCAAAGGCTGTCGATGGCTCTGCTGCGGCCACGCGCGCCCTCGAAAGACTGGAGCGATCGACGACCTCCATGGACAGTACGCTGTCCCGTATGGAGCAGTCGCTAGGGCGCGCCGGCGGCTACCTCAAGGCGCAGCTTGCTCTTGCCATTGCCGCGGTGGGGGCTCGCCTTATCCAGATGGGGCGCGATGCTTTGAACGCCGCTGCCGGGCTCGATGAGCTGGCGGAGCAACTCGGGATCACGACGGAGGGCCTGCAGGCGCTGCAGTTCTCGGCCGTGCAGAACGGCGTCAAGCTGGAACAACTCGAAACCAGCATCTCCAAGTTCTCGCAGAAGATGGGCGAGGCCGCCGGCGGCTCGAAGGAGATGGTCGAGGCGCTGACCGCGCTCGGTGTCAAGAATCTCGACGTGCAAGGCAAGCTCCGGCCGACCGAGGCGCTTCTGCAGGACGTGGCGCGCGCGATCACCAGCATGGAAGACCCGGCCAAGCGCTCGGCTGCCGCCGTTGACTTCTTCGGCAAGGCTGGCTCGCGAATGCTGCCGATGCTGAAGGACATGGCCGGCGGCCTGGACGACATGGCTGCCAAAGCCGCAGCAGCCGGCGCGATGATTGACGGTTCTGTTAGAAAGTCGCTCGACGATATGGCCGACCGCGGCGAGGTGGCGGCGCTAAAATTCCGCGCGCTATTCGCCACAATCGCCGCGCCGATCATCACCGACTCGCTTGAGCGCGTGAATACGATGCTCGGCGAAATCATCGGCCAGCTCGAGCGCGGCAGGCAATCCGGTGAAGGCTTTTGGGCAACTGTGCTCAACGACTCAAAGGCCAAGGGGCGCATTGGCAGTGGTCCCGGCGCGCTCCGCCTCTCTACGCCGGCAGAGGAAGAGGCCGACCGCCGTTCGAAGCTTCAGGGAGAATTGAACGATCCGCGCAACGCGGGCCGCACCGAAATGATCCAAGAGGATTTGGACAGGCTCAATCGGCAAAAGATGCTCGACCGGCAGGCCGGGTTTGAGTCGCAAGAGGAGTGGGCGCGGCGCATCAAGCTCCAGCCGACTGGGGTCGCACCAGGCGTCAGCACCAGCACGGTCAAAGGCGCCGGCGGCGGCAGCACCTCCGAGGACGCGATCGCCAAGTTGCAGCGCCACACGCAGCTCGAGCTGGAATCGGCCAGGGCGCTTGCGGCAGCCTCGCGCGAGGGCTCGTTGGCCGTTGCCGACCTGGAAATCCACTACAAGGCGACCAAGGCGGCGCAGGACGCTTATGCGAGCGCGAGCGGCAAGGCGAAGATTTCCGTCGAGCTTCTGACTGCGACCATCGAGGAACAGATGCGCGCCACCGAGCGCGCCAAGAACCTTGGCAACTTCAACATCCAAACCGTCGAGCTTGAGCGCGCCAACGTGCTGATGGAGGCGGAAAACCGCCTCATCAACGCCAACGCCGAGGATCGCGCCCGCGAGCTCGCGCTCATCCGGCTCAAGAATGACATTCAGTCGAAGGGCCTCGACGAAAACAACGCCAAGGAAAAAGAGGCCATCGACCGGCGCGAGTCGGCGATCACCCAAAACGAGCGGCTGAAGGCACAGGGCGCCGAGCTTCAGAAGGCCAACGAATTGTGGACCGAGCCGCTCAAGACGGCGCTCAGTTCGATCCAGACCACGGCGGCGGATGCGTTCGCCACGATGTTGGAAACCGGCAAGTTTTCGTTTGCCGCGTTGGGCGACGTGGTGAAAAAGACGGTGATTCGCATGATCGCCGAATTCGCGGCGCTGGCGATCATCCGGCCCATGCTGGGCTCGCTGATGGGCGGGCTGCAGGGGCTCGGCGTGGTGAGCGGCAACACTGCCGCGAGCCTCGGTTACGGCGGCGGCGCGGGCGGTTCCGGTATCT
>Ga0163152_10006225_pt1 | contig 13566 bp, 6 predicted proteins | sample OliLakLV19MP8IB2_FD_148635 | JGI IMG/M metagenome (GOLD analysis project Ga0163152, IMG submission 148635) | Freshwater microbial mat bacterial communities from Lake Vanda, McMurdo Dry Valleys, Antarctica - Oligotrophic Lake LV.19.MP8.IB-2 | ecosystem: Environmental > Aquatic > Freshwater > Lake... | reverse complement strand
GGATATGATCGCCCAATGAAGGACCGCTGCGGAGAGCGGTCCCTACCTCAACCCCTCCTTTGCCGAGCGGCTTGACCTTTCACCGGTAGGACAAAACCGGCGCAACGTCAGGCGCCCTACCGGCGCTGCCGCGCCAACGTCGGGTCTCGGACGTCGCGAGTCGGGGAAGTATCGTTCCAGGCACGTCGGAATTGCACCAAAAGCCGCCGCTTGGGTTCTAGTCGGCGCTAAACATCTCAGCTATCTTTGCCCTGAAAACCGGCCGGAGCATTTTCCCGGTCCGTCGGCTCTGTCGACGGTGCTCGACGCCCGCTGGAAAAGCGGCTCCTGGGAACTGAGCGCGAAGACCGGTTGGTCGAGCTCGCGTTATCAATACCAGGATACGGAGCACGGCTTCTTCAGCAGCACCACCGTCGCCGCCGTCACCGGCCTCGTCGGGGTGCCTGAGACTGGTGTCGGCTTTGGCACCGCTCATCCGATCTCGCTCACGATGGATTTTGAGCACGACTACTGGGGCCCGAAAAAAATCACGGCCTGGACCACCGCCACCGGCACTGCCAGCACCAACCTCGCGGACTACTCGCGCGAGATTGACTGGGGGAGCCACGACGTCGCCCGCATCGGCGGCGCGCGATCCCGGCCCGGTTCGTCGAAGGAGATTCTAAGCACCGCGAAGCTTTTCGCCCGGCGCCATTTCGCCTTCTCCAATCCGGTCTCGTTGCAGCTCGGCCTCGATCTGAGCGAACGGTTTCGCAACCGCCGCTACGACTATCTCGGCTGGCGCTTTGTCGGCGCGGACGGGATCCCTAATTCGACCGACGACACGACCCGGCACCTCGCGGCGGACCGTCTCCCCCGGCGGCCCGACTTCGAGTATGGCTACCCCGGTACCGAGCGGATCAGCCTCTCAAAGCTCTACGGTGTTTTTCAAAAGAACCCCTCGTGGTTTCAGTTCGACGAAGCCCGCTCCGCGCGGCTCTCGCTGACCTCGAATGCCGCCTACGACCTCACGGAGACCGTCACCGCGCCCTACGCGCAGTTCGACGCCCGGCTGCTCCGCAACCGCGTCCGGCTCACGGGCGGCGTGCGCTACGAACGGTCTGCCGCCACGGCCCGCGGCCTTCTGACCAACAACAGCGCGGCCTATATGAAATACGCCGACGGTTCCTCGGTGCGGCTCGGTGACCGCGGCGCCAACGGCGCGCTCCTCGTCGTCAATCGCGGGACCGCCACGGCAGTCAACTACCAGCTCGTGGACGGGAGCGTGCTGCCGGCGGTGCGAGCCGGGGTTCCGGTCTTCACACCCGCCATCCAGGCGGCGGGCAACGCGGATAACGCCGCTGGGCGCAGCACCGATACCGGTACCGCCGTCGGGCGGGCCTCGCTCGCGTTCACCCAGGCCGTTTACCGGGCCAAGGGCGCGACCAACCGGGGTGAGCACGCCGACTATTTCCCAAGCCTGCACACGTCCTACAACTTCACGGAGAATCTCGTGTTCCAACTGGGCTATGCGAAGACCCAGGGCGCGATCAATTTTCAGAATGCCATCATCCCCAACACGGCGATCACCGACGACCTGATCACCACCGGCACCGCGGCCGGGGCTTTGGGCCGTGTCACCGTGCAAAATCCCGACTTGAAACCGTGGACGGCCGATAATTACGAAGGCCGGCTGTCGTTTTACAACCGATCGGGCGGCGTTTTCGGAATCGGGTTTTTTCGCAAGAACGTCGTCAATTTTCAACCCGTGTTCGATTCCGGGCCCATGAGCGCCGAGGAGGTCGCCGCCGCCGCCGTGCTGTATCCGGATGCGGAGATCGGCCCTGAACATACCGGATACTCGCTGCGCACCCGGATGAATTCGGGCAGCGCGCGGCTGGAGGGTGCGGAGCTCGAAATGCGCCAGAGCCTTAGCGCACTCTTGCCCGCGTGGGGCCGCGGCATCACCGTGAGCGCCACCGCATCTTACCTCAACCGCAAGGGCGCCAACGGCGAGGAACTCGGTCTGAACCGCGCGTGGACCGATTCAGCCAACATCCACTACCGCGGCCGAAAAATCTCCGCCCGGGTCGGCTACCGCATGAACGGATTCCAGATCGAGAATCCGCTGATCACCAGCAACGAACTTACCGGCCGCCAGATCCGCGAAGTCCAGCATCTGATCGATTTCAACTTCGAGTATTCGATCTCGAAGTGGGCGCGGTTATTCGTGTCGGGCCAGAATCTCCTCAACGGCCAGCGGGTAACCGAGCAGCGCTTTGCTGAGCGCCCCGGCTATGCCAGCCTGCTTACCGCCAACACCCTGGGCCATTCGTTCACGGTGGGCGTGACCGGCGAATTCAGCGACCTGTCGTTCCGCTGGCCCTAGTCGCGGTGAAGCGACGGTCACCAGCGGCCAATGTGGTCCGACTGCGCCATGGCCCGTCGACTTCGACGACATTTCGAACGCTCTATTCGCGATTCGTGTCATGACCCCATGTAAACTTGAAACTTCGCCGACGAAAATCCAGTTTCATCCGAATTCTGGAAAAGTCGGCGTGTTTCCTTTTGATCGTAGTTTTCTAAGTACGACAGGCTGCTAGACTAGGCTAGGGACAAGTGTTAGTGCTTCGACATCACGCACCACGCGTGCACCCGCCAGCCCGCCTTCTCGCACGCCTCACCGAGGCAGGCGAGAAACGCCAGCTTGGCCCCGTCGTCTCGAAAAAGGTCCGCACGATAGTTACCACGGTTGATCACGTGGTAAACCGCGCCCTCGAATTCGAGCTAAAGCTTCTTTGTGACGCTGTGAAGCTCCGTAGCAAGAGGGATAAATTTTTCCTCGTTCATCGGGCGACTTCAATGCACAATGAGATCGCCCGCGAAATTGAATCACGGCACCTCGTAAACTTCGACAATCGCGACACCGGTGGTGCCCGCGACACCGCTGACCTGCACAGTGTAGTTGCCCGGCAGAAGCGTGGCCAGCAGCGCGGCATCGCGCGACGTGGCCGGAAGCGCAAAGGCCCCGACTTGGCCGAACGCGGCGGTGAGGACGGCGGTGCCGCCCCAATTGTCATTCATGCCGATGCTGGTTTGACCGGAGAAGAGCGTGAGCTGCGGATCGGCCACCACGCCGGGGACGTTGAAAGGAGCCGTGCCGAGCGTTGGTCCCACCGCGCGAATCAACACCGTCTTGGCCTCGAGGCCGCCGATCACAAAGCCGGCCGTGAGTCCGGTGCCGAGGTGTTTGAGCACCGAGACGTTCACGAGCCGCGGCGTGGTGGCGACGAACGTGCCGGCGGGACTGGCGTCGTAGATTTCGGCGATGACCGTACCGGTGCCGCTGCCGGCTGCGGATACGCGGACGGAATTGTCTCCCGTCGGGATGTTGGCGACGATCGCGGCGTCGAGCGACAGGAGGCCGGCATAGGGAAACGCGCCGACGCTGGCCATCGCGGTGGCTGTAGCGGGCGCGCCGCCCCAGTTGTCGTTTTCTTCCGTCTTCACCGGGCCCGCGAACAGTTCGATCTTCGGATCGTTCAAGGTCCCGGTGACGCCGAGTGCGCCCAACGAGGGACCGGCCGCGCGAATGACGAGGGGCTTCGTTCCCGCGGTGCCGCTGCCACCGACCACGTAACCCAAGGTGAACGAATCGCCCGCCGCCGGGATCGATGTGAGAATGGAGAGATTGATGAGACGCCCGGCGTTCGAAGCAATCACAACAAAGGCCAGCGCGGCGGGATTGCTCGTGGTCGGACCGACGGCGTTCGTGGCAACCAGGGTGTAGTTGCCGAGGTTGGACGCTTGGACGTTGTTCACGGTCAGCGTGGTCGTCGTTGCACCGGAAATCGCGCTGCCGTCTTTCTGCCACTGATACGTGATCGCGAGCGTGCTAGTGGCACTCGCGGAGAAGGTCACGTTGGCACCCGGAGTCACGCTCTGACTGGAGGGATGCGTGGCAAACGTAGGCGGCGGCGTGAAGGACAGGACGCCGGGATTGCTGATCGTCGAACCGGCCATGTTGGTGGCAACCAGTGTATAGTTGCCGAGAGCGGCGGTCTGGATGTTGCTCACGAGCAGACTGGAGGACGACGTGGGCAGTGTGTTGGGCGAAGGCACGAGCGTCGCGTTGGTCGCGCCAGGGATGGCGATGCCGTCTTTGCGCCACTGGTAGGTGACCGGGACGTTGCTCGTCGCGCTCGCGGTGAAGGTCGCGTTGGCGCCGGGCGTCACGACTTGGCTGGCCGGATGCGTTGCAAAGTCCGGCGGAAACACACTCATGCGGACGCCGTGGTTGTTCGTGTCGGCAACGTAGAGATTGCCACGTGAGTCCACCGCGATTCCCAAGGGATCGCTGAACCGAACCGCGTTCCCGGTGCCGTCCGTGCTGCCGACGCCGCCTGCTTGGCCGGCCAAGGTGGTCACCACGCCGCCGGCGGTGATTTTGCGGATCAGTTTGTTACTGGCGTCGGCGACGTAGACGTTGCCACCGGCGTCGACCGCGACGCCGTACGGCTGGCTGAAACGAGCTACGTTGCCGGTGCCGTCAGTGCTGCCGGAATTCACGCTCAGGAATCCGGCCAGTGTCGTTACGACGCCCGCCGGTGTAACTTTGCGAATCGAATTGTTGTCGCGATCGGCGACGTAGACATTGCCGCCGCTATCCACCGCCACGCCTCGCGGAGAGTTGAACCGTGCGGTGGTGCCGGTGCCGTCGACGCTGCCGAAGCTGGCCGCGACTCCGGCCAGCGTGGTGACGACACCCGCGGGAGTGACTTTGCGAATGATGTGAGTGGCCGTGTCGCCGACGTAGACGTTGCCGCTGGCGTCCACGGCAATTCCGTTAGGCGAAAAGAACCGCGCGGCCGCACCCGTGCCATCCAGATTTCCGGCGGCACCGGCGGAGCCCGCGAGCGTGGTCACCGCACCGGCTGGCGTGATTTTGCGGATGAGATGATTGCTGGTGTCGGCAACGTAGACGGTGCCGGCGCCATCCACTGCGATGCCGCGCGGCAGATTGAAGCGCGCCGCGCTGCCCGTGCCGTCGCTGGTTCCCAGCGTGCCCGCCTGACCGGCGAGGGTCGTGACGACGCCGAAAAACGTGATTTTCCGAATGGTGTGATTGGCGGTGTCGGTGACGTAGACATTGCCGGCGGCGTCGACGGCCGTGCTCTGTGGAATATTGAAGCGGGCCGCGGTGAGCGGGCCGTCCGCCGTACCGCTCGCGGTAGCGCCGGCCAGCGTAGTGAAGAAGTAAGGCGTGGCGTAGTTGCTCTGCGCGTGAGCGACCGTCGAGACCAGACCTGCTGCAATCATGAAGCCTGTCTGCAACCAGACGCGGCCGGAGACGGGAGTGCGGGCGACGGAAGCGTGCGCTGGATTAGATACAGCGAGACGGAGTTTCGATGGATTCATAGGTTCAGAGGAGACGTGACGCTTTGGGGGAATCTGCACCCCCGGAGGCGACTGGTGATGCAGGCTACGAAATGAGGAACTCCTCCGCGTCGGTAAGGGTGGTGCAAAGGCCACCGGAGGTTGCGTCGGTTGAGCGGAAATGAGGTGAGAGCCCCAGTGAGATGCGCGGGTCGACGACGTGCCGCCTAATCCAACGCAGCCCCGGGCGAAAATCTCAGCCACGGCGGCTCATCCAACAGCCGAACGAATAGACGATTTTTCTGCCTTGGAGGTGGGGGTGTTCCCGTGCGGGTTTAAGTAAGTTACAATCAATCCGGAAAGGTGTCCAGATAGGCCCGAAAAACTCCGACACTGCGAGCCAGTGCGCTTGGCGCAACGACGAGGCAGCAAAACACCGTTACGTCGACGCGTCTAGTCCGCACAAGCAACCTTATTCAACGACGCCGCAACCTGTTTTCACGCCATCTCGTCGGAGCGGCATGCGGTCCGAAGTTTACATGGGGCGGTCAGGTTACGCCCTTCGCGGCCCGCCTGACCACCCCATATAAATTTGAAACTTCGCCCAACCGTTGACGACGAGCTGGCTGACGATCGTCTCAAGCTTATGTTTACCTGCTGTTGGCCGGATGAAACCTCGCTAGATTGCATTCGTCTTCCGCATCGCTACCCGTGGTGTGGCGACGCCGCGTAATTGATCACTTAATACCTCCCCGCTCCTCCATCTCCCCCGACCAACCTCACTCCCTTTTATCATGCCTCATCCCCAACCCTTCCGCCACCCGCTCCTCGCGGCGCTGCTGCTCACCGCCGCGTGCCTTGCGCCACTTTACGCTGCTGATTCCGACACAGCGGAAAAAAAGGCCAAAGCGCCCAAAGCCGCCAAAGCCACTACGGTTGGTCCGGTGGTCGGTGAAAACAAGGCGACGCCCGTCAGCCGCATCAAGGCGGCAAAAGATTTTCGCGTCGAACTGATCTACACCGTGCCCGGGGTTGAGCAAGGATCGTGGGTCAACCTCTGCGTTGATCCCAAGGGACGCATCTACGCGAGTGATCAGTACGGCGGACTTTATCGCTTCACGCCTCCCGCGCCCGGAAAAACGCTCACGCGCGATCAAATCGAAAAAGTGCCGGCGAAAATTCGCGCCGTTAATGGCATGGCCTTCGCGTTCGGCGCGCTCTACGTCGGCGTCAACGACTACGACAATCAGATTCCCTCCGGCCTGTACCGCCTGACCGACAGCGACGGCGATGACCAACTCGACAAAGTCGAGCTCTTGCGCGCGATCGAGGCGCGCGGTGACCACGGCGTTCACGCCATCGTGCCGACACCGGACGGCAAAAGCCTTTATCTGGTCACGGGCAACGGCGCAAAGCTCACCGCGGCCAAGCCGTCGTCGCCCGTCCCGGCGATCTGGGGCGAAGACCACCTGCTGCCTCGCATGCCGGATGGCCGCGGTTTCATGCGCGACGTGCTTGCGCCCGGCGGAATTATTTATCGCGTCTCGCCCGACGGCAAAGACTTCGAGGTATTCTCATCCGGTTACCGCAATATTTTCGACGCATCGCTCAACCGGGACGGAGAGCTCTTCACCTACGACGCCGATATGGAGTATGATTTCAACACCTCGTGGTATCGGCCGACGCGAGTGAATCACGTCGTCAGCGGCAGTGAATACGGCTGGCGCAACGGCGCCGGCAAACGCCCGGACTTTTACGCGGACAATCTTCCGTCAGTGATCGACATCGGTCCGGGTTCGCCGACGGGCACGACCTTCGGCTATGGCGCGAAGTTTCCGGCCCGTTTCCAGAACGCTTTGTTCGTCCTCGATTGGAGCTGGGGCAAGCTTCACGCCGTCCACCTCGAGCCCGATGGGGCGACCTACAAGGCCGTGCGGGAAGAATTCCTCTCGGGTGCGCCTTTGCCGTTGACCGATGCTGTCGTTCACCCCGGTGACGGCGCCATGTACTTCGCGATTGGCGGACGGCGCGTGCAGTCGGGTCTTTACCGCGTGACCTATATTGGATCCGAATCCACGGCGCCCGTGGCCGCCACGTCGGCCGCCAATCCGGCCCGCACGCTGCGTCACACGCTGGAAGCGTTTCACGGTAAATCCGATCCGAGCGCCGTACCGGCCGTGTGGCCGCACCTGGCTTCATCGGACCGCTTCATCCGATGGGCGGCGCGCACGGCGCTAGAGCACGTGCCCACGAGCGCGTGGGCCGAGCGCGCAATGACCGAGAAAGATCCGGCGACCCGCGTGGAAGCCCTGCTCGGTCTCGCGCGCGCCGCGGGCATCAGCCCGCCGCATCGCCGTCCCGGTGATGCTCCCGTGGATACAGCGCTCGGCGGCAAGTTGTTGAAGTCGCTGACCGCGATTGACTGGGCAGCGCTGGACAACGAACGCCGCGCAGCCCTCGTGCGTACGGCGCAAATCATCCTGCACCGATTCGCTCCGTTGGCGCCCGCAGACACCGCTCCGCTGCTCGCGAAGCTCGACCGCCAGTTTCCAGCTGCGTCGCCGGCGTTGAACTGGCTGTTGTGCGAGACGCTGGTGTACCTCCAGTCGCCAACTGTCGCGTCGAAAACGATCGCGCTCATGGCGGCCGCTCCGACCCAGGAAGAGCAGATCGAATACGCCCGTTCGCTGCGCATGCTCGCGAACGGCTGGACGCTGGCGACGCGCACCGCCCAGTTTGAATGGTTCCTCAAAGCCGCGAATTTCCGCGGTGGCATGAGTTTTACCAAGTTCATTGAGTTCATCCGGTCCGATGCTCTCGCCACGCTCACTCCGGCCGAGCGCACCGCCCTCGCGCCCCTGCTGGAAAAGAAGGCCGAGCTGCTGAGCCCCATCGAAAATCTCGGTGAGGTTTTCGCCGGCCGTACCCCGAAAAACTGGACGCTCGATGAGCTCTCAGGCGCGGCCGCGCGCGGGTTGAAGGGGCGGGACTTTGACAACGGCCGAAAGATGTTTGGCGCGGGCGCGTGCTTCGCGTGCCACCGCTACGGCAACGAAGGTGGCATGACTGGGCCCGATCTCACCGGCGCGGGTGGCCGCTACAGTTCGCACGACCTGCTCGATCAGATCATCAACCCGAGCAAGGAAATCAACGAGCAGTTCGTCCCATCGGTTTTGACCAAAAACAATGGCGAAACGGTGATCGGATCGGTGGTCAATCTCAGCGGCGACACCGTCACGATCAACACCGACCTCTCTGATCCCAATCAACGCGTGACGGTCGACCGCAAAGAAGTGAAGAACATCGAACCATCCAAAGTCTCACCGATGCCGCCGATGCTCCTGTCATCGATGCGGGAGAATGAAGTGCTCGACCTCGTGGCGTTCGTGCTCAGCGGCGGCAAACGGGATCACGAGATGTTCCGCGCCGCTCGGTAAGGAATTGACCGGAAATTCCGCCGAACAAGTAACTACTGATGAGCGCTAATAAACACTGATCAGATCCAGATCGATGGGATAGAATTTCCCTTCACTTACCGGGTGAACGGCCCCCATCGCGCATCTCTGTTGGCATCAGTGGTCACCAGCGAAAATCAGTGGTTTAAGTGCGTTTTTAGGTTGATCGGAGGTGGAGCGTGTTGTCCCCAACGCGCTTCGCCCTCCGGCATCGTTTCGCGTTTCACTCTCGAATGGGCTCGCTCCAGCGGCTTGGGCACAAGCCGCTCTTGGCGTTTGGCTCCGGACTAGATGCCGAATGCCGGCGCATTGAAGGCAATTTCTGTCCAGCCCTCATGCTTTCATCCGAGACGCCACAGTCTGAAAGCCAGCGGTTTCGCCATCCGGTTTATTGACCTCGCGTTACCGGACAGGAAAACGCCATGCGATCCAAAAGAGCCATTTACACGCCGCTCTATTTGCAGCACCGACAAGCGAACATGTTCGAACAAGCATTCAAGAATATCGATGACGTCCTTTGGAAGGATGCCGGATGCACCAGCGAACTGGACTACACGGAGCAGAGTTCGTGGCTCCTGTTCCTGAAATACCTCGATGCCCTTGAGCACGACAAGGCGACGGAGGCCCAGCTGGAGGGAAAGAAATACGCCTTCATCCTCGACCGGCCCTATCGCTGGGAGAGCTGGGCCGCACCAAAGGGCAAAGACGGCAAGATCGACCACAACACCGCGACGACTGGTGATGACCTGCTGGCGTTCGTGAACCAGAAACTTTTCCCCTACCTCACCGGCTTCAAGTTGAAGGCCACCGGACCGAACACGATCGAGTACAAAATCGGGGAGATCTTCGGGGAGATCAAAAACCGCATCCAGAGCGGCTACAACCTGCGGGAGATCATCGACCACATCGACGAGCTGCGCTTTGGCACGCAAGCCGAGAAGCACGAGCTGTCGCACCTCTACGAGGCCAAGATCAAGAATATGGGCAACGCCGGGCGTAACGGCGGCGAGTACTACACCCCGCGTCCGCTCATCCGAGCCATCATTCAGGTGGTGGCGCCCAAGATCGGCGAGAGCATGTACGACGGTGCCGTCGGCTCCGCCGGCTTCTTCTGCGAGGGGTACGACTACCTGCGGTCAGGAAAAAACCTCACGACCAAGGACCTCGACACGCTCCAGACGCGTACCTTCTACGGGAAGGAGAAGAAGTCCCTCGCCTACGTCATCGGCATCATGAACATGATCCTGCACGGGATCGAGGCACCGAACATTGTCCATACGAACACGCTGACCGAAAACCTCGCCGACATTCAGGAAAAGCACCGCCACCACATCGTGGTGGCCAATCCCCCCTTCGGCGGCAAGGAACGCCCCGAGGTGCAGCAAAACTTCCCCATCCGCACCGGCGAGACCGCTTTCCTTTTCCTCCAGCACTTCATCAAAATCCTTAAAGCCGGCGGTCGTGGCGGCGTGGTCATCAAGAACACCTTCCTCTCCAACACCGACAACGCCTCGGTGAGCCTGCGCAAGCTCCTGCTGGAAAGCTGCAACCTCCACACCGTGCTCGACTGCCCCGGCGGCACGTTCCAGGGCGCAGGTGTGAAGACAGTGGTGCTCTTCTTCGAGAAAGGCGCACCCACCCGCAAAGTCTGGTTCTACCAGCTCGACCCCGGCCGCAACCTCGGAAAGACCAACCCGCTTAACGACGCCGACCTCGCCGAGTTCATCGCGTTGCAAAAGACCTTCGCCGACTCGCCCAAAAGCTGGAGCGTGGACGCCAAGACGATCGACCCCGCGACCTACGACCTCTCCGTGAAGAACCCCAACGGCGGCGAAGCCGTGACGCACCGCAGCCCGCAAGAGATCATGGAAGAAATCGCCGCGCTGGACACCGAGAGCGCGGAAGTGCTGGAAACCATCAAGGGGCTGCTCGCATGAAGAAGGGGTGGGAAACGAGCACGCTGGGCCATACATGTGAGATGTATCAGCCAAAGACCATCTCGGGAAAAGAGATGGTTGAGAACGGTCCGTATCCCGTTTTCGGCGCGAATGGCATCATCGGTCGCTATGACAAATTCAACCACGAGGAGCCCCAACTTCTCATTACCTGCCGTGGCGCGACCTGCGGGTCGGTCAACATCTCTGAGCCGAAGTCGTGGATTACCGGCAACGCGATGGTTGTGCGGCCCAAGAACGGGCTCATCGACATGCGCTTTGTGGAATACTTGTTCCGTGGTGGAATCGAGATTTCCAAAGCAATCACAGGCGCAGCGCAGCCTCAAATCACGCGAACCAATCTTGAGCCGCTCGAAATCTGCTTCCCCAAGTCGCGGGCCGAACAGCAGCGGATCGTCGGCGTGCTGGACGAAGCGTTTGCCGGCCTCGCCACCGCCCAAGCCAACGCCGAAAAGAACCTCCAAAACGCCCGTGCGCTGTTTGAAAGCCACCTCCAATCCGTCTTATTGAGCAAGAGATGGAAATGGAAAACCCTCGGCGATTTGTGTGACGGGGTTGAATATGGTTCGTCAGCCAAATCGAAGAATGAGGGGAAAGTTCCCGTGCTCCGCATGGGAAACATTCAAGATGGAAAACTCGATTGGAAGAATCTGGTCTATTCCGATGATAAGGACGAAATAAAGAAATACCTGCTCGATCACAACGATGTGCTGTTTAACCGGACGAACAGCCCGGAGTTGGTGGGGAAAACGGCAATCTACAAGAGCGAGATGCCCGCGATGTTCGCGGGCTACCTCATTCGGATTCACCGCAAGGAAGATTTGTTGGATGCCGATTATCTGACTTACTTCCTCAACAGCCAAATCGCATTGGACTATGGCAAAACGGTCGTGATTTCGAGCGTCAATCAAGCGAACATCAATGGCGCCAAACTGAAGGGCTATCCAATTCCAGCTCCTTCGCTGGCAGAGCAGAAACAAATCGTCGCCAAGCTCGACGCCCTCGCCACCGAAACCCAACGCCTTGAAAGCCTCTACCAGCAAAAGCAGGCGGCGCTGGCGGCGTTGAAAAAGTCTCTGCTGCACCAAGCCTTCACCGGCCAGTTCTAGCCCGATGTCCGCCGGCCTCAGTTCCGAAAAAGCCCGCATCTTCCGCATCGTGCATGTGGATTGTGTGCCGTGGATTTTGCGTCACGGCTTGCATTGCAAGACTTCCGCCAAACAGGACCCGCACTACATCAATATCGGCAGCACGGATCTCATCAGCAAACGTGCCACGAAGACCGTGCCGATTCCACCGGGTGGCACACTGAGTGACTATGTCCCGTTCTATTTTACGCCGCGGTCTATCATGATGCTCAATATCCACACGGGCTACGGCGGCATCACTAAGCGTGCGAGCAAGGACATCGTCATTTTCGTCTCGTCGATACATCGCGTGCATGAACTCGGCCTGCCGTTTGTCTTCACCAACCAGCACGCCTACGCCGCGGGCACCGATTTCTTTCACAGTCCCAAAGACCTCGATGAGATCGACTGGCCCTTGCTTCAGAGCCGCAAATTCAAAACCAACGACGCCGATCCGGGCCGACAAGTCCGGTATCAAGCCGAGGCATTGGTCCATCGGCACGTACCACTCGAAGCTCTCCTCGGCATTGGGTGCGCCAGCGACACCGTCCGTCAGCATCTCGATTCGCTTGTTGCCGAGCGTGGCTTGACTCTTAGCGTGAAGACCACTCTCCACTGGTATTTCTGACATGATGCGTTTCACTCAAGGTAACCTGCTCGATGCCCGCGTGGACGCGGTGGTGAATACCGTGAACACCGTCGGCGTCATGGGCAAAGGCATTGCCCTGATGTTCAAAGAACGTTTCCCGGAGAATTTCAAGGCCTACGAAGCCGCGTGCAAGGCGGGAGAAGTGCACGTGGGCCGGATGTTCGTGCAGGCCGGCGTTGAGCTGGACGGCCCGCGTTGGATCATTAATTTCCCAACGAAGAAACATTGGCGTCAGCCAACGCAACTCGAATGGATTGAGTCCGGCCTTGCCGCGCTCAAGGACGTTATTCGCGAAAAGAGAATCTACTCTATCGCCCTGCCACCGCTCGGTTGTGGCAATGGCGGACTCGACTGGAACGACGTGCGCTCCAGAATCGAGGCCGCGCTCAGTGAAGTTGAAGGCGTTGAAATCGTCGTCTACGAACCGACCGCCAAATATCAGAACGTGGCGAAGAAGAAGGGTATCGAGGCACTTACTCCCGCGCGGGCGTTGATTGCTGAGTTGGTGCGCCGGTATTGGGTGCTGGGTATCGAGTGCACGTTGGTCGAGACGCAGAAGCTCGCGTGGTGTCTCGAACGAACGATCAGTCGGATGGGCTTGCCGGACCCGCTGGACCTCCGATTCGAGGCGAACCGTTATGGTCCCTACGCGCAGCGGCTCACGCATCTGTTGGACGGCTTGGATGGCAGCTATCTGCATTGCGACAAACGCTTGGCCGACGCCGAGCCGTTCGACACGATCTGGTTTGAAGAAACCAAGCGCGAAAAGCTGGAGTTTTATTTGAAGGGTGCCGAGGCTTGCGCCTACCTTCCGGCACTTGAGGCCACCGACGCGTTGATCGACGGGTTTCAATCGCCTCTCGGCATGGAGGTGCTGGCGACCGTCGATTGGTTGGTTGCACGCGAGGGCGCAGAATCCTCGCTCGCCGGAATTCGAGCCGGATTGCGCCACTGGCCCGCCGGTGAGAATGCCGCGAAGCGCAAGGAATCTCTCTTCAGCGACAAGTTAATCGTACTGGCATTGG
>Ga0163152_10006222_pt1 | contig 13569 bp, 8 predicted proteins | sample OliLakLV19MP8IB2_FD_148635 | JGI IMG/M metagenome (GOLD analysis project Ga0163152, IMG submission 148635) | Freshwater microbial mat bacterial communities from Lake Vanda, McMurdo Dry Valleys, Antarctica - Oligotrophic Lake LV.19.MP8.IB-2 | ecosystem: Environmental > Aquatic > Freshwater > Lake... | reverse complement strand
GAGCCGCGGCGCCCCGACTTTGTGACCGTCCATCGGAGGCTTTTCATGAAATTGTTTCGATACACATTGGCCTCGCTTTTTGTCGCGATGATGCTCGTACCGAGCATTCTCCGCGCCGGCGAGTTCCCCGATAGCCTGTTCTACCCCGTCGAACCCGCGCAGCGGGAAAAGCTCGATCAGCTCGTCGGCAAGCCCGCCCCCGTGCTGGCGCTGACCGATTGGATAAATGGTGAAGTGAAACCCGCCGACATGTTGGGCAAAGTGGTCGTGGTCGACATCTGGGCCACCTGGTGCCCCCCGTGCGTGGCATCCATCCCGCATAACAACGAACTGGCCGAGAAGTATAAAGACAAAGGCCTCATTGTCGTAGGTGTTTGCACGAGCACAGGCCAGGACAAAATGGAGAAAGTCGCCGCCGATAAGGGCATTAAATATCCGGTCGGCAAAGATGCTTCGCTCGAAAATCAAAAGGCATGGGGCGCAATATTCTATCCGACTTATGCCGTGATTGATCGCGCGGGAAAAGTACGCGCGATCGGCCTGGCCCCCGACGGCGTTGAAAAGGTGGTGGAAAAGCTCCTCGCCGAAGCGCCGTCGGCCAACGCGAACTAATCGCTGTATGGCTTACTTGTCTATGGCTTACTTGGTGGCACCGACAGGCATGTCTGTGCCACCATTTGCTTTGCAGGCTCGCACACGATTGCTGATATTTTAGCCGCCCCTGACCCACCTGCGGTTCCCAAGCCGGTTCCTGGGAGTCGCCGGAATAGTGGCCGACGCTCGAACAGGGTGGTGGCACGCCTTGCGAACGTGCTTCAAGTGTGCCAGCTACGGCTAAGTTCAATATCGGTTGTACTCGCTCCCGGTCAAGCTGAATCTACAAACCAATCTGACAACGCGGTGCGCCGACCTTCTCGATTCAATCTGCGTTAATCTGTGTGAATCTGCGGATAAACCTTCCCTGCTAACCCGGCGGCGGCCGGGAAATAACCCCGCCTATCGCCCGTACGCCCGTTGCGGATAGAATTTACTCCTCACGATGAATGCAATCGAACTCACACACGTCACTAAAACCTTCGGCCAGCATGTGGCCGTTGATGATCTTTCGCTGTCCGTGCCCGCCGGCAGCATCTACGGGTTCATCGGGCCTAACGGTTCGGGGAAGACCACCACGCTGCGCATGATCATGCGCATCTACCTCCCCGACCGCGGCGATATCCGGGTGCTGGGCCACGACCACGCCGGCGTGCTGGATAGCGTCACCTATCTGCCCGAAGAGCGCATGCTTTACAAAAGCATGAAAGTCTTCGATGTGCTCAAGTTCTTCGCGCGCCTCAAGGGCCACAATCCCAGCGTGGCCGAAATGAAGGACTGGCTTGCCAAACTCAAGCTCGAAGGCTGGGGCGATAAGAAGGTGGAGGCGCTCAGCAAGGGCATGACGCAGAAGGTGCAGCTTATCGCGTGCCTGATCAGCAAACCCAAAGTGGTGTTGCTGGATGAACCGTTCAGCGGGCTTGATCCGGTCAATGCCGTCGTGCTGCGCGACGCGATTTTTGATCTGGCGGAAACCGGGACCACCGTCATCTTCAGCACGCACGACATGAGCGTCGCCGAGAAGATGTGCGACTTCATCTTCATGATTAACAAAGGCAAGAAGGTTCTCGACGGCACGCTGGCCAGCATTCAGCAGCAATACCGCCTCGACACCATTCGCGTGCGGATGGCCGACGGCAACCACAACGGCGTGCTGACGAATCTGCCGGGCGTGACGGTTGTGGTCGATCACGGCAACCTGCAGGAGCTCCGCATCGCCGCCGGCGCCAACCCGCAGGAGGTTCTGCAGGCGTTGATCGCGCGCGGGCCGGTGGAACACTTTGAAGTGGCGGCGCCCAACCTGCACGACATTTTCGTCCGCATCGCCGCCCCGGCGGAACAGCAGGTGGGGGAGAAGATTCTTGGGTAGCGGGAAAGTGGGGCAGACATTCCTGTCTGTCATTGCTTTCCAGGCGACACCGGTGTGCGAACGGCATGGAATGCCGTGACAGACAGGAATGTCTGCCCCACCGGAAAACTAATTGTGATGAAGTAAAGCCATGAACAAAACACTCGTCATCGCCCAGCGCGATTATTTCGCCGCCGTCAAAAGCAAGGGGTTTATCATCGGGCTGGTGCTCATGCCGGTGATGATGTTCGGGTCGGTCATCGTCAGCCGTCTGACGAAAGATATTGTCGACGTGACGGATAAGCGCGTGGTGGTGCTCGATCGCACGCCCGATGCGGCGATCTACAGCGTCTTAAGCGCCGCCTCCGAAAAGCGGAACACCGACGAAATTTTTGAAAAAGAAAGCCGCCGACAGCGCGCGGCAAAGTTTGTCTTTGAAATAGATCAGCCGGCCGACATAAACGATGAAAGGGCCGTTTCCAAACAGCGCGAACAGCTATCGGAACAGATTCGCAAAGGCGAAATTTTTGCGTTTATAGAAGTCGGTCAGGATCTGTTCACCCCCACCGAAACCGCCCCGCCCACCGCCGCCGACGCCGATGAGATTCAGAAAGCGGTCGCCCGGCTCGATATTGATGCCGTGCTTGATAAGCAGGCGAAGCTGCAAGGCGATAACAACATCGTCCGCTATTACACCAATCGCCCGACTTACGGCGACGTGAAAGACTTCGTGCAGAAAGTGGTCACCAACGTCGTCATCCCGCGCCGCATGGCCGGAAAAAAGGTGGATTGGGACGCGCTGGCCGCCCTGGCCAAACCGCCGCTGGTCAGCAATCAGCCGTTGTTTTTCAAAGAGAGCAGCGGGGCGGTGAAGCAGGAGAGCAAGCAGGGCCAGTTCATGTCGTTCATTCTCCCGCTGGCCATGCTGCTGCTGATGTTCATCGTGGTGCTGATCGGCGCCAGCCAACTTGCCACGAACGTGGTGGAAGAAAAACAGCTTCGTATCGCCGAGGTGCTGCTGGGCAGTTGCCGCCCGTTCGATTTAATGATGGGCAAGCTGCTGGGCGGCGTGGGTGTGGCGCTCACGCTGGCGGCGGTCTACATCATCGGGGCGTTCATCGGGGCGCGTGAGTTCGGCATCAGCAAATACCTCACGCCTTCGATGATCGCGTGGTTCGTTACATTCGTGGTGATGGCCGTGTTCCTCTACGGCGGCATGTTCGTCGCCGCCGGTGCCGCGGTGACCAATATCAAAGAAGCCCAATCGCTCATCACGCCCATCATGCTTGTCGTCATGCTGCCGATGTTTTTCTTCGGCCAGCTCATCAACGACCCCACCGGCCTGATTGCCCGCGTGCTTACATTTTTTCCGTTCAGTTCCCCGATGGTGACCGTGATGCGCCTGGGTGTGCCCCCTGGGTTGAAGCTGTGGGAGTGTTTTCTGGCGGCCGGGATTACGCTGGTCACGACGATCGCCATCGTGTGGGCCGCGGGGCGAATCTTCCGCGTGGGCATTCTCATGCAAGGCCAGCCCGCCAAGCCGGCGCAGATCATCAAGTGGATTTTCTCCGGGTCATAAATGGGCCGCACTACTTAGCTGAGAGCCAAGTAGTGGCACCCTTGGTAGTGGGTCGCGTCGGTAAAAATCGCTCACCGCGATTTATTTTCGACGGCGGGCGGCGGCCATTGCCATCACCGCGATGACGGCGGCGGAGGCGGGTTCCGGGACATTCGACCGGCCGGCGTCGCTCACCGGAAGCGCCTGGCCGAAGTTGGCGGCCAGCAGCGTGAAATCGCTGAGGTTGGTTTCGCCGTCGTAGTTAAAATCGCCGCGGAACCAGCGGCTGTCGGTTGTGCCGAAGCCGGCGGCCAGAACGGTGAAATCGTCGAGATCGACCGCGCCATTCAAATCAGCGTCGCCGCGCAGGGTGTAGCGAACCAGCACGCTGGTGTTGTCGGCGTTCTCACGGAAAAACGTCCTCAACCCCGCGGCGACGGCGGGCAAGTCGCTGCCTTCGGCCACGCCCAGCGCGTAACGGTCTGGGTTCAGGCCGGCGGTGGACGAAACAATTCGCGCCATGGAAAGCGGGTTGTCCGCGCCGGGATTGATCGATCGTTCGATCTGCGTGAGCGGGCTTGCGTCACCTTCGAAGTAATCGACCATGAGCGCGTTGTCGGCAAGATCGATCACGCCCGAATCGGGTGTGGTGAATGCGATCGAACCGGCCCGCACCACTTTGTTGGCGCCGGCGGTGAGGGTGAGGTCGCCGCCGTCGATCACGATTCGGTTGGCGTGGAGCGAGCCGTTCTCAAAGCGAACGGTGGCCTTGGCCGTGTCCGTCGCACCGATGCGCAAATCACCGCCGACGTTAATTTGTGCCGTGTCGGTGAAGATGGCATTACCCGAGGCAATATCAACGTCGCCGGACGTATCCAGCGATGCCTCGCGGCCTTTAACAACAAAGCCGGCGATGGGCTTGGTGGCGTCGCCAATGAATTGAATGCTACTGACCGTGAGTTGCGCGCCATTTTCCACGCGGGCCGCGTATTCGTTTGCATTCTGGTGGATCACCAGCGCGCCGTTGAGTTTCATACTCGAACCGCGCCCGGTGATTTGAAGCTGCCCTTCGCCCCCATCGCGCCCGATGTTCATGGCGACAGGCACGGAGTTGGTTCCGCTGAACGCGGCGCGAGCGCCGTTGGTCACGATCAGGTCGCCGATCGATTTAGGTCCGTCGGCGATGCGAATTTCGCCCTTGATATTGAGCAGCGAAATGTTGCCGTCCACCCGCAGGTAACCCGTTCCCCCGAGGCCCGTGCCGGCATCGCCGTAGCCGATGGTGAGCGCCGGCCCGCCGTTGAGCGGATCGACATTCATGCGGCCTTCGTTACTGATGAGCAGTGTTGCTGCGCCGGCCTGGCCGATGATCGAACCTTTGGTTTTGAACAGCGTGTTGTTGGCGTTGTCATGAATGTTGATAAAGCTGTGGCTGTTGACGGCGGCGCCGGCCACCAGCCGGCGAACCGCCACCAGCGCGCTCTGGCTGATATCGAGTATCGACGTGCCGGGGAGCGTTCCCATTTCCAGGTCAGACGTATTGGCGCGCAGGTCAACACCCACGCCCGCAGCGTTCAGCCGGCCGTTGTTAATGCGAAAGATGCCCGCAGGGTTGGCAGCTCCGGACGTGCCGATCGTCATAATCCCGCCGGTAAGCGTTGCTTCGGCATTGGCCAAGTCGAAGTTCAGGGCCGCAAGGTTGTGCGAAGCGCCGACGGCCAGATCAACCCGTCCGGCGGTGAAGCTCAGGGTGCTCAGGAAAGGACTCGATGCAACCGCCACATCGTAATCGCCGTCAAGGCCAAACCCCGCAGCGCCGCCGACTACGGGAACGCCGACCGACCAATTGGCGGCATTGTCCCAGAACCCGCCTGCGGAATTGGTCCAATCTGAGGCTCCGGCGACGGATGCGCACCCGGCAACGATAGCGACGACGATTAAGTTGGAAACACCCAGACCGTCAACCGGTCGAACGCGGTATTGCTTCATGCTCTTGTCTCTCCCGAATGGATATGTGCTGGCCGACGGCAGAGTACCGTCATGCGACAGTTCTCACAAGCCAAATCTGGCGGGCGACTCTTAAAAAACCATGAAGTCACGAAGAGATTCACTGGTTTTCTCCGCTATTTCTTCGTGTCATTCGTGTCCTTCGTGGTTCAGACCGGTCCTTTCAAAAGCCAGCGCCGGCGTTGTAGAAGCTGGTTCGCTGTGCGAGCGTCAGGTCGCGCCAGAGCGTTTGCGCGACGTTGAACTCGCTGTTGTCGGCGGGCGTAATATCGATGAACCAGTCGTCGAAACGCCGGAACAATGTAAATGACCGCCGCGCGAGTGGCGAAGGCGAAGATCGGCACCGCAGCAACGGCGGCGGACAGAAGGTGTTTAGAGAATCGGCGCATCGAGGTCTGTGACTCTCCTGTTATGCGATATGGCAGATTGGGAGACCTGTACGGATTGATTCAATTGCTGCGGTTGAGGGGCAATCGTGGGACATTACGACGCCTTTTATTGAGAAGTTCGAAATTGCTGGACGGAGCGTAGAATTGCCCGCCTAAGGGCGCAAAAACGTGGTATCCTCACAAAACGGCGGGTTTGCCGTCGAAGCTTTCAGGAGTGGAATTATGCCGTCGGTTCAACCCGTTCGCGCTGCGGCGCGACTTGCCGTGGAAACTCTCGAATCGCGCCGGCTCATGAGCCAGAGCGGAATTTTTCTCGATCCGGCGATGGAAATCCCCGGACCCAGCGCCGGCGCGCTGGCCGTTCGGCAGCACGGCAGCGGTGCCGATGCCGGCCCGCAGGCCAGCGGCGGGCCGGAAGCGCCGCCGCTCAGCAGCACGATTGAAGGCATCACGTTTGAGCAGGAGGGCAACCTCAACGGCTCGCCAGGCTTTGGAACCATCCCACCCGATGCCCACGGCGCCGCAGGGCCGAACCATGTGGTTCATGTGGTGAATTCGGCGATCACGTTCAACACCAAGGCTGGGGCAGTGACGTTTCAAAGCAATCTGTTCGACTTTTTTGGTGCGACGGCGCAAACCGATTTATTTGATCCTCGCGTGGTCTACGACCACTTTGCCGATCGCTGGTTGGTGGTGGCGCTCGACAAGACCGATATTGCCGCAGGGTTCGGCAGCAACACGTCGCGCATGTTCATTGCAGCCAGCGACGACGCCGACCCCAACGGCACTTGGACGGTCCGATCAATCAACACCGATATCAGCATCGGCGGGCAGGCGAGTTGGGCCGACTTCCCTGGCCTGGCGCTCGATGACGAGGCGATTTTCGTCTCCGCCGCCCAATTTCGCTTCGGCTCGAACGCGTACGCGGGGAACCGACTTCAGATTATCGATAAAGCCCAGTTCTATGCCGGCACGCTTTCGTTTACCACGCACGACGTGTTGGCCGCCGTTGGGCAATCCAATAATGCCGGATCGTTTGCGCTGCAGCCCACGATGATGTATGGCACGCAGCCTGCGGGGCTGGGCACCTACCTGATCAACTCCGCCGGCTGGCAGGATGGGTCGGGAATCGATTTTATTTTGGTGGTGCAGGTGAACAACCCGATCAGTGCACCGGCATTCGTCGGCACGTTTGTGACGCAGGGCGGGAATGTCGATAACCCGGCGGTGGCACTGCCGGGCGCGCCGCAATCGGGCACCGCCGTGACGATTCGAACCAACGATCGCCGGGTCGTGAGTAACGGCGTGTGGCGAAATAATAATCTCTACTTCGCTCATACTTCGGCGCCGCTCGTCGGCGCCGATGCCGGGCAGGCGACGGCCAAGTGGTATCGCGCCACCGCTGACGGCACCAACGCGCCCGCCACCGCCGACACGGGCCTGGTCGGAGGCGAGAATCTTGCGGCATCGACGCACACGTTCTTCCCCGCCGTTGCCGTTGATGCGACGGGCAATCTGGCAATCGGTTTCTCGGCCTCGGGCTCGACCATGTTCCCGTCGGCCGGGTACACCGCCCGACTTACCGCCGACGCCGCCGGCACCACTCAACCGGCGGCGCTTTATGCCAGCGGGCTCGCGTTTTACAGTCGCACCTATTTCACCCCGGCGAACCAATCGAGCTTCAATCGTTGGGGCGACTACAGTTCGGTTGCGCTCGATCCGGCCAACGGCAGCTTCTGGGCATTCAACCAATATGCACGCACGCAAGGCTCGGCATTTAATGGTGAACAGGGACGTTGGGGAACGCGGTTTGCCAATTTTGGCATAGCGACTGATACCGTAGGCCCTCGGGTGACGACCTCGCAATTTAATTTTCTTACGTCCCACTCGGTGACACTTGGCTTTAGCGAGAGCGTGGCCGCGAGTTTGTCCACCGCCGACGTGACCCTGACCAATCTCACCGCCGGCTCGACGCTCGCCACCGCAGCGTTATCGTTGAGTTATGCTGGCGCGACCAACATCGCCACGCTCACGTTTCCAGGCGTTGCAGGCCCACCGGCGGGAATATTAGCCGACGGAAACTACCGGCTGACGCTTTCCAACACCGGCGTGACCGACGCCGCCGGCAACCGGCTCGACGGCGACGGCAACGGCGTCAACGGGGATGACTTTACTTTCACCTTCTTCGTGCTCGCCGGTGACGCCACGCGCGATCGGTTCGTCAACCTCGACGATTTCACGGCGCTGGCCGCCAACTTCGGGCAGTCGCCGCGCAATTTCGCGCAAGGCGACTTCACCTACGACGGCAACGTAAATCTGGACGACTTCACCCTCCTCGCCGCCAACTTCGGCGAGAACCTGCCCGCGCCGGCCGATCTGCCGCGTGCAACGGGCTTTGCGGCCGCGAGCAGCTCGCCGTTTGGCAAAGTGTTGGTGAACGATCGGGTTATTGACGACGTGCTGAACTAACCCACAAGCTATCGTTGAACAGGCGAAGCGAAAAAAGCAGAGCGATCGGGTGCCACGATCTTGGCTCTCAGGCTAAGTCGTGCGTCGCCGAAGTCGTTCAACCGACTTCAACGCCGCCGCGCACTGCTTTACCTGAGAGTCAAGCAGTGGCACCCGGCCGAGTTGGCGCGCGGGTGTTTATTGTAACACGTATGATTTGTTCTACGGCAGCGGCAGGTTCTTCAATTCAAACGGCACGGTGAGCGGTTTGCTTTCCACCGGTATTTGCCACACCAGCTTGTGCGCCGGACCGGCGGCGGGGCGGCCGTCGGACAGGTTGCGATCGAACAGTGTGGTCATCTCGATCGTGTTCCCCCGTTCCGACGGGGTGAAGTTCGGGCCGGCGCTGCGCATGATTGATCGGCCTTCGGTGTCGAGCAGGCGCAGCTCCGCCGAATAGAGCAACTGCTGCAGGCGGTTGAACTCTTCGGGCTCCCCCGGCGGCGCGACGGCGGCAACCGCCACTTCGAAGCGGTTGTCATTCGTCTGGGTCACCTGACGCACGATGAAACGGAAGTGGCCGATATCGCTCTGGGCGTTGCGGGCATTGGCAAGGTCGGTCAGCTCGATCGATTCAAACCGCGAGGCCGCGTTAAACGTAAGCTGCCCGGCGATGCTGCTGATTTGCGTGCCGGGGTTGTCCGGGAAGCGCAGCCGCGTCTGAAATGACCAGAACGGCGACCCGCCGCCGTAGGTTTCATCAATCGACCCCGGCGGCAGCAATGAGTTGCCGCGGTCGTCGACGGCTTCGGTCAAACGCACGCTCGCCGCGCCGGGCATGATCTTGAGCTTGGGTTCCGCCAGTGCCGTGAAGTGAACGGCGAAATCGCTCGAACGCTGCGCGCCTTGCGTAAACTCCACCGATTTCTGGTGCGTGATGCGCGAGGCGACAATGAGCAGCGGCCCGCTCACCGCCGCCGGCGCGCGGGTGAGCGCGCCGCAGCCCAGCGAAAGCCGAATGCCGTCGTCGCCGGGGGAAATATCCAGCGTGCCGGTCTGTTCGCAAATGCTCCGCAGCACGGCCCACAGCGGCTGACGGCGGACGTGCAGCGTCACCGTCGGGCCGGGGGTGTTGTTCCAATTTTCTCTTGGATAAGAAATGGGCGAGCCGCGCACCTGCCGATTGATTTCGGCGACGACCTGCTCCAGCGGCATGTCCTGGCAATCGATCGTCACACGCGACGGCCCGATGATCGCGTCTTCGCCGATCTGTTTCAGGATTGCTTCCAGCCGCGAGCGCCGTTCTTCATCAGTTGCGTTGGATAACGCCGAGCGTAGTTGGGCCGCGAGCGGTTCGCCGGCTTCGGTGAGCTGGAGCTGCGCGCTTTCCCGGACGGTGAACGACTCGTCCGACAGTTGGGCGACCAGGGCCGGCGTGTCGTCGACGACAACCGGCTTACCCACACCAATTCCGGCGGCGAAGGCGACGGACGCAAATGAGATGATGGAGGCCGTGGCAAGCCGCGTCACAATCTATCTATCGCTCGCCGCGGCGGGATGGTTCACCCGATATATGCTTATGGCGGCCCGATAACAGAAGCGACGGTTGCGGCTGTGATGCCTGCAACGGCGGTGTGGCTGGTTTGCCTGGAAAGATCAAACAGAGCGAACATTCAAAAGAGCACACGAAGAATCGAAGGAAGATTAAGTTGGTGGATCGGTGGCACAGACATTCTTGTCTGTGTTTCCGATTGAGCGCCTGCCCGGAGACACAGACAAGAATGTCTGTGCCACCGATCGGCCCGCCCAAGTCAGTCTTCCTTCATTTCTTCGTGCTCAATTCGAGCGGGCGATCACTTCGCCGGCATCAACGCCGCGCGCTTTTCTTTGATCGTCTTGAGCAGCGACTTGTGCGGGTCGGCAAACTTGGCGGTCCCTTCGTCCATCAGCACTTGCTCCATTTTCGCGATATCGACCTTGGCGCCGATTTCATCGACGATCTCTTTCGATGGCATTTTATCGATGCCCTTGGTGTAGCTCTTGTTCAGCTTCGCCACCGCATCATTGGTCGCCGGCGGGTTGGTCTGGATGTCGCTGCCGGCCAGCGCTTCAACATATTTGTCGGGCGAGAGCTTGGGGTCTTTCGTGCCCGTCGAAGCGAAGATGATTTCCTGATGCAGCGGGCACTTCTTGTCGGCCCAGAATTTCTGATTTAACTGCCACAGCTTCTTCACATTCACGATGCCGACCAGGCCCTGTGATTCTTTGCTGAGCGACGGCAGATGTTTTTCAGTATACACGTCCACCCGGCTGACGAAGATTGAGTAGACGCTCTTGAACCGCTGCAGGCCGTTCTTGCGCCGCTGCGCGCCTTTCCACACGCGCTCGCTGGCGATCTTCCATTGACGCTCGGAGAAAATCAGCGTGACGTTAAGCGCCAGCCCGGCGGCGGCGAGCTCTTCCACCGCATCCAGCCCCGCCGCCGTCGCGGGGACTTTGATCATGCGGTTCATATAACCCTTGCCCCAGAGCTTGCCGAGTTCGATATAGCTTTTCACGCGCTTATCGTGCGGCACGTTGCGTTCGCGGTCTTCCAGCAGCGGATCAAGCTCGAAGCTGACATAACCATCATCGCCGGCGGTTGCATCGTTGATGTTCTGGAATTTGTCTTGCGCATCGGACACCAAATAATCGGTCATCGCCCAGGCGACTTGTTCGTCGTTCATGCCGTCGTCAAAAAATGTTTCCATCGTCGTATCAAACCGGCCGGTTCGCAGCAGGTCGGAGATGATGATGGGATTGCTGGTAGCGCCCGTAGCGCCGCCGGCGATGTTTTTATCCACCAGATCCGGGTCGACCGAGTCGAGCCAGAGCTTGGTGCCGGTTTCGATGACAGATTTAAGTCCTGTGGCCATGTGATGGTCCTTTCAATTAACGAAATTGCCCGTTGCCCGATCCCCCATCGCAGCACAGCATAACGCGCCGAGGCGAGCGGGTCACGCGGATTTAATGATCTGTTGCGTGATAGCGTGGTTGGTCACCAGATCAACTGCGCCTCATATTTACGCATTTCATGGTCGCCTGTAACGATCGGTATCGATTCCACAACCGATTGCGCGATCAGCATGCGATCGAACGGATCCCCATGGTGGGCAGGCATTTGTTCAAGCTTACGACAGTGAATGGACAGGATCGAGAGTAGAACACCGTCGTTAACGCTCAAATAGTCGCCGATGAAAACATCCACCGGCGTACCCAGCTTCAACATTCCCTTTGCGGCTTTGGCGGCAAGCTCAAAGTGAGTGGCCATGCTGACGATTGGCGTGTGCTGAACCGACTCGAGCAAAGCCCGTGCCGTCTTCGACAGTCGCCGATCACCTTGCCGAAACCAGATGAGAACATGGCTGTCAACCAGATACCTCATCAGCGCCGACGCCTCGGGCCTTTTGGAGCAAGCAAAGGATCGTTCAGCAATTGCTCAGCCTCCGCGTTGGGCATCGGGAGATGCGCGTCATGGGCGAACCAAATTTTCCCCTTCATGTCGCCAAACTTCGCCCGCTTCTTGCTGGCGTCTCGCACGGGCACCAGTCGAACCGACGGCTTCCCATTGCGGGCAATCACGATATCCTCACCGGCCTCCGCTTTAAGCAGAAGCAGGGAGAGTGACGTCTTTGCTTGATGGACGTTGACCTGCCGCATGAAGAAATTATTGATTAGCTAATTAGGTTAGTCAAGGCCGAGCTCATCACGTAACTGCAAATCCTTCACCTCCACCTCCACCGTTCGCATTCCGTTCCATTCGTTGATCGTCGGCTCGATCGCCAGGTCAATCTTCACGCCGGGCTTCAGGCGGTCGAGCAGGTCGGCGCAGCGCCAGGCGATGGCTTTCATGTTGACGCCGTTTTGGCGGAGGTAGAGTTGCAGGTGTTGGCCGTCTTTGCCGACGACGCGCGGGGTGCCCGCCAGCTCCACCCCGCGGCAGCAAAGCAGGGGTTTGCGGTTGCCCTGGCCGAACGGGCCGAGGCGGTCGAGGTCGCGGATGAGGGCTTCGTTCACCGATCGCAGTTCGGTCAGCGCATCCAAATGCAATCGCGGCGTAAGCGCTTCGGGGGCGAGCACTTGCTTGGCATGCGACAGGAACGCGGCGCGAAATTCTTCGAATTTTTCAACTCGAACCTTCAGCCCCGCCGCCATCTCATGGCCGCCGTGGGATTCTAAGCAACCCGTACAGGCGTCGAGGGCATGGGCGAGGTGAAACCCGCTGATCGACCGCCCGCTGCCCTGGCCCAAGCCGTCTTCGTTAATGGCCACCATGATCGTGGGCTTATGAAAACGATCGACGATGCGTGAGGCGACGATGCCGATCACCCCCGCGTGCCATCCCGGCGCGCCCAGGACGATCGCGTGGTTGTCGCCGGTATCAAGGCGCAGGTCGGCCGCTTGTTGAAGGGCTTGTTCAAGAATGTGTTTTTCGGTCTGTTGGCGCAGTTTGTTTTGAGATTCAAGATACGTCGCAATCTCGGTGGCGCGTGGTTCGTCGGCGGTGGTGAGCATTTCCACCGCGAGCTGCGCATGGCCCATTCGCCCGGCGGCGTTGAGCCGCGGGGCGAGGAGGAAGCCGACGTGAAAGCTATCCACCTCCGCGCCGGTGAGGTTGGCCGAATCGATCAACGCGCGAAGCCCTGTCAATTTTGATTGCCTGATACTCCCCAGCCCGAACCGCGCCAGCACGCGGTTCTCGCCCACCAGCGGCACCACGTCGGCGATGGTTCCCAGCGCCGCCAGCGCCATCGCTTCGAGCAAAAACGCTCGGAATGGCTCGCTGACTTTGGGCGAACCGGAAACAGCCTTGCCGATCGCCCAGGCCAGCTTAAACGCCACCCCGGCGCCGCAGATGTGCGGATTGGGATACGGCGGCGCGCCCGGCAGGCGCGGGTGGACGATGGAGTGGCAGTTGGGAAGGATTGGTTCCCTCTCCCCTACTGGGGAGAGGGTTAGGGTGAGGGGAGTGCTGTTGACGGCGCTGACCGAAGATGCGCGGTTTGACTCCGGCTTTTCACCCCTCACCCCAGCCCTCTCACCGGAGGGGAGAGGGAGCCGGAACTCATGGTGATCCGTCACAATCAAATCCACCCCACGCTCGCGCGCTACCAAAGCCGGCTCGATCGCGGTCACGCCGCAATCGACGGTGATGATGAGCCGCGCGCCGTTGTTGCAGATTTGCG